>JAEEGL011101948.1_pt1 | contig 15158 bp, 13 predicted proteins | sample 9134231 | NCBI WGS metagenome assembly JAEEGL01 (sample SAMN16246548, study PRJNA631951) | gut metagenome | biome: gut microbiome; feature: rumen; material: fiber-attached | host: Bos | place: Iran: Karaj | collected 2018-10 | reverse complement strand
TCGGAACGGGAAGGGTGTAGGTGTTTGTGCCGCCGATGTAGCGATAGAGCGGCATGCCGAACGCATTGGCGGCCGCCTTGGCTACTGCGAGCGAGACGCCCAGGATGGCGTTTGCGCCGAGCTTGGACTTCGTCGGGGTGCCGTCGAGCTTGAGCATGAGCTTGTCGATGCCGCGCTGGTCAAAGGCGTTGAGGCCGAGCAGCTTCGGGGCGATGACCTTGTTGACGTTGTTCACGGCCTTGGTGACGCCCTTGCCGAGATAGCGCTTGGGGTCGCCGTCGCGGAGCTCGAGGGCTTCGTTCACGCCCGTGGATGCGCCAGACGGGACTGCGGCGCGGCCGAGGGAGCCATCTTCGAGAATGACGTCCACTTCGACGGTGGGGTTGCCGCGCGAATCGATGATTTCACGGGCCTTGACTTCAACAATTGCGATTTCCATTTTCAGTTATCTCCTTTTTGGATTGGTTGGTGAAAAAAAGGTTCCTATGATTCTAGCATTTGCCAAGAGCAAAGTCAAAAAATATGCTATATTCTTCTACAATGAAAATCGCGATTGCATATCCGCCGCTGCCGTCTGAAAAAGGCGTTCCGCTGCTTTCCCAGAACCGGCAGTTCCAGTGGTTCCACCAGCCGACCTACATCTACCCGGTCGTGCCGGCCTACGCCGCCACGATGGCGCGCGACGCCGGCCACGCGGTCACATGGCTCGACGGCATCTCGGCCGGCATGAACGGCGGCGAGTTCCTCGCCGCGCTCGCCGAGGCCGCGCCGGATCTCGTCCTGCTTGAAACGAAGACCCCTGTCGTCCGCGCCACGTGGGACTGGGTGGCGACCATCAAGCGCCACATCCCTGGCGCGCAGGTCGCCATCTGCGGCGACCACGTGACCGCGCTGCCCGAGGAGACGATGGAGAACTCCCAGGTGGACTACATCCTCACCGGCGGCGACTACGACTTCCTCCTCGTGAACCTCGCCGCGCACATCGAGAACCAGTCAGTGCCGCTCGAGCCGGGAATCTGGATGCGTGGCGAGGACGGCGCCCCCACCAACACCGGCCCGTTCCGGCTCGACCACGACCTCAACGCGCTCCCGACCATCGACCGCGAACTCACGGACTGGCGCCGCTACAGCGTCCGCAACGGCAACTACCGCCGCACCCCCGGCGCATACATTATGGCCGGGCGCGACTGCTGGCATGGCCGCTGCACCTTCTGCTCCTGGACGACCCTCTATCCAAGCTACCGCACCCGTTCGCCGGAGTCTGTCGCCGACGAGGTGGGGATGCTGATTGAGCGCTACGGCGTCCGCGAGATCATGGACGACACCGGATGCTTCCCCGTGGGCGACTGGCTCCGCCGCTTCTGCAACCTGATGATTGAGCGCGGCTACAACAAGAAGATCTACTTCGACTGCAACATGCGCTTCGGCGCGCTCAGCGCCGATGACTGCCGCCTGATGAAAAAGGCCGGCTTCAGGTTCGTGCTCTTCGGCTTCGAGTCGGCCAACCAGGCGACCCTGGACCTCATCAACAAGAAGCTCAAGGTCGAGGACATCCGCGAAGGCGCGAAGGTGGCGAGCGAGGCGGGGCTGGACGTGCACGTCACGGTGATGCTCGGCTACCCGTGGGAGAACTCCGTGGAGATTGAGCGCACGGTGGAGCTGGCGCGCGAGCTGCTGCGGCGCGGCTGGGCCTACACCCTCCAGGCTACTATGGTGATCCCCTATCCGGGCACGCCACTCTTCCGCGAGTGCAAGGAGAAGGGGCTGCTGCTCACGGAGCGCTGGGAGGACTTCGACATGCGGACGCAGATCATGCGCACGCCGGTCTCAGAGGACGAGATCAAGTGCGCCATCCGCAGCATCTACCGTGGCTTCCTGCACCCGCAGGCGCTTTGGAACCGCCTCCTGCACACCCGCCACCCGATTGAGGACGCCCGCTTCTATTTGCGCGGCGCAATGTCGCTCCTCGGGCATCTCCGCGACTTCGGCGGATGACGCGAGGCGACGCCTTTCGCCAAAATTTGATACCATATTCACTCGCAATTGAGGAGACCATCCATGAAAAAGAACATCCCATTCCTCGCGGCGGCTGCCGCCGCCATAATCGCGCTTTCCGGCTGCATGACGCCTGTAACTGTCACAACCGATCCTCCCGGCGCCACTGTTTATTCGCGCGGCGCCGGCCGTTCCGCATACCGCTGGCAATACCGCGGCTCAACCAAGGACGGCGACCCGGTCATCTTCAAGGTGCCATACAACGCAATCAAGACGATGGTCGTGTGGCCGGCCTCAGATGGCAAGCCCGCCATGCAGAGCGAAGAGGCCTACACCAAGCTCATCTTCAACGATCCGCCGGTGCTGCACTTCGTCAGGAAGTAGGTGAAGCGGGTCGCCAGGACATTGGCCGTCGGCGCAGCCTTCGCGCTGGCCGCAGGAGCGGCGTCGCTTGCCGTCGGCATGGCCGTAAGCGCCGTTTACGCGGCGATGGGGCTGGCCGAGCCTGTGCCAAGCTGGCTGGAGCGGCTGAACGCCGCGGGGAACTCGCCGGGCGAGAGGGCGCGGATAATCGCGTCCGTCGCCGGCGGGGCGCTGCTGCTGGCGCCGCTGGCCGAGGAGGCGCTGTTCCGGGGTCTGCTCCAGGGATGGCTGATGCGGCGGATGCGTATTGCCTGGGCCGTCGCGCTGACGGCGCTTCTTTTTGCCGCCGCGCACGGCAGCGTCTATTCCTTTGCGCCGCTGGTCGCGGTTTCCGTGTGCTTCTCGATGGCGCGGATAAAGGGCGGCGGGCTTGCCGCGCCAATTGTGGCGCACGCGCTCTACAACGCAGCCGCCCTGGCGGCGGCGCTGGCGTCTCGCGCCGCAAGCTAGCGCCTGTCGCCGACCAGGAGCCGCAGCAGTGGGCGCGCGACGAGTGAGAGCAGAAGATAGGCGGTCAGCGAGACGGTGAATGTCATCAGTGCCACCTTGAGGCACATTGCGTCTGTCTGGGCGCGAAGCGGGTGCCAGGATTTGCGCGAGAATGCGATAATCAGGTCGAAGGAGCAGAAGAGGAACATCGCGAAGCCCTGCGCCCTGCGCAGCAGAGGCGCGGCGCCGCCGCGTGAAAGCGTTCTCGCGACGGCGAACCATGCGGGAATGCCAAGGAGGATGTTCAGGCGCAGTGCAGGCGCGAAGTCGATGCCGTAAGCGTGGAGCGCGATGTTTGCCGCCGCCGACGCAAGGAAGGCGACTATGGCGGCGGTGGCCGCACGGCGGGAAGTTGTCAGCCGTGCGAGGTAATTGGGGAGGCGCAGGGCGAAGAAGCCGCCGAGGGAGAACATGCCAACGGCGACGACCGCCATCCTGTCGGCAAGGGCGCTGATTGGCGACGCGATCCAGAAGATGACGGCGGCTGGCGCGAACCATGCCAGCATGCGGCGGCGCAGCGCCCAGTATGCGGCGGGCGCGGCGATGGCGAGGAAGAACAGCCCCTTGATGAAGTAGAGCGGGCCATCGACCGGGGCAGTGGACACCGAGCGGTAGGCGACCCGCACCCCCCAGAAAGACTTTAGGAAGTCGCCCTTGGCAACCATGTGGACGGCGTATGCAAGGAGGAAGTAGCCGATTAGGTTCCAGAGGAGGTATGGAACAGCCAGAGAGCATACGCGACTCCGAAGTTTGCGGAGATAGCAGCGCACGGTGCCGTCGAAGGTCGAGAAGTAGAGCAGCCCCGACACGAAGAAGAAGGCGGGGACGGATACGTCGCCTATGATGCGCGCCAGGACGTATTGGAGAAGCGACCTCTGCGGCGCAAGGCATGCGTGGACGAGCAACGGCCCCAGGAGCAGGGGGAGTCGCATAACCCGGATGGCGTCGGAGAGGGCAGGGGAGAGTCCGTGGGAGGGAACGCCACCGGCCGACGCCGCCGCAGGGGCGGCGCCGGCGTTTGATGTCGGCTGTGCCGGCATGGCGGCGAGAGCTTCCTAGCCGAGGAACCCGCGGAGGTAGTCGCGGCTAATCGTCAGGCTCTTGAACGGATCCTTGGTCGCTGGGCAGCTGTCCTGCTCGACGATGAAGGTGTGGGTTCCGCTCTTCTTGCATTCCTTGACGACGCGCGGCCAGTCGATGCGGCCTTCGCCGAGGGCGCGGAGGCAGAACTCGCCGTTGATGAGGCTCCAGTCCTTGAGGTGGACCTGATCGATGCGGCCCTTCATCTTCTGGGCCCAGAGGGCGGGGTCCATGCCGCCGCGCATCACCCAGCCGAAGTCGGGTTCGCCCTGGAGGACGGTCGTCGTTTCGAAGAGAAGCTCGAGGAGGGCCTTGCCGCCCTTGCCGCCCTTGATGCCGACCTGGTTGAACTCGAAGTCGTGGTTGTGGTACTGGAGGTGGACGCCTTCCTTGAGCGCCTTCTTCGCCATGGCGTCGAACTCGCGGAAGAGCTTCTTCCAATCGGCGATGGACCAGTCCTTGTGGTCGTTGAAGTTCATCCACGGGATTGCGGCGTATTCGATGCCGAGGTCGTGGCAGTAGGCGATCGTTTCCTTGAACTTGTCGCCGCGCCAGTTGTCGAGGGCGCTGTGGAGGCCGATTGGCGTCACGCCCTGGTCGAGCATGGCCTTGCGCAGGTCCGCCGCGGAGATGGGGGCGGTGACTCCGGAGACCTGGGCGTAGTCATAGCCGGCCTTCTTGATCTTGGCCATCGTGGAGGGGATCTGCTTGACCTCCTTGGTGAAGTCGCGGACGGAGTAGAGCTGGGCCGCGATGATTTGCTTTTTCATTATGTGTTGTTCCTTTCGGTTATGCAGCGACGCTGCGAAAAGTTTTTGGGCCGTGCGTCCTCACCGCAGGGCGAGGACTGTTGCGAAGGCGGTGAGGTAGAGGGCGACGGTGACGAGTATGGCGGCGTCGGAGAGGAGCGTCTGCTCGGGGCGCTCGCCCTGCTTTTCCGTGAATACTAGATACAGGTAGCGGAAGACGCCGAAGACGACGAAGGGGATTGTAGCGCCGAGGCGCCGCGTGCCGAACTTGGCCACTGTCTCCGCCGAAACTGTGTAGAGCGAGTAGGCGATGATGGTGGATGTGGCCGCGATGGAGATGAGCAGGTTGAGGAGCGTGACGCCATAGCCTTTGACGGAGTGGCGCTGCTCGCTCTCGGCGTGGATGACCTTTTCCTGGCGCCGCTTGCAGAGGGCGAGGAAGAGGGAGATGAAGAAAGTGCAGAGGACGAGCCATGGCGAGATGTCCACCTTGATGGCGACGGCGCCCGCGATGGCGCGCATGACGAAGCCGATGGCTATCACCACGACGTCGAGCAGGGCGACGCGCTTGAGGAGGAGCGTGTATGCGAACTGCATCGCGACGTATATGCCGGCGATGGCGCAGAATTTGCCGCCGAGGGCGAAGGCCAGTCCGAGGCCCACGAGCAGAAGGATGGCCGATGCGGCGCGCGCGGCCGCGACTGAGAGTTCGCCGGAGGCTATCGGGCGGAAGCGCTTAACCGGGTGGAGCGCGTCTTCGGCGCGGTCGAGGATGTCGTTGAAGAGGTAGATGCCGCTTGAGACGAGGCAGAAGGAAATCACGGCGAGGAACGAGGTGGCCGCTGCGGGTGCGAGGGCCTTGGCTGCGGACAGCCCCTGGAACTGATCGCCGTAGGCGAAGAAGAGCGGCGCCGCGACGAGGGCGTTCTTCACCCACTGCGCGGGCCTCATCGCCCGAAGGATCGGCAACTTCTTTTGAAAAGCATCCATGAGAGAAAGGTTAATTATTCTACCATAATTATGATGTCGGCAATCAGTGAATCAATGCGACCGGATGCGGCAATATCTTGTCTTGTCGCCCAGGGCACTACCGCCCCGCCTGACACCGCTGGCGTGAATATGCAGACATGCATTTGCGGAATTCCATGCAGCAGCTCCTAAGTGCTTATTTTGAATATTCGATTTTGCTGTCGGTGAAGAGTTTTTTGCATTCGCCTTTGTCGATGCAAAACACCTCTGTGGCTTCCGTGTTAAGTTCGAGGATGACATACAACTTGTCCAGCCACACGAGTTTGCCTTGTTTCAAAATTGCGAGGCAGGAATTTCTAAACAGGCTTTCGTGCGCAAGGATGTTGTGTCCTTCTTCGGCATTCAAGTCAATCACGTCTATTTCTATTTTTCCCGCAGAATAAAGTATGGCCAGAAAACCATTCTTTTCTGCAACATCTAAAACCCGGAACGGTGATAATAGTTGAGGGGCGCAAGGTATTAATGGCTGAGCAAAAGTTCGTTGCCATGCAACCGTCTCGGTACCGTCGGTGTTCTTGAAAAAAATAAGACAATCAGTGAGACGAACATCACTTTCGACTGCAACCAAGCCAGAAGTAAGGCTTTGTTGGTATTCGGCGGTAGGAACAATGTGTTTTTTGTAAGTTTTTTGGACGACCTCAATCGACCGTCCGCCAGGCATGTCTTTTGCAATAATTGTTTCACCAAGAGCATTGAAGGCGGTAGCGAACAGCATTATAATGCCTAAAGAAACCATACTCGATTTATTACTGTTATTCATGGTTTAGTAGTCTAGGGTTCATGCGAATGGAAATATACCCATATTGGCCAATTTGCGTCAGAACAATATGTTGTTGGGGTAGATGTAAGCATGGAGTCCACCTGCCGGGCAACGCATTCAATGTCAATTTCACCATCGGAACTCCATATTTTGAAACCAACATTGCCCCGCGCGAAATACAATGTCTCACCGACTCGCCTCGCTGACTCTGAAGACATTTTTTACACGAAGCAGAAATCCCCTATTCCGCCTTGAGCCTCCTCCAGCGGTCGCAATGGAAGTTTGGGAAACTGTCGGTTCATTGCTTTAACTGAGACAAAATTCTCAATGCCGACTGGCGCAATTCCAAGTCATCGTCATGCGCCAACTTTTCCAACGTTTCAATGATTGCATGGGAGTCGTCCTGAATCAGTCCTTGCGACAGGGCGATGCCCAGCGGCAAGGCCGCGCGGCGTCCGAGGCGCGTGCCGGAATATTCGCGAAAGAACTGTTGGAAATCCTTGATGGCGTCCGCATGGCATTCGGCCCGGAATTCAAATGGGGCATACAGCAAATATTCGCATGGAAGATTCGCAAGGGCATTTAATGCTTGCTGTTCGCGAATGTCTGCGGGGGCGACAACAACGGCGGAGGATATTTCCGATTGAATTGTCCGACATTCGGAATCATACGGAACGGAAGTGTCGCAATCTTTCACGCATAATGGTTCGTAGATGGATATTTGAATGAAATATTTACCCGGAGTGTCGAACAAAAGTTGATGATGTCTTGAATTCAAAAAATCATACGCTAGAGAAAATCGATATTCAACAGACTCACCTATCGCAAAGCGCCTGATTTCGCAGGGCTGTGGAGGCATTATTTTCAAGCCGCCCACATATATGTCGGGGTGTTCGATTTCAGAAAAGCATTCGTCATTCGGTCGTTTTAAAGCGAATGTTATGGTATCTCGCCCAAAACGGCGAATAATAGGCTCCATTATTGTAATGTCTTTGCCTGAATTGTTTTGCACCCGCACAGATACTGGAAGCGGTTCGCCACGCTGAATGCTGTCGGGGATGGTCAGTTCGATATCAATGCCGTCTTGGGCAATGGCTGGCATCCCACAAAAACTCAAAGCAAAAAGAGTGTGGGAAAGAATCTTGCAAAATGTCCTGTTCATAAACGACTCCTCTTATTTTGGTTTGGTCATGTTACGAATTGAGGCCAGCTGATACAGCGCCAATTGCCGGAAATAACCGTTGTCCGTACTTGCGGCCAGCAGGGAATAAGCCGCTTGGGCATCTTTTACATTTCCTTGCTCCATCTGGGCCATCGCAATTGACGAAATCAGATGCCCCCTTTGAGGCGAGGGCAATCCTTCCGCGATTCTCAAATAGCGGGCAGAATCTTCCCCATCCAGCGGATGATGGTCTGAATCGATGCCAGAGCATATTTCCTCCAAAATAAACTCGCAGACGGGAAGCCAGGTCTTGTATGGCGTCCCTTTCGACATTTCCCGAAAACCATCCAGTGCGACCGAGAGAGCCTCGGCACGTTCCCTTAACGTCACCATGCTTTTTGCAGAGTAGTCGCTGAACAGAACATATAGTCCACTATCCCGAAGAAAGCGGACTGCAGCCGCTACCGTTTCATCCCCCTCAACTTCAATTGTGACAATGTTTGATTCACCAAATAGGGTTCCCGACTGGATGAAATAATGACCAGGTTCGTTGAATACGGGTTCGTTGTCAAGCCCGATGTGCAACAGGAGGAAATCCGTAAAGACCTGACCAGGGGGCAGCTTGAGCCATGAGGGTGGTGGAAGAGTCGCATGAATGCCGCAAGGCTGATAAGTATTCCATTGAATCGGCATCCCAGGCTCGTCCTTTGCTATGCGGAACAAACTCCACCTGGAACCGAGTTTTCTGACTTCCCCAGGCGATGTGTTCTCGATTTCCAGCACCAGCCCTACTGGCTCAAATGGAAGAATATGGGTTCTGTCAGCGCACAACTTTACTTCGCATTCAGATGCGGATAAGACGCACGGAATGGCAAAGATGCAACACACTACTACTTGGATTAAAAGTATTGAATTTGCTTTCATGGTTCCCCATCAAGCATAGTCATTTCGCAACACCTGCCTTGCCTCTTGATGTTTACCGCAAGGGCTTCCCCTGTCGTCTCGAAAAGCGCTGAATCTCCAGATTCGGAGTCCATCGCCACATCGAAAAAAACAGGGACTAAGTGCTTGTCTGCAAGAATGGTAAGCCGACAACGGAATGGCTCGCCGACTGCAATGCTGCGTGTCGGAAGATGCGAAAACACAAGATACCCCAACCCCGTTTCCCAGGCAAACGCCGGAGAGCGGATTCGTTCTTGCTTGTTGATATTGTAAACGATGAATCTGTCCTTGGGCGCGCCGCATGTTCCCCTCAAATATGCAAGAATATTATGCAGTTCATTGCTTGAACAAATCGGGTTTCGCTCGAAAACATATGAGGCCGCTTGTATTCTCGAGTCTTTGATATGGAGCAAAGCGGAATCCCAATATCCCTTGCGGTTGAATTTCACCATAGCAAACTCATTCGTCTTTTGCGCGTTACCTTTCTCATGCGTATATATCGGATTTAAGTCAGGACAGAGGGACAAGACTTCATTTATCGACACGCCGGGCCTTAGCCTTAGGTCTGGGAGGAAGTCCACTGGCTGCTCTGTAACCGAGGATGGCACCTCCGGCGTTATGGCGGCGCGTTCTTCAAGAAACGCCAGGATGTCTTTGAGACGCTGTATGTCCTTCTCGTCCGTTGGCAATCCGTAGGCGGAATCAGTTGTTAATTTGAGACGTCGCCGTATTTTTTCCTCCGAAAGTCCACTTCGGCGTAGAGATTCGGCATGGCGCTCCAGATTTTTAGGATTGTTGGCGTCGATTCGCCGAAGCATACTCTTTAGAATGTCGATAGTCGAAAATCCTGAATTGTCTCTGGCGAGGATGTCCGCACCTGATTCTACTAGCGCCTTGACCGCTTCAATGTCGCCATTTTTTGCAGCAAACATAAGCGGTGTCCAGCCAAACTTGTCCCGTCCCTCGTCAAAGGAAGGGGAAGTCCCGATAAGCGGAAAACTCGTCATCTCTTGTGGGGCAGCGCTGATTTTTTCAAGTACAAAAGAAAAAATCGCCGCACAAAAGGCCACATTAGACGCAGCGCCAACGATCTTTGCAGACATGCATTTGCGGAATTCCATGTAGCAGCTCCTAAGTGCTTATTTTGAATATTCAATTTTGCTGTCTGTAAACTCGCCACAGCACTTCAAAATTGGCCTTGTTTTCATTCCACCATTGCACACAGTCCTTTGCAGACGCGGGCAATTCCAATGGGGCTTCGCTCAAATAAAGGAACACTGGTATCAGTTCAGGATTCTCGTTGAGTTGGACAACTAGATACGGGAGAACAGGAATTCCTAAATCAGAAATCTCGCGCAAGATTTCTTGCGTCTTATGTGCGTTGCCCTTCGTGACGGAATTTTGCCATTCGCTGAGGAGTTCCTCGAAGCGCATTTCCGTTTTATGCCTTCCGTATTTCCACCATTTCACATACATTTCCGAAGCCGCTATTGAATCCCCCAATTTGCCTTCAGGCCATTCATCCCGGCCGAATTTTCGCTTGGCAATCAGTCCTATTGCGTTCCCAAGGTGAAAGTCATCCTTGTTCTCCTGAATTTTCAAGACGATGAATGGTATGGCCGGGACGCCTAAATCGACAATGGCAAAAAAACACTCGTTTGCGGTATATGTTGAAGCCAATGGGTGAGAGTCAACCCATGTCCGCCACTCCTTGTAGCGGACTTCGAAAATTTTTGCGAATTCGTCATCTCCGTAAAGGCTGAACGAGAAAATATTCAACAAACTAGAAAACAAAAATAGTAGTGATGGATTATGTGTTTTCATGGTAATTGCCTACTTATAGAATCTAATGGCATTAAATCTTTGTCAAAATTCCGCATACCTTTGATGTCAGCAGGCCATTCGTCGGGAACTGTTCCTTCGCCATCACACCTTATCATCGAAATCCAACCGAATGGACGGATGTGCGGCGACAAACTAGAAAGTAGCCACCTCCGTCAATTTATTAAGAATATCACAGATTCTGTCCATGCTGGCGAAAAAAGTTTGTGTGTCAACGCCATAATTTGAAATTGGTTGCAGAGTCGCAACAAATCTCCCAGCATAATTGAATGTCCACATTCGCGGTATTTCCCCGTTTATAAATATCTGATAAAAACATATAGTGTTTTTCGTCTCTATTCGGCGGCTGGCCTCTTCTTCTGTAAACCCCATGGCAAGGATGGAACTGCTAATCGACTCAATTGCGCTATTCCAAGATGAAGAATTCTGTATTTGTAATAAGAGATGCTCATCTTTTGCGGTTTGAACCCATGCCAAGATGCTTTCGCCATATAGACTGACATCCGTGAACTGAATTTCACCATCACTATATGCTTTCAGTTTCTCGCATAAAGGTTCATTAGTGAACTTGGTCTCGATAGAATCCGTCAAGGGCTTGGGCATTTTCAAAAGGTTTTCAGTAAAGTTCTTTCGCTTCTTTGATATAGCACACCTGAGGGGGGAAGCCGCATCCGATGCAATAAGTTTTGTGTCAAGATTGTGCGCAAAATCCAGAACGGGTATGCCTTTGTCATGGGCGCGCAATATAAATGCTGCATTTCCTCTCGAAAAAGCGACACAAATGCCATCCGCCACTATCGATTTGCCATTCCTGTGATCATAAGTAGCATATAGCAAAATATCTCCGAATTCATGACCACGGACATATCTTTGCAAAATCAATTCCATTGGCATGGATGTCGTCAGCAGTTTTTTTATCATGGTTCTTTGTGCGAATGCGGCTGTTCCCGCAAGGAATGCCTCCATGGTAATCTGTCTCTCGTCAATTGTCAATGCGCATTTACACGACGGGCACCCAATTTCCCCCCAAGGCTCGTGGAATGAAATTGAATTGGAGGAAATCCCAAATGAACCGACAACCGTCAGAATGTCCTCTTTACTATAGAATATGTCGCTCTCCACGAAATTTATGCCTTTGTGTGCCAAAAAACGAGAGACCTCTTCGTCATGAAAGCCCGCAAACAGCGAGAAAAGCGGGAAAAGCATAACGGACAAAGACAGTTGAGTAATTCTGGTTCCCATGAGAGGCTTCTTTCCTGTTTTCACCAGACATCTGTAATAGCACCAATAACGATTGAATATCGTGGAGTTGCTGCTTCCAGTTCCGGAGTAGTAGATGTATCTATTGCATTATAGAGATATTGGGTTAATGTCCAATCGCCAAGGCAAGGGACAATCAATGACTGACTGTTTCAGCGCGGGTCTCCATATTCAGGTTCGTCGGAAGCAATTATCTTGTCGTATTCCGCAGGGAGGGTGCAAGTCCCGTCTAGCGCAAAAATGCCCCACTTGCCATTCACCTGCGCCCTGAAATGGCTTTCGCGCACATCCTTCACGTCCTCATAGAAGAAGGGCGTCGCGGGCTTGCCGTCCTTGCCGATGAAACCCCATTTGTTGTTGACGCGGACTGGCGCAAAGCCGTTCCTGAAAGAACGGGCATTCTCGAAACGAGGCGAAATAGCCCATTTGCCCGACAGTTCTACGAACCCCCACTTGTCATTTTCCTTCGCCGGGACAAGCCCTTCGCCGAAATGCCCCACATCCTCGTAGCGGCACGGCAAGACAAAATTGCAGTCCCCGTCGATAAGTCCGGCCTTCCCGTCGCAGACAATTCGGGCGTAGCCTGACGAATCAAGGCGACTGTCAATAAATGTCGTTTTCTTGTCCTCGTGCAAGAGAAAGTTTCCTTTCGTGTCCATGACAATGTAATTGCGTTCATCTCGCTTCTCGCTTTTCTTATGCAGGCGAATTTTGTCTTGCCATGCTGATATGATATAGTTTCCTTGTAGGGGAATTATGCACCTTTTGCCATCACGCGAAAGAACCCCAGACAATCCTTTTCTTGTGTCTTTAAAGACGATAAACTGGCATCCCCATTCCCCGTTTCTGGTTCTGCTTTTCTTTTGCAATGCGTAATCGGCACCTTTGATCTGTTGTAGGTTATTTCCTTGTAGGTAGTAGATTTCAACAGTCCGCCCTGACGAATCAATGGATTTCCAAATGTCGCCGCTGTCTGGCATTGCTGCTTCAACAAGAACGAATTCATGGTCGCCAGATTCCAAAATTTTGCCATTTTGAGATGATGCAAGGACGAATTTCCCGTTCTGCGCGCCTGATAGTGCGAAATCTGATAAATAAAACACCTCGTCAAATTCACATGGAATGGCAACTGTTTCTTCATCGCAGTTGAGGACACCGATTTTTCCGGGAGTGGACATCACTTCCCTGTAGGTTCCTGACGGGCTTTCATGCTCCCCCAACGAAAGGGAAGTGCCAATCTCTTCAAATGGCTTTCCCTTGGATGTTATCAAAAAAACATCTTCTCCTTTTTTTGCTACGATGGAATCTGAATGTCCACAACTCAAATAGTAGGCACAATCGAAAATCGGCGGGATGATTTGATGTCCATAACTATCAATAGTTCCAAATTTGTTATCGTCGGTCACTATGAATGCTTCGCCCATGTTCACACTTACAGTATCGTGGCCGGTTTCCGGAATAGCGGCTTGCTTTTTTATGTCGTAGATTGCCATTGAAGAATCAGTTTGGATAGTTGTATATCTGCCATTGACGGAAGGATTCATCCCCTTGCCCAAGGTTCTGACAACTCCGTTTGTATGGATTATAGCCGAAAAGAAGTATGGACCATTGCCATTACTTGAAACAAGAATCTCCCCCCCAGAAGTCTCCTGTGCTCCGCACCACCCCGTAAGGGGATCTACAGAAGAGTAAAAGCTGTTTGTGACATATAAACTTCCATCATCCATAAAAATCCGAGCTAAATCACGCTCACTATTCACAAAAGCCCACCAGTTGCGATTTCGGAGACTGCCGAGATATCCATATTTCACGGGGATAACGATTGTCCCATCCATACGGCAAAGTCCAAAAGTTGATTCTTCATAGGGGCCATCGCCTTTCATGAGATAATATGGTCTAGTCGGAATACGTTCTCCTGCGAAAAGCGTCTGTTTGATGATAAGAAGCAACGCAACACCCCCCGCAAACTTCTTCAGATATTTCATCGTATTCATTGCAAAGCCTCCATTATTGCCGCAAATATCCAATTGGACATTTGGCGATATCCGTTGAAATCAAAATGCATTCCATCATCAGGTAGGGAGTTGTAAATAGGTGAGGGATGTATATTCAATCCAGATTGAACTTTTATTACATCAATAAAGTCTCTCTTCTCACTCTCGTATGCGTCTATCGCTGAATTGAAACTTGTAATGTTCAAATTTAAATTTCCAAAATTATATCTGAAGTAATTATTTGCTTTAGTAAGCGGTAATTTCACCGCTAAAATGGCAGTTCGTCCTTTGCCTACCCTTCTGGCAGATATGTCTTCAAGTTTCGCTTCCCAGTCAGCTTCTGATGCTGCATTGTTCTCTGGATTATGTTCAGGACGATTGCAGTTGTTCATTCCCGCAAAGAAAATGACTATGGTGAAAGAAGGATTCATATTTAAATGATTTTTATCAAATTTCGCATATAAAGAACTAATTTTAGCTCTTGGATATCCGTTGTGATATGGCCCATGCCCCTGAGTGTTTTCCCCAAGCCATGTGAATCCAGGCAATTTACTTTTGAGAAAGCCCCTAAACCCTTGATAATTCTCATGACTTTGGTGACTACTGACATTTTCAGGTGGAGATACTTTTGCAGGATCTGTCCAAACACTAGTTACAGGGTAATTTTCTGTTGCGTATTTCCACAATGGAACATTTGTCATTATGCTGTTAGCAACAACACTCAACCACACACCATACGTCAGCGAATCTCCAATGGCGACGACAAATGGGCGCAACAGTCGGCAAGTGTCTTTGTCAAAGAGATTTCCATGGGCGTCACGAATAATGTATTCGATATCGACATAGGTGCCATTCCCCCAATTTGAAGGGTCTGTCATGTCAATCGTAATGTCGGAATCGCCGCCGTTGGCAATCGGCACTTCCGCCGTCGTCGTTGCCTGACCATTGACCAGAACATAGCCCGCTTGTGAGAATTTGTAGTAGCGATTAAACCCAACATCAGGGATGCCTTTGAATCTTATTTTGGCGGAAAGATGGGCATTAGTATAAGCCGTTACAAGAAAACCAGGGTCGTATTTCTCCCCATCCGGGACTTGCCTGTCGTCTATTCCGCGCCACGCGGCATAGCCAATCATTTGCGCCATGGCGGACGTAAGCTTCACGCAATCTTCGCATCTGAGCAAAGGGTTGTATTGACCATCAGGGTTCTCGTCATAACGCAAAGAGAGTTTCACGTCGTTCGTGACGATGCTTGGAGAGACTCCTTCAACGTAGAGCGTTGAAGGAATGGATTCCCCGGCATTCCAGGTCTTGGGCAATGCCACTTCGTCATTGCGGCTTGGGTCAAGCCACACCCTTATGCGGCTACCACCCGAAGTGGCGAGGAGGGTCGTCTTTCCCGGAAGCCCCGGCGGCAAGACCCGGAGTCTTAT
>JAEEGL010693981.1_pt1 | contig 15158 bp, 13 predicted proteins | sample 9134231 | NCBI WGS metagenome assembly JAEEGL01 (sample SAMN16246548, study PRJNA631951) | gut metagenome | biome: gut microbiome; feature: rumen; material: fiber-attached | host: Bos | place: Iran: Karaj | collected 2018-10 | reverse complement strand
TCAAGCTATGCCACTGCCCTTTCTCTATATTCAGCACTACTCCCCCTGGCGCCATATCTATGGTATCAGTGAGGTTGCCTCGGTCATCATAGAAATACTCCTCAAAATGCCCGCGAATGCAGATACACGTCTCTGAAGATCCCTTATGCCTGTGTATAGGCATCACCGTTCCTGGCTCCAAGGCATTCAACATCCGTTGCGACTGGTCGTCAGCAGAGTTACGCATATCCAGATTACAACGCAACCTCGGATTCTCTTTAGCCTTGTCCGTCAGCTCATCTAATATCTTATTCTCTATAATCATCTCTAATTCTTTACCAGAATCATCATTAAGGTTAAGGTCATCGTTAAGGTTGAAGTTTATCTTCTCGTCAATTTCCAACACTTATGCCACACAATCCAAACAGGTGCCCAAATAACATCCGATGGATAGTGAGTTAGCAGATGCAAGTTATGTGTTAATATCGCCTTTACTGCTCCAAGTTTTCCGCCAGAATGCTTCAGTCTCTTGTCATGATGTCCAAAGTTGCCTCCCGTCATCACTTGCTTCAGTATATACCTACCCTCTTTCTCATCAGGCTCCCACAACATCCAATCACGTTGCATCCCTAGAACTTCGTGCATCACCCACATCAGTCCCTTCGCGAATTTCTCCATCCCAAACTCATCAATCGCCTTATACGCATAACTCTCGTGAATGTTAAGGTTAAGGTTAGCGTTAAGGTTAAGCCCCTTCAACACAAAGTAGTAATCCACTATCTGCCTCAGTCCAACCCCTTCATATAAGAAGTGCCTATAGATATGCAGTAAAATATAGAATACATTAAACTCCACAGTTGGAGTAATCAAATCTGTGGTATCTGTGAAATCTGTGTGACCAAATAAGTGTTCAGTGTGAGTTTTAAACCATTTCTGCAGCCGTCTGTTCTTCCACAGGTTCAACAGCACCTCCACATGGTAGTGCATCTCAACCTCAGTATCATCCCATATTTTCAGATGCAGATGCTTATAGTCCCATCCAACATTCTTCTGTCCAATAGATTCAGCATATTCTAATGATTTCCTCAGCCCACAGTCAACATACACATCAATATCCCCTGACTGTCTGAGCTTCTGTAACGACTCAGGATAACATTGAGCAATCCCTTGTCCTTTCAATATAGTTGGATGCAGACCCGCAGCAGACAAATTCGATGTCAGTTCCTTACAGCGGCCATTCAGCAAAGAATTCTGCTGTTTTATAATTTCCCCAACACCTATCCACTGAAGCAGAAACCTTTGGTTAAGGTTAAGGTCATCGTTAAGGCTTTTCAGCCTTTCTATACCATGAAGAAGGATGCCTGTTATAGCCTGCCGCTCGGACTCTGCATAGATTTCCGTCCACTCTTCAGCTGTTGGAACTCTACTAAGCCTCTCTAGGTTACCTAATGCGATTTGAAGTAGTTCAAAGAACGACTTATCAACTTTGACCATGACCTTAACGTTAACTCTTTCTAATGGAAGATATAAGACCGTTTAGTTGGCATTCAATACTATGAATCCTATCCATTAACTTTTGGTAGTCAATGTCAAGGTTAGCGTCAAGGTTGTCAAAATACCCCACGTTCTTGGCAATCTTTAACTGTGTTTCAACCTCAAATGCTGAACCTAAAGCGAAGTCCAAGAAATGGGCAAAGTCTACATCAGAAGAACGTGCTGCACCTTCAGCAATGTTTGAACTGATGGAAACAGCTGCCCTTTGTAGTTGGTCACATAGCCCCTTCTTCTCAAACCAGGGCATTTGACCTGTTACCTCGTATACATAGGTGGCATAATCCACCGCCTCATTCCACACAGGATAATCTCTAAAATTTCTTGCGCCAGCCATAATTAAGGTTATCGTCAAGGTTAAGGTTTCAGGTGCTTCATAATCGCATTATAGGTATGCTCAACGAGATAATTTTCCTTCAGAAATCTATATCCATTCTCACCCATAGCCTTCCTGTCAGCGCGAATCATCTTGCCCAATATGGTAGTAAATACCTCCACATTGTTACTTTCGCACCAATACCCATATCCGTTTTCCTCTGCAATACGCCCCATATCCGTGTTAGGATCAGTTGCACACAGAACAGGCATTTTATTTTCGAGGTAACTCAACAAACGAGAAGGGTAATTAGGAATGGTGAACCGATGATCCAAGAATATCAAGCCTACGTCACAAGTCCTCACCAACTCATCATAATCTGCCTTTGGCAACCCCTTCATAACAGTTACACTCTTAGGATGTTTGGTGTTATACCACTCTTGTAATCTTGGCAACTCTGTACCAGTTCCAATAATCACGAAGTGACAATCATTCCTATTGGCATTTGCGTCCAAGCATTCTATCAAAAATGGAATTCCCTGTGGTTTGCCTAAATTACCACCATAGATAAAGATTGGCTTATCAGTTGGTAGAGCATACTTTTTCCTGATATAGTATCTCTCCGCTTTTTCCTGACCAGCTTCATACATCTTTTCTACCAATTCTATAGAATTCGGCGCAACTTCAACTTTCTCAGCATCTATCCCAGGGTTATTATCTACAACAAATTTAACATTTGCTGGACTCATACATCCTATGTAATCGGAGAGATTGTACATACGAGTTTCCTTACCCCTGAAGAATCTATAGAGGACGCCTTTTAATCCATTTTTCGACATCATCCCTAAATCAACAGCATTCTGGGGAAAAATATCTTTAAGCAACAGATACGTTATTGCTTGCGGATTCTCTTTCTTCAAGTATGCAATCACGTTGGGGAACGTTATTGGTGGTGTACTGTACAATATAAGGTCAAACTTCACATCGCTTAAATACCGTTTGATGGCTCTCTTGTATTGACTTTCCACCAAAATTTGACCGACGCCTTTTTCAACAATAGAAGTTTTCTGGAGGTTTAGGGTTTTAACACCAAGTATGTAAACGCCATCTTTTTCAGTCAACTCAGTAGGTTTACCAAGTGACCGCTCATGAGGCATCACAATATAGACTCTAAAACCTTCATTGCGAAATTTGCGAAGCAAATCCGGATAAATACCATTATTGTTGATATTTGCCGGTTCACGGCTCATTGTCAGAAATATCAGATTCTTATCCATTAGTCAACCGAAACTAAATAGTCATTCTTAGCGAACATTCTACCATACTTTGGTTGCAGCATTGTTGGTTCAACCTTCTCTCCCTTCAGCCATTGAAGGATAGCCTTAGGCATGTTAGCACCAGCCTCGTATGAGAAAGGATAGCCTCCACCAAAGCGTGGATTCAACTCCAGTACGCAGTAATCACCATTAGCTCGTTGCATGATATCAACATCCAGATTGCCAATATGTTTCAGATTGCGTCCAATGGTTGCACCCATTTCTCGAACCTCCGGCATATCCACAGTTAAAGCCTTATCAGTCTCGCCTGCTCGCATAGCCAGTTTCTGCTTAACAGATACTGCCACATTATTACCTTCGAGGTCATTCATCACATCAAGGCCGTATTCCTGTCCTGTGAGTTTTTCCTGAATCATGATATACTCATCTCCAACCGATGCTGTGGCAAGAATGGTTTTCTTAATCTTCTTCATCAACAGATGATAATAGATATCCAGCTCTTCCATGTCGTCAATAGTCTCCAAACCAATAGAGCCAGAACCCCATCGAGGTTTCATAAATAGTGGGAATGCAATTTCACCTTTAGCCAATGCCTCTTTTGCTGATGCCAAGGTTACGTATGTTTTAGGGGCATTCAACCCAATAGACTCTACCCATTGGGCAGTCTTGTATTTATCAAAGGCAATATCAATAACCTCGGGATCACTCACAATGACCTTCACACCTAAAGCCTCGAACTTAGCCTTGTTCTCTGCAAGAATAGGCAACTCCAAGTCATTCAGACTAATGAGCGCATCTATCTTCTGCTCCTTACAGATGTTGAGTGTTATATCAATGTACTTTGGGTCATAAACAGCTGGCACTTGTAATTTTATATCTGCAGCTGTTAGAGCCGGTGCACTTAACTGCATATCTGTTGCCACTACTTTGTCCTCTGCGGACATGTTTTCCTTAAAATACTTCAACAGGTACGTTCTGCGTCCTGCACATGTAAATAGTATATTCATAATTTTGTCATTTACTCAATCATTAATTATAGCATCTTGCACACTTTTGAACACTCGTCCAGCCTGTTGCTGACGACGATATTCGTCAAAATCCATTAGATTCGGTGCCACTTCAATATCCTTACGTTGAATCACATTCTTAATGGTCGTAAAAATTATTCGTAGATCCATCAAAAGCGATAAATGCTCCACATAATAAACATCATACTCAAAACGTTCTTCCCAAAGTACATGATTTCTTCCATGCACTTGTGCCCATCCTGTGATACCGGGCCGAACAGCATGTCTCAACTTTTCACGTTCAGTATAATATGGTAGATATTTCACCAACAACGGCCTTGGGCCTATCAATGCCATGTCACCCTTCAAGACGTTAAAAAACTGTGGCAATTCATCAATCGATGTTGAACGCACGAAGCGGCCGACTTTTGTTAACCTCTGCGAATCTGGAAGCAGATTGCCATCGGCATCCCTTTCATCAGTCATTGTCTTATATTTTATGACCTTGAAAATTTCACCGTCCTTCCCTGGTCTCTCTTGGAAGAAGAAAGCACCTGCTCCTTTGTTCGCAAAGTGAAGCCATATAGTCACCACAAGCAAGATAGGGCTGATACAAATCAATGCTATCAGCGAAATCCAAAAGTCAAAGAATCGTTTAAAAAAGTTCTTATACATATTATAAACTATCGCATTATAATTCAACGTACGATTTAATCTCGTAAGCCTACAGATTCAAGTTCCTCTCTTTACAGAAATCACGGATCATATCCACAATTTTCTGCGATTGCACATATGCATTCTTCTGCTCTTTTATAAATACAGATGCTTTCTTACCGAACTCATCTAGTTCTTGTTGAGATTTCTCACATATTTCAATGATCTTACACTTCAAACTCTCTATAGTTTCCTCCTCTACAAAATAAATATGAGGATAATAGTCTTCCGGCAAACAAGGAAGTTTATACATAATAGTAGGAGTGCCAGATGCTAAGTACTCCATTGTCTTAGATGGAAAAAAGTATTTAGTAAACTCCTGGCTCGGTCTCACAGGGTTAATTAGTACTGTAGCCTTTTGTTGCAGTTTTCGCAACTCTTCAACTGGCATGGGGTCGAAATATTGTATTCTTGCATCTTCTTCTTGGGCTTTTAATACAGCGTCTTTTGTTTTACCATTGCCCCTTATCCATAGACGATAGTCTTCATGTTTTATTTGTTTGAAAGCTGCCAGGAGTTCCGTAATACCTGTTTTCTCAGAAAGATTACCAGTATATAATATTACTTTTTGTTTTAATTCATTTTTTTCTTTCGGATAAATTTCTTCATTATAGATGCCTTCAACCAGCACCCATGGCTTGCCTGAAATTGGCAATCGCTCCCTCATATATGAACTCAGTAAAACGTAACAGTCGAGTCTCTTGACACAATAGTTAATAACTTTTCTATCAATCCACTTTCCGAACTTTCTTATTGCATTATTATCGTTTGACATGTATTCTGGTAAATCTGGTACCACAACACATGTACATGCCAGATTTTTTCTTAATAGTAAAGCTGCCAACAAAAAAGAAGAATGCAAGGCATAAACAATAAGCGTATTGTTTGTCTGTCCCTCTAAGAGTCTTCTTAAATTAGTGTACACTTTAAAGAACTCCATAGGGCGTTGGAAACCTGGTACCAAAATTGTTCCAACATAGATATCATCTTCCGTTTTTAATCCTTTATACGAAAACTTGGTCTCACAACATATATCCTTAACATCTGCACGCTTTGATCTAATGACAGGCGAAGTCACAATACGTAGATTATTGATTTCATTCATCAAACCCTTAAGTAAAGCATGCTGAAATGTCTGTCCAGGAAAATCAACATACTGTTTCCTTTTCACCAACCCCTCTTGAAGTGAAAAAGGCATTATAGAACCTAAAAATATATTCATCTTTTATATTTTTGACAAAAAATTCACCACCTTTGCCATTTGAGGTTCTGGTGTTTTATTTTTCATAATGAAATCGGATGCTGCTTTTCCCATAATGCCCAATTCCTCAGGAGGCTTTGAACATACCTCTATCAATTTCTTTTTCAAACCCTCAATTGTTTCATTTTCAACATAATAAATATGTTGGTCGTATTCTGCTGGAATAGACTTCAAATGGCTCATTATTACTGGAGTGCCAGAAGCCATGTATTCCATTGTTTTAGATGGAAAAGAGTACAGTGTATAATCATCGTTACTGTTTCGAGGGTTTACCAGAACGGTAGCTTTCTTCTGCAAGCACAACACTTCTGATCTTGACAATATACCTTTGTAATGAATTCTTTCATCAAATGAGCAATATCGCTTGACTTCTTCCAAGCCATCGCCACCTCCACATATCCACAAACGAAAATCATCGTCTTTAATTTGATGAAATGCCTCCAACAGACTACCAATTCCGTATCTTAATCCCAAGTTTCCAGTATATAATATTGTTTTATGCAACTCTTTAATCTCTTTCTTAACCTGTGTATCGGAATTGTAAATACCTTCAATTTGGATCCAAGGCTTATTGCTCATTGACAACTTTTCTCGCATTGCCGGTGCGAGTAGAATAAATCCATCAATTAAACAAAAAGATTCATTGTCTAATTTACTATCTCCAATTATACTTTCACCTATTTTTAATATTTTTGAAGATGGCTTTAGCATAAATTCCGGCAAATCCGTTACTATTAAACAAACTTTTAAACTAGGGAATGATTTCTTTAGCTTTGAAACCAAGTGAATGGAACGGAAATTGTATAAAAGCAAGAAAACATTTTCGTTATCAGGAATTTTTGAAAGACGTTTTTTAATTTCCTTATATATTTTTCTACGAATATCATATCTTTTAAGTACGGAAACATTCCAAAACGGGATGCTAATACCAGATTCCATATTACTACCAGGAACTCTGGGCGAACGGTACAAAAAAGGAAATGATCCTATGTTAGGAACATTAATAAGCGAAACAGATACGCCATTCGATAATAAGCCTGAATTAATTGCTTTGCAAAGATTATGAGCTGCATAATCCGGAATATCTTTGGATTTATTATTTATCTCGGATATCAACTCATCCGGATAGATTTGTGATTCAAATAATACAATCATAAATGTAAATTATTAGTAAACCATAGTTATTACACTTTTTTATAGTTATACTTATTAATATACCTAGTCAACAAAGGTACAAATAGAATAAAAGAGGCATATGAAAAATAAGTATTCACTAAGCACATAATAACATTAATAATATACATTAGGGAGACCGCAGTGTAATAGCTCGTATTTTTTAATGGTTTTATTATAATATTATATAGCGCTCTAAACTGTAAGACTATCAATATGAATCCCAATAGCCCATATTTAGACATATGATCCAGAATTATTGAGTGCCCACCACCGATTGTACCAGTTCCGATTATAGGACTTCCCATAAAATTCATTATAGACCTTTCCCATTTACTCGTTCGTGAAAAAGTATCACTATCATCATAGATTTGTTTTCCATCCAATAAGTCTGACAATTCATTCATACGGGTAGAAACATCATAGCTATCTATATTCTGAGAAAACATTTTAAGCAAAGGAGACAGAATACTAGCAAAGAGAATAATGAATAATAGCAGCATCATAGTCCTGAAAAGAAGTCTTTGCATTGACATCTTCTGAGGTAAAAATAAAACAGACAAAGATAAGAGAGATAGAAGAATGGCTGTACTATATTCAGATTTAAAAATCGTAACATAAAATATCACGATTACCAAGCCCACAAGAATTCTAATTCTTGGTTTTGAATAGAGCCTAAGGAGATTTATCAGAAATGGCATAAAAGCAACCAACATATAAATAAAATCAAAGCCACCAATATTCATTCCAGAATAATCAGCCATAAGCTCAGCATCATCTTTAAGTCCTGTCGCCAAAGCCCTTGATGCTCCAGGGAAAATCAAGCAACCATAATAAGTAGTAATAGACGTTACAATTATTGCTAACGAAAAAACCAGAAACAAATAATTAATTATCTTCGAATTCTTACAATTAATAATATACTCGCAAACAAAAGCCCAAACAAATAATCGAATGAAACCGTAAGTCAATTCAGGGAAAGCCCCTGCAGACGGATTAAAAATAGAAAATACTACATCTACAAATGGGACACAAAAAAGAAAGAAATATTTTTTTATAATTTTACTTCCAAATAAATTATAGAAAGAGTAATATGCGGCCGAATATAATACCAAAGAGGCCATTAAAGGTACTTTACTTGAAACATAAGGAACAAAGTCTCTTAATATCAGTAAAAGCACGATAAATAACAGATTATAAGATTCTATTTTTTTCATAAGAACATATCCACATATTAATTATTTGCAATATTACTATAGATACTCAACATATTATCCACTATTTCATTAATGCTATGCCTTTTTTTTGCAGCATATTGCAGTTGTGCAGTATCTATGCTTCCTTGTTTTTCCATAATATCACAAATCTTTTTAGCCATCATTTCGACATCATCGAAACGATATAAACTTTCTTCACATCCTTTCATAAAGTCGGGAATTCCTCCTGCGTAACTTGCCACACAAGGAACCCCCAACATCTGTGCTTCAGCTAATGAATTTGGAGAGTTTTCGATACTACTAGGACATACGAACACATTAGCACGCAGGTATTCCTGCTTCATTCTATCAGCATTTAAAGGACCCATAAATTCCACGTTATCTTCTATTTTATTTCTTTTTATGAGTCTAACAACAATTCTTCCATAAGTAGTAATCTTCAGCCTTTCTTTAAGACCGCCCCCACCATAGGTAATATCGGGACCTGCCACCCTTACACAAACATCAGGATAGATTCTTTTTACCAACGGAAGCGCCTCCAATACCTTATGCAGACCTTTTAGCGGATAACTTCCTTGGCTCAAAAAAATGCTATGAGAACTACATCTGTTGTAATTCCAAACATCACCTTTGTAAAACTCTTTTCGCAACACTTCATTGCAATGGTAATACTTAGCCAGAGGATTAATGGCCCAAACATGTGATCGATCCCATGTCGTACGGCCTATAATATTAGATGCCTCCTTAATAAGTTGTATCTCAAAAAGCCCTCTCTGCTCCATTCCTCGCTTCTCTTGAAAGAGGCTCATACGCAAGAAGCTATGTAGAGTTGGTTTGCAAATGATGTCCTTATATGACAAACCTGCCAAATAATATCGCGAGATTACAGAAGCAATGCCTTGAAGTGATATCACTGTTTTCTTCACTCCACAAGCACGTAATGCCGCTAGCGAATGAGGAAACTCTGTACCATGTATATGAACCACGTCTGGCTTAATTTGGGTATATATATCATGATATGCTACTTCAAAAGATTTTTCATACTTTTTATCCCCACCATAAAGAGGTATGGCATAATAATCTATCCTATCGCCCCTTATCATGGTTACTTTATTGACCAATGGCGTTATTCCCGCCACAGTCAACTTGACATGACCGCTCTCTATCAAAGCTTCAGCTAGTCCCAACAACCAGCCACCTGAACCTTTCAATTCCTCCAGACCACTCAATAAAGCTTCTGCTTCAGGAAAGAGGATATTTGTTATCCATAAAATATTCATTATTCTACCATTATAAATTATCTGTCCCACGAGGCAGGCCCTTCTTCACGTTTATACAGGTCAAGCTTGTCACTTAAAATATATTGTGCCAATTCAAGAAAGTTATGAGCAGCAACTTTTGGTGCCCACTCCTCGCGCATAGTTCGTAATGCATTTTGTGACAGTTCTTGCATCTTTACCTTATCTTCAAGTAATCTACATACTTTTTCTTCAAGGGAATCGATTGAACATGAACGAAATCTCAAGCCATTCCAATCATTCTTGATAAGATATGGCACACTACCAATGTCATCGCTGGCCACAGGAATACATCCATTTGACATAGCCTCATTAAGCACAGCCCCCCAACCTTCATTACGGTCACTTGTAAAAAGGAATATGGAATGCTTACGCATCTCCTGCAATATCTCTGCATTCGGTCTGTTACCGCAAAGATTCACGTAACCACTAACATCAAGCTCTTCTATAAGTTTTTTAATCTTGTCATACTCTTCACCGTTTCCAAACATGTCAATTGAAAACTTGTAACCTTTCGCTTTTAGCCTTGCAGCCAGTAAAACTGGGAGTTCTGGATGCTTCCAATCTAAAAATCTCGCACACCACATGAACGATGTTTTTTTTGAGTTTGAAACGTCCTGCAACGCTTCATTTTCGGATTTCTCGTCCACTGCCGTAAAATATCCCCATTTAAAACAGCGATTTGGAAAACATCCATAGCGATGAACATCTTGCGCCGCAAAAGCAGAAGCACAAAGCATATAGGCTTGTTTATGGCGGTAGCGATAATAATTCCTATATATATTATACAATGAGCGAGGGGAGAAAATATGATAATCTATCTTTTTCAGCCACCGTTCACTATAATGGAAAGTTACTTTGTTTTTATCTTTTCTCTTTAAAATCCATTTCTCTGGGGCCTCTCCGACTATAACCACATCACTTTCATCAATTAATCTTCTAGCCTTTTCCATCTCCATTTCAGACTCATAAGAACGAATAATATAGGGGCGATTATGATTAGGATCATACCCACCCTTAATTAGCCATTCTGGTAGAGGTTTTGTCGCAATATAATGGTAATCAACACCTATTCTTGCATATAGTTCATCTGCTAGAGGCAACTGATGATGATGTACAAAGTTTGTTACAAATGTTATGGTCATATTTTATCGAAATACTTCTAACAAATAATTCAATGATTCCCCTTTACACTTATCCAAAATTACTTTGCTTGTTTTATAATCATGTAAAGTTGTTGATGCTTCCAATTGTAGCATATTGAACAAAGAGGAAATCCTTCCTACGCCACCAGAAATATTCTGATGGACTTTAAATCGCTTTTCGAATAAAATAGAGAAAACACAACCGTGAAAAGAATCGGTAATCACCAAATCGGCATATTTGATGTATGAAAGCCAATCTTCGACAGCCATTTGTTCTGCTTCATCCCTGAGATACATCTCTATGACACCATATCCTTTTGCCTTATAATTACAGACTTCATCTTGTATTGACAATTTATCCCCCAGCCAATACACAAACACATACCTCTCTTTTACCAACCTGGGGCTCGTTATCTTCTGGTAATCTTGACTGGTCAATAGTAAAGTAGGATCTACATGATGTAGTGGTTCTATCCCGACATGTTCCTTTAAAAGATCTATGGCACTTTCTTCTCTTACAGAAACTCCTTTGAAACCCTTAAGGCATTTACATATCTGACTGGTCTGTTCCTGAGAGTATTCCCATTTATCCAAACCCAATGATGCTGCATAAGAAGCTTTTATTATCCCCTTTGGTACAAAATCCAAAAAGTAATTATACCCGAAACGTGTCGCAAAACTTTTTCTCCATACCTGGTCACTTCCTACTATTACAGCATCCAAGCTATAAGTTTTGCAAACTTTACGCATTTGGCGCTTTGATCTTATAGGACGGGTTCTATTAATATTGGCTTCTATAAATGGACGTATCTTTATTGTTCTATCACAAAGCGAAGGCGAATAATACCGAGAGACATGGAGAACTTTTAACAGACTCCTTATCCATTCCCATATGAAAAAAGCTTTATCAGGCTCTCTCCTTATGACTATGACACTATGCCCCATTTTCTCAAGGAATGTCTTAAGGGCATAACATTGCAATATTCCCCCGTAATTTACTCCCTGTGGATGTGTCAAAATTCCAATTATCATTTTTCAAAGAATAATTATGAGAGACGACTTAATATTTTTTTGTAATTTTTAATCCACCCTGGAATCAACAACGGGGTATTCAAAATAAATTTCAAAAGAGCCCCACAAAATGGAGAATAACTATAGTTCATCGAAGTCCTTAAAGCATCTATTGCATCTTTATCACGTAATATAATTCTTGGCATCATACCATAAAGAACTTTAGTAACCCTCTTATTCATTATTTTCATAACGGCTGGATCACCGGATAATTTTGCATATTCATATTCTACTTTTATAAAAGTAGAAGAAGTAATTCTATGTGAAATGCCACCCCCATTCTTTCTATATACAGACAAGCATTCTGACAATCCATAGACCTTTCCTAAACGGGTAGCAGCAATAAATAGGGAAACGCCAAACCCACCTTTTTTTCTCAGATCTCTATAAACTGAAGAATCATATAATTCTTTCCTAAATAATATTGATGCATAAGGTAATTGCCATTTTTCAAAAATAAGCCTTGTATCAAAATCACCTGACGAAAAGTTACTCATTATTTTATCTGGCAACAAATGATTATCGAAACGTACAATAGCGTTATGAAAATGCATCATATAATCAGGATGAGAATCAAGAAAATCTACCTGCCGCTGCAACTTATAATCATCTATCCAATAGTCATCACCCTCACATTTAGCAATATACTGAGCACAATCCTGCCATGGTTGAATATATTTTTGTTTTTCCGGATTCCTATACATATTTACAGGAAGGTAGATTCCTTTAATGATTTCAGGATATTCTGCCTCATATTTTTTTATGATTTCTGCAGTCCCGTCTGTCGAGCAATCATCAACAACAACTGCACAATAAGGGAAATTGGTCTTTTGACGAACAAATCCCTTTAGGGCATCTTCAATATATTTTTCTTGATTATAGGTCATACACTTTATGAGGACCTTATAATCCTGATCAGGAACTATAATGTTACAATTATCCATTATTTATTTGTATTTAACAAACATACTACTTCTTTCAACTCTTGGAGTTTAAATAAACATGCACCACCTACATATATTATAACTCCGACTGCAGTACCAGCAAGTATTTGAAGGAACAAGTTCGGAATCAAAAAAGTTATACCCAGAACAGCCACAAACATCAATAACCCTAAGCAAATGATTGGTAAAAGGTCTTTCATTTGTTCTTTGAATCCAAAACCATAAAATTTACCAGTGTACCATGTGTTTATATATACACTGACGATAGAAGAAGCTATACCAGCTGCACAAAGAGCTACTAATCCAAATGGTAATGAGCAACATAAAACTAGCAGACCCCATATTTTTTTTACAATTTCAAGTTTGAGAAACAAATCCGTTCGGCCACAAACTGTTAAAATATTTAGGTTTAGCGCATGCACTGGGTACCACATCATAGAAAAACAGATGAGTTGTAGAAGAATTACACAATCTATCCATTTTTCGGTAATTATTATAATTATTAAAGGTTTGGCAAGGGCAGACATAAGCATCATAATCGGGAAAACAACAAATGCCGATACTTTTATCATTTTCCGATAATGGATAATTAGTCTCTCAGTATCATTTTGGATTTTGCTAAGCACTGGAAAAGAAACCTCTCTAACTACACTATGGATTTGATGAGAAGGTAAAGCTGCATATTGCCTTGCTCGATTATATACGCCAAGATCTGCCGTACTAAAATATTTTCCAACAATTATTGGAGTAATATTCTTGTATATGTTATCAAGTAGAGCTGACAACATCATTTTATTTCCAAATCCCCAAAGATAAGAAAAAGATTCTTTTGACCATCCTGTTTTTGGATACCAACGTACTACGCTCAATGTAATAATTAAAACGGAGACTGTAGAAAACAAATCGGAAAGAACCAAAGCCCATACGCCATAGCCATTATAGGCTAATGATATACCAACGACTCCCGATAGAATTTTTACAACAACAGAGATTTTCGCAGGCGTTTTAAAATCTAATTTTCTTTTTAATAGTACATTCTGTGGTATTCCAATTGGCGAAATCAGAAAAGAAAGTGCTGTTACACGCATCAACGGTTTTAACACGGGCGTATTATAGAATACTGCAATCCATGGCGAAGCAAAGAACAGTATAATATAACACAAGAATCCGACTCCCATACTATAAAAGAAAGTCGTAGATAAGTCCTCTTCTTCCAATTCCGGTTTTCTTACCAAAGCATCAGAAAAGCCCGCACTTGTAAAAACGCCAGCAATAGCCATAAAAACAGCAGGTAGAGCTGTTATTCCATAATCGGATGGTGATAACAGTCGAGCCATAATGATGCCAATAATAAACTGGATACCATAGTTAGAAAACTGCTCTGCAAATTTCCAATATAGCGCTCGTTTCGTTTTCTGTTTTAAAGAGTTTTCTGCCATTTATAAAAGTTAACTAAAGTTCAGAAATAAAATATAGAAGTAATCCTTGACAGAATATATTCGTACATAACACGCTAACATCCTCATGAGGCTTACTTATTGATGGTGATCCATAACGGACAATACCTTCGTCGTCAATAAAAGGAGACAATATATTTGCTAATTGATCTTTTGATAATTGTATATATCCTTTTGAATTTAGATAACACAAAATTGGAATAGTTGCGGACATGTCAGGCAAGCCGTCCTCTCCTAAATAGTGTGGGAACAAATAGGTTTTCATCTTTATCAATGTAGAATCTAATAGTTGAACCCTCTCATTTACGACCTCATCCTCCGATTCCATTTCGCGAACCCCCTGAAGATACCATGATGTTCCTCTTCCCCAATTGACATGTCTTTTCTTTATATGACTTTTCGTGTCATACGTCTGACAGGGTATTCCTGTAATAGGATCTGTTCCCCATTTTACAAAATCTTCAACCATTCGCAATGCCATTGATTTGACCTGTGGTTTTTTGAAAACATCTGAATAATAAAACAGGAAAGGCGACACAAGCCCAATTCCATCTACATCCTGTTCTATCTTTCCAACGGTATAAATTATCATACCATCTGACCTATCAAGCGAGTCAAGATGAGCTATAAACTTGTCAGCAACCAACTTGTAATCTTGTTGGTGGGTCCACAAATACAAATCTATAGCCACATTTCCGTATGAGGTTTGATCAACTCGTGAAATAGAAGTATCTTTTAACCAATACTT
>JAEEGL013854604.1_pt1 | contig 15159 bp, 13 predicted proteins | sample 9134231 | NCBI WGS metagenome assembly JAEEGL01 (sample SAMN16246548, study PRJNA631951) | gut metagenome | biome: gut microbiome; feature: rumen; material: fiber-attached | host: Bos | place: Iran: Karaj | collected 2018-10 | reverse complement strand
TAATTCCTGATCTGCATCAATTGAAAGAAGAATAAAATTCTCTTTATCTCTTAATAATTCTACTTCTCAAACAGTACGCACTGATTCAATAATAGCATTTTTTCAGTTTTTTGCTGCTTGATTATAGAGTTCTGAGATAAGATAACTTGGTCCGTATTGAGCTCTTAGAGAATCAGCTAATTCTCTCAACGTATCTCTATTAATTTCTTTATTTTGAGATTTTAGGATTTCAGTAAGATATCAACTTGCTGAATAATGAACAAATCATAGTTTGTTAACAAAATAATCAACAACTGTTCATTTTCCAGCTGCTGCTGGTCAAGTAATTCAGATAATTTTCATGGGATAATTATTAAGGATTAAGGATATCTTTTAATTTTTTTAATGCTCTTGATATTCTTTGTCTTATTGTATCTTGTGAGATTAATAATTGTTCTTCGATTTCTGAATATGTTTTATCTTCTATAAATCTTAAGAATACTATTTCTCTACTTAGAGAATCTAATTGTTGCATTGCTTCTTTAATTTGATCTAGTTCAAAATCTTGTTGAAGAAATGCATTAAAATCTTCTTCATCTACTAATGTATCTTCAAATTTCTCTGATTCTTCATCATCAGTATCAAGTTCTGTAAATGGAAGATCTTTATGTTTTTTGAAATAATCTTTTACTGTATTTTTAAAGATTGCCCATGTATATGCTGAGAATGATTGTTCTACATCATATTTAGTAACTGCAGTCCAAAACTTAACATAGAAATCAGCGATAATATCTTCTGCATCTTCTTGAGAAAGGAAGAAATTACTTTTTAGATAACGGAAAAATATATCAACTGTTTGCAAATAAAAGGTATTGAATGCTCAGCTGTCTTGTTGAATTAATAATGATAAAAACGCTTCATCAAATTGAATAATCGTCATGCAACGTGGACAGTATAAATTCGATAAGGTAAAAGTTATCTTTCTGAGATACGATAGGATTACCTTATCTGTGACAAAATTTTATTAATACATTTTCTTTAATACTACTACATGTTCTTTTTCATCAGAGAACATTTCTGATTTTATTCCTCCTACACATCATAGAACGTGGTCTGGATTTTTAGCATCACCTGTTGGAATTCCTGCATTTCATGTTTTATTAACATCAACAGCTTCTCCACCTTCAAGAATTTCACACATACATACTCAACAAAATCATGCACCACATGATCTTAAGATTTCTATTCCGTGCATTGCAGCCATTTCACAAAGATTTTTTTCATCTTCAGCATCAAAAGAACCGATTTCTGTTCCTGTTGGATCTTGAATTTTTACTACTACGCTCATTTTCTTTCTTTAGGAATAAAAATAATATACACAGTTTAGGAAATTAGGTTGTATTATCAAGAAATTTAATGAATTTTTTAAAAAGACTGAGATAAACATCCCAGTCTAAATTGTTTTAGGGAAAGATTCATTCCCAACTCTTGAGCATACCCTTGCAATATTTTATTTCGTCGTCAATGAAGTAGGGAAGATTGTAGCTTCCACTAGCAACAAACTGGATTCTCAAAGACTCACTTCGTCTCAAGAGAACGTTCAGTTGATGCACATAGTTTCGCAACTGGCGTCTTTTTTTGTTCTTCACTGCCTCTTTTATGAGGGTTCTCACATTTTCGAATCTTGTCTGGATTCGCTCGAGCATTGCACACGGCTGTGCACTTAATAGATTTTTCATACGCAATAGCATTTGTTTTTTGGTTTTTTACTTTTTTTTATTGCAATGGTTATTTATATCCTTATCCTTTAAGAATACAAGGCTAATATATTATTATTTCATTTCTTAAGAAGATGTCACTATGAAATTAAAGTTATTCAACACCCTTACGCGTAAAAAAGAAGAGTTTATTCCTCTTATGGAAGATCCTAATTACAAATGAGAAAAGAAAGATTTCGTAGGGATGTATTCATGTTGACCTACAGTATATTATATTCCACACATAGGAAATCTTAGAGCATCTTTTACTGCAGATCTTATTAGGAATACTCTAAAATACTTTTGATATCCAGTTAAAGCTGTTATGAACATTACTGATGTTTGACATCTTGTTTCCGATGCTGATGATTGAGAAGATAAATTAGAGAAAGGAGCTAAAAGAGACTGAATTTCAGCTTGGGATGTTGCCAAAAAATATGAAGCTATCTTCAGAGCTTGATTAAAAGATATGCATATTGAAGAATTTGATGTTATGCCTAGGGCTACTGAACATATTCAAGAACAAATCAATCTAGTAAAACTTCTAGAAGAAAGAGGTTATACTTATGAAGTTCCTGGAGATGGAATATATATGGATACTAGCAAAGTTGAGGATTATTGAAAGCTTATGGGTCCAAACTACAAGAAACGTTTAGAGGATCTTAGAGCTTGAGAAAGAGTTGATATGAAATGAAAGAAAAATCCTACTGATTTCGCTTTATGGAAATTCTCTATGGAAAAATGAAAGAGAGATATGGAATGGGATTCTCCATGGTGAGTTGGATTCCCTGGATGGCATATTGAATGTAGTGCTATGTCTTCTAAATATTTAGGAGAACAATTTGATATCCACCACTGAGGAGCTGATCACATTACTATCCACCACCCTAATGAAATCGCTCAAGCTGAATGTGGATACTGAAAAAAACCTTGGGTAAAATATTGGATTCATAATGAATTCCTGCAAGTTGATTGAGGTAAAATGAGTAAATCTCTAGGTAACTTTTATTCACTGGAAGATATTAAAGCTAAAGGATATTCTCCATTAGATCTCAGATATTTCTATTTTAAAGCACAATATGGAAACTTCCAAAACTTTACATGGGATGCTTTAGAACAATCTAAAAATGAAAGAAAATGATTAATTAAAAAGATTTCTAATATTCAAGCTAACCAAGAAAAATGAGATTGAGAAAACTGGAAGGAACAATTTGATGAAGCATTAGCTGATAATATTAATACTCCTAAACTTCTTTCTACTCTTCATACTGCAGTTGCAAAGTGAGGAATTGAAGCTATCCCCGCTATTAAAGAAGTTGAAGAGAAAATCTTAAAAATCTGATTATTTGATGCTATTGAAGAAGCTTCATCAGAAGCACCTGCTGAAATAATAAATTTAGCAGAACAAAGAAAACAAGCTAAGGCTGATAAGAACTATGCATTAGCTGATGAACTAAGATGAAAGATTCAAGAAGCTTGATGGACTATCAAAGATACAAAAGATGGTTATGAACTTCTTCAAGCTTAGATTTATATATGGTTTAGTAATGAAAAAATATTTATTATTCTTTTCTATTCTTTCAGTACTGATACTCTCTTGATGTACAGATTCTAATGTAGAGCAAACTTGAACTTGAGAAGTTGCAACAAGTTGAGCGTTTGATTCTCTTATTCAAGAGTATTCAGAAAGTATGGACACCCCTGAGGTTACACCAGAAGAAACTAAAACAGAAACTCAAAGTACAGAAAATACTTGAGTTGTAAATACTGATGGGCTTTCTTGAAATGAGAGTACTTGAAGCTGAGAAATAAAAGCTCCAGAACCTGTTAGACAAACTTGGTTTTGAGTTGAAGAATGTGATAGAATTATCGATTTTAATCTTTGTATTATATCTAAAGCTCCTATTGAAAATCATGAAGCTATGAAAGAAAGTCTTCAGAAAGCGGTTGAACCTTGGAAACTTTTAGCTAATGCCCAACTTCGTGAAGTTTGTCAAAAAGCAATAGAAAAAGATACGTTCAAAGAGGTTAGATCCCACTATGAAGCATTAGAAGATTGATGTAGATACTAAGAAGGCATCTGATTTTTTAAAATATATGAGTAGAACTTTGCAAATCAAAGTTCTGCTTTTAGTAATTCTTCTTGTTCATCTTGATTAATAGCCACAAAATGTAGAGGTGGAAGCTCTATTCAAAAAATATCTTTTATATATCCATTAAATGCTATTTCTGCTAGTTCCATTATATCTTGTTCTGTTGGTTCTTCGATTCAAAGAGTTACTAATGCTTCCCTTGATTTTTCTATCCAGAACTTAACCCCTCAAGTATTTGTAAAGATATCATAGAGTTCTTGTGCATATGCAACTGAAACTTCTTTATTTGATTTTTCTTTCTCTAGAAATCACTCTAATAACATTGGTTCTTTTTCTAATTCATCAATTTTTTCCTCTGATAATCACATCATTAATCTTGCATGAAGTTTTGCTCTCATCAATCACTGTTGTGAAACTGTAGTATATGTATCTAAAAGCTGACTGAAACCCTCAATTGTGGAAAGATCAATTTCTACAATATTTCTATTAGAAAATTCTGTCCTAAAATAATTAATCTTTTTAAGAACTTCATCAGAACTAAATTTTTGATACTCATCATCTAAATTAGCAGTTAAAGCTCTAGAAAAAATAAGGAGAACATGTTCAAGTTCTCAATCAACTGTGACATTAATCACTTTATTATTTTCTTTTCGTAGTGATGAAAAAATAGCAAAAGTTTGAGCTACTGCTTTTTTTCATTCTAATGTTTCGAACAATTCTCTTCTCGTTTCATCTACTGTTTCATAAGGAGCATTTATTCGTTCATATCACGTTTCTTTTTCTTCTTCCATTAAGAAAAATACTACAAATTAAAGTTTTAAGATTTTGTAGTATTATATATTTTATTATAAATTGTCAAGTATATCTTGAATAGCTTTATTATTCAGGAATTTTTCGCGAAGCATTGCTATCATTTCATCTGATAGAACGAAGATATTAAACTTTTTAACTGTTCTACTTCAACTTTTAATCTTTAACATGTGTAAACCTTCCTTATCTCATGCAAGAAGTACATCTCTTCCTGTTCATACATAAGAAACTCTACTTGTTGATATATATAATCCTGTTGTTGCTGAAATAGATAAATCATCTTTTAGGAACACATCTCTTCATTCTGCTTTAGGTGTTATATATAATCTTGTTGTTCAATCTTGTTTTATAACCGATGTTCATAATTGGTAATTAAGAGCCGATGCTGAAACATAATCTGATTCTCTTGTTTCCGTACTAATACCACGTTCTGCTAGAAAAATAGCTCAGTTTGTTTCTAAAAAAAGAATTGGATCTATTGTATGTTCTCTTACTTGATTCCAACACTTTCCTTCATTCACTTTTTCTGTAATTGGGCCATCACAACCTTTAGGAAAATAAGGGTGATCTCAGGCTTCTGTATCTATTTGGAAATGGACATGGATACCTGTTGCATTTCATGTTTTTCACATCTTTGCTACAAGCTCTCACTCTTTTACTTGGTCTCCTATTTTTACAAGTATTTCATCAAGATGAGCATAAACGCTCCAAAATACTGTTCATTTAACAGTATGTTTTATTACTAATGTTAATCCCCAATCTCATCTCTCGCCTGCCTCCACTACTTCTCAATCTCACATTGCTGTAATTAGCGTTCATAATGTAGATGCTATATCTACTCCTTGATGTGATCAGAATCAATAATCCCAACCATCATAATAAGTTCCTCACCATAACATAGTATAGATTCAACGATAACGAGGAGAATCCTTATAAGCAAGATAATCAGCTCATACAATACGAGGCAAATCTATTGTACATGCTGCTCAAGTTTGTTCACAAAAATTTCATGTTACTTGCTTAACTGGATATGACCATGCATTAGCATATGAAATAGCACATAATAAAGAAAATATAGCCGATACTAAAAAGCTTTTTTTCATTTTTTAAACAAAAGATTAAAAATCATTTTCGTTCAGTATAATTTTTCGGTTTTTAATGGCAAACGATTTTAATAACTGATTAGAATTTAATTATTTTGACTTATATTCTTCTTTAAAATATGCATCATCAAGGAATCTAATTATTGGATTAATTAATTTGTATGCTTTTAATAATTCATCATAAAGTTTTGGAGAACTTACGTCTTTATCAGATAGGGAATGTGTAAATGTCCAATCTTTATTATATGCTATAAAGTTCATAATTTCATTCCAAGTAAATATACGATTCGGCTCATAAGGATTATATAAAGGCTTTCAATTGCCATCTGTTTCTTGGATAAGATAACTTCTAAAGATTTGTTTTACATCCTTTGATATTCAGTATTTTCACTCTACTTTTAATATCCTTGAATTTGTTTTATATTTATGATCTGCCTCATCTATTGTAAAATATTTTAACATTTTTTTATCTGTTACTAATTTTGCTCGCTCATCGAAATTCTTAATAATATGGATTCTTACTCTATCTTCGTTTTCTTGTGATGGATAATAAACTCATCAAGTTACAAAACTTTTATTCCCTGGTTGAAGATGAAAATAAAAACAAGGAGCCCATGCTTTCTTTCATCCTACACAAAAATTAGCTCAAAAGTTTTCTTTATAAGGTTTTTTGTCTTTTGAAAAACGGATATCTTTATTAAATCTATAAATACAATCTTTAGGTGTTTGTCCTTCTAGATCAGGATTTAGTTTTTGGAATTCTATTAGAAGTGAACCAACAAAATCACTAAATCTCTTTTTCTCTTGTTGGTAAAGATCCCGATAAGTATGCAACCATTCAGTTGAATTATTCTTAGCAACAGCTTCTAGAAATTTAAGTGTTATTTCAAACATATTACTTATTCTTTAATAATAAATGAAAACTTTTCTTTTTATAAAAGCATATTTTTAGACAAAAAGCTAGAATTATGAAGCATAGAAAGAATCGCTGACTTCTTGTACAAAATCCTACGAATTCTAGCTGAGAATCTGCTCTTAAGTACTCTAAAAGGAATCTTATTATTGAGTAATAAAGTAAGAAGTTTGTCGAAAGGTGTCAAACTCTGTACTCTTTTTTATTAACCATTTTAGCAAGTGTTATTACTTGTATTATTACAATTAATAGACCTTCTAACACCATTGATATGAAGTTTGTATTTACTCTTTGAAGTTTATCAACATGTGAATATACGTGAGATAATCATAATGATGATAAGATATTTCCTAATTGAGCAGGGAGATCAGAGATTGGTACTCAATAAAGTTCTTGGTTTAGATAATTACCAAATCTTCATAGGAAGATACCCAAAGGAACAAATACTAATACTAAATCAAAAAGGATAAGCATATCTTTCCAAGATACTTTTTTATAATATAGAAAGCTTCATAAACATAACACTACTCCTAAAATTCCTCCAATAAATGACATTCATCATTTCCAAACTTGAATGATTTCAACTGGATGAGAGAAATAGTATGATGCATTATAGATTAAAACATGTCCTAGTCTTCATCAAAGCACAACCCCTAAAGCTATTACTAAAAGAAAATCTTCTAGACCTTCTGTTAGGAAATATTGGACTTTTGGATAGTTTTTAAACCACTGTTTTTTTCCAACTCGAGAAAGCCAAAAATATCAGAGAATAAATGCTACTGCATAAAAAATCCCATATCGATAAATTGAAAATCAGAATATTGTGAATGCAACCATATTTATCTCTTATTCTTAGCTAAAGGCTTTCTTTGCTGATGTCTTTGTAGTTCTCTATTTTGTTCTTTATTTGATTTTTTATTTGGAGTATAATCCTTTCTTATTGGTTTTTTATCTATTTTTTGTTTAGCATCTCTTAACAAAGAAAGGTTATAACAGAGTTCTGCTAGAAGATAAAGATTATGCCAAGTGATTAGTTTTTCTAACTGCAATCCTGGTTTAAGCTGTTTAAAATCTATTGAGAATTGGATTCCATAATCTGGAGATCCTTTTCGTTGTTGAATATATTTTGAATACACAAAATTTAGTTTTATTAATGCTGAACCTTTTAAATTATTTACTCTTTGTACTTTAGGAGAAAGAATAAAATCTTTTTGGACTTCATAATCTTCTAGTTTTATCAAAAGATTTGATGTTGTTCCATGATTAAGAACATTTCTTACAAATCTGATTGTTTGCTCAAAAGGGAAATATTGGTCTTTCAGTATATCCTTTAAAAAATTACGAAATTTTTCATCGTTTTCTATAAGCTCTCTCATGATAGAAAAAATTCCTTTAAATGAGCTTATTTCTGTTAAGTATCCATAAACATTCCTTTGTTTTGGATGAGCATGAATTGAACTTAATAGATTCTTTATGAGTCATTCTTTAAGCGTAAAGCTCGATTTTTCACCTGTTGGGATTGCTATACTCATAGCAAGTTCTGATAAATCATTTGTTATAATAACTTGCTCCATAAACTTTCATAATGAAAGGAAATGATAATATCCTTGTAATAATTTTAACATTTAGTCTTTTGTTGATTAAAAAACTCTAACCGACATCACTACTCTATTAGTAGTTTGGTTTTCTATTATACGTGATTTATAATATGCTCATTTTGAAAAATCTGATTCAAAAACTCATGCATCAAAGACATCTCCTCTAATTCCTAAAACTTCAGTATTATTTGGAAGATAAATTATTTCTTGAGTTTCCCACCATCTAAGCGGTTCTTCAGGATCTGGGTTCTCTGCTTGAAGTGCTAGAATAAAACGTTCTCTTCATGACATTTCTATATTATATTTCTTTTCTAATTGGCTCATTGCACTGAAATAAGTCTTAGGAATATCGAAAGAATAGTTTATTGAGATTGTGTATTCTCAAGGGGCTAAACTCTCTACATTGAGCTTCCTATTCTCTGTTGAAAGAACTACTTTTCAATTTATATCTGCTACTTCTATTTCTTTTTTAATGAATCAATCTGATTTATTAAATGAGTTATTAATATTAAAGAAATACCAATAATTTGGGTTATAAATTGTCGTCAAATCATATGCTTGTAAGAATCCTCGCAAAGCATCTGAAACGTTTGAAAGATAGATATTAACAAATCATTTACTTAACAATTCTTGCGTAGAATCGATTGTTGATTGGGCCAATCTCATACCATTTGCTTTTAGATATTCTTCCAAATCTCTAATATAAAGTTCCTTTTTATTAGCAGCATCTTCTCATCTAATAAGATCTATACTAGCATTTACAAATTGCCATTCTCGTGCCTTTTCGCGGAATGCAGGCATAAGATAATTAATTAATTCTGTTTCCAAGAACACTACTCATTTGATATTCTTTTCAAATAATTGTCACCATTTTTCTGGTGAGAATAACTGTTCTTTCTTTCTTGGATCATATTCAGTATGAAATACTTTTTCATACAACGTCTTTAGATTTTTACCATCAAGGTCTGTAAATCCAAACTTATTTCATGCAATAAATCATGCTGTTTTTTCTGAAAGGAATCATTGTGTCCATTCTGGCAATGGCACACGAGTATTTGGAGCAACGAGATCAGGGAGATATGAATCAACGATTTGCATATCTACAATATGTCCTCATGAAAGAGAAATAAATGCAAATGATCAGAAGAATCAACCATTAGGACGTCTTTCATTTGAGTTTTGAAGTGGAACGAGATAATTAAAACGTTCATACTTTCCTAATAGTTCATAGATTTCTTCTCTCATTGGCCAAGCATCTGAAAGCATTTGGAGAATTCTTCCATAATTTCAGAATCATAGTTTAGTAAGATATTTATCATGGTCTTTTGCATATTCTCGAAGTTCATTTAATTCTGTTTCTTTGGTTTGAAGTACATTTTCTCATGAAAGATAATGTTTAATAACATCATCTAAAACTAGCAATTGATCTGAAACTTCTGGATCTAACACCCAAAAATACTGAGCTATTTTTTCTAGATCATTGAAAATATCTATTTTATGATTTGTGAAAAACCGATATGAAATTCTTGCGTATAATGAAAAAAATGAGAAGCTAACTACTGCTAAAGCTGTAAAAACAATAAGCAGAATATATCTTCATTCTGATAGGTCTTGCTTTGTCGATATCCATCAGAACTTTTTCATCGATTTTTATCAGTTAAAGATTTTAGTTTACTATAGGGTTGTTAGATAAAAAATCAATGAAGAAACTTTTAAATTTATTAATGTTGAAAAAATGTTAAAATGTTGAAAAAATAATAGGTGAAAACTGTGTTTTCCTCTTGATTTTTCGCTGCTATTTTTTTATACTGTTTGTTGTCAATTTTATTTTGTTTGGTGAAAATAAAATGCCTGAAAGTGTTAATTTACCTCCACATAATGTTGAAGCTGAGAAAGGAATAATCAGTTGAGTTTTGCTCGATAATGAAACAATGTGGATTTATGATAGTGACAAGATTAACTACAAAGACTTTTATCAAAAAGAACATAGTTCTATTTATGAAGCTATTCAACAACTTTGGGGCGCAAGAAAAACTATCGATGTTGTTACTCTTTCTGATCAATTAGATAAGAATGGGAACCTTGATGCTATCTGAGGAATCGACTATCTTTATGAACTTTCTACATTCTTATTTTCAACACAGCCTTGTTCTGAGTATAGTAAGATTGTTAAAGAGAAATCACTATTAAGACAAGTGTTAAAAGTTTGTCAGTGAATTAGTTGAGATGTATATGAACAGAAAGATACTTTAGAGATTTTTGATTCTATTGAAAAAAGAATTTTTGATCTAACACAAAATCAAACTTGAGATTCTATTCTTCAAATTAAAGATATCTTGCAATGAAGAATCGAAACTTATATGGAAATAGTAGACAATCCAGAAAAATTCAATGAATGAAAAGTTAATTCATGATATCCAGGAATTGATGACATGCTTACTTGATTTAAACCATGAGAATTAATCATCTTAGCTGCTAGACCTGCCATGGGTAAGACTTCTTTTGCTCTTAATGTATTAACAGATATTACATTAAAACAGAAGAAATCTGCTGTTATGATTTCTCTAGAAATGAGTTCTGAATCAATTGTAGACAGAATTATGAGTGAAGTTTCATGAGTACCTATGTATAAAATCAATAAATGAGATCTTAGTAATGAAGATTTTGCTAAGATGTGAGAAGCTATGGAAATACTTTGAGAATCTAAAATCTTTATTGATGATAAATGAGCACTTACTGTTCCTGAATTAAAATCTAAATTAAGAAAATTAAAGATAGAAAAATGAGGATTAGATATTGTTATTATCGATTATCTTCAGCTTATGCATGGAACAACATTTGCATGAAATAGAGTTCAAGAAATTACTGAAATATCAAGATGATTAAAAGAATTAGCTAGAGAATTATGAGTACCTATTATTGCTCTTTCACAACTTTCACGTAAGGTTGAAGAAAGAGTTGACAAAAAACCTCAACTAGCAGATCTTAGAGAATCATGATCAATCGAACAAGATGCTGATGCTGTAATTATGCTTCATAGAGAAGATTATTATGACCCTGATACTGATAGAAAATGAGCTACTGATGTATGTATCAGAAAAAACAGAAACTGAGCAGTATGAGAAGTCGAACTTCATTTCCAACCAGAAATCATGAGGTTCACACAGAAAAAAGAGAATGCAGTACATGATGCGACATACTAAAAATACCACAGTTGTGGTATTTTTTTAACAAAAAAACCTCAACGTAAGTTAAGGTCTTTCCTAAACACATAAGTGTTAGCGTACGGAACTAGATTTAATCGCTTGGTTCATATAACAGATACATTAGGCGCCTGCGGGATTCGAACCCGCGAACCAAGGTTTTGCAGACCCGTACAATAGACCACTCTGTCAAAGCGCCATATCATACAGTCTTTCTAACACGATTAGGAGTGTAAGATTTAGAAGGCAAAAATCAAGTGAAATTAAGTCAAGATCTCAAATCGTATTCATCATTGGTAAATCATTTTAGATTATCACATACTATGTAGTATTTTTATGTACGAGAGAGACCTATTATGAACTACTCAATCCTTTGTTTTTAAACGAAAGCAATAGGGATTACACCATCTGCCCAAACTTAAAAAAATGGTGATTTATTGCTTTTAATCAATTATTTTCACCTATCGTTCTTGGATGATTTTTTCTAAAGATATGATTTGCAATCTTTTATAGAATTATTATAGTAAATATCAGTATTTATTCTTAGGTTATTATGTTATGATTGTTCAATATAAGTTGAAATTTGCAGAAAAACTTGCAGCTTTTTTTTCTATGAGTGTTGAAAATATCTTACCATTAATACAATTAGCTCCAGATAATGTTCCTTGAGATTTAGCATTTCCTTGTTTTCAGTTCTCTAAAACACTAAAAAAAGCTCCTAATCAAATAGCTACTGAGTTAGAAAGTTCTTTGAATGGGAATAAAGATAATGATTTGTTCTCTTTTCAAGCTGTTGGACCTTATCTTAATGCGACACTAAATAACTGAGCATTAGCTAAAGATGTTATTGAAACAGTTACTAAATGAGGAGGAAATTTCTGAAAATGAGAAGCTACATGAAAGACTATCCTTCTAGAAGGATGGGCTCCTAATACTCATAAATCTATTCATATTTGACATATCAGAAACTTTTTATTAAGTGAAAGTATTTCTAGAGTACTCTCTTTTGCTGGTAATAAAGTTATTAAAACTTGTTACCCTTGAGATATATGAGCACATGTTGCTAAATGGTTATGGTATTATACTAATTTTTCTAATGAAAAATTTCCTGAGCACAACTTCACAAAATGGGTTTGAGAAATCTATACTCTAGCTACAAGGAAAATTGATGAAGATCCTGATACTTATAAGCCACAAGTTGAGAAGCTTCAGAAAGATTTAGAAGATTGAGATGAAAAGCTCGTTGCTTTATGGAAAGAAACTAGAACTTTATGTCTAGAAGACATGAAACATATTTTTGCAGAACTTTGAACAGAGCATCTTGATAAGCGGTATTATGAAAGTGAAGTTGAAAAACCATGAGTTAGAATCGTTCATGAATTACTAGAGAAAGGTATTGCTGAGAAGTCTCAATGAGCAGTTGTAATGAATCTTGAGAAATATGATTTAGGAGTATTCCTACTTCTTAAGTCAACTTGAGCTTCTTTATACTCAACAAAAGACATCGCTTTAGCATACAAAAAACAGCAAGATTTCCCAGAATATGATAAATCATTATATGTTGTTTGACTTGAACAAGAACATCATTTTCAACAACTCTTTAAAACCCTTGAGGTTATTGGATTTGATTTTAATAAATTAAAACATGTTTCTTACGCATTAGTTGATCTTGTTGATTGAAAGATGTCTTCACGTGCATGAAATGTTATCTTATATGAAGATTTCCGTGATGACTTATTAGCTAAGACAAAAGAAATGGTAGCATGACGTGATATTCCTGAAGAACAGAAGTGAGAGATTGCAAGAGATGTTGCCTTTGCTGCAATGAAATTTGGAATGTTATTACAAGACTCTGAGAAAGGTATCTTATTTGATAAGCAACAAGCTCTTTCTTTTGAAGGAGAAACTTGACCTTATCTTCAATATATGTACGCCAGAATGTGTTCTATTTTTAAGAAAGCTGGTGAGAGAAACAGTAATGTTGATTATTCATTACTCACTACTGATGCTGAAAAAGGACTATTACTCCTTCTTGCTAGTTTCCCTGAATTAGTTCAAAAAAGTGCTGAAGAATATAAACCAAATATTATTGCTAGATTTGCTTTAAATCTTGCTAAACAATTCTCTAGTTACTATCATCAATCTAAGATTCTCGATGAAAATAATAAAGAATTATCTGATGCTCGTTTGGCATTATTATGAGCATTACAACAAGCATTTAAGAACGCTTTAACACTTTTGTGAATTGCAACACCTGAAAGTATGTAATTTAATCTTTGATATTTATATGAAAAAGTATTGGAAGCTTATAGCAGGTATCATTGGATTACTTTGAATTGATTGGTTTAGTAAATACTTTTTCTATAACCTTAAAATATGAAAGGAATTATGGCTATTAGAACCTGTTTTCAATCATTGAATCTCATGGTGAATATCTGCTAATTTGTTAATCGTTATTTGTGTTTCTTTTCTTGGACTTTGAGCCTTCTTTTGGCTTTGGCGTGAAAAGTATTTTTCTGATGTAAGTTTTGCATTACTTGTTGCTTGAACACTTTGAAATTTATTAGATAGAATATTTTTAGGTTGAGTAAGAGATTTTATTAGTGTTTGAAGTTTCCCTGTATTTAATCTTGCTGATTCCTACTTAACAATTGCCGTTATCCTTATTATTCTCCAAGAATTTCTACCCAAAAAATGGGTTGCTAAACTCACTCCAAAAAAACATTAGAAATAATAGGTGTGAATAATTAATTCACTTATAAAAAAACGCTTGAAAATAAGGCGCTTTTTTATATATTTAGCTCGGTTATGTTTTTTATTATTTTTAAAGTTTTATACTGATGGCAAACGAGAAAAGACCTTTGGATAAAATCAGGAATATCGGTATCATGGCCCACATCGATGCTGGTAAAACTACAACAACTGAAAGAATTTTATACTATACTGGTAAAAAGCACAAGATCGGAGAAACTCACGATGGTGAAGCAGATATGGATTGGATGGAACAAGAAAAAGAAAGAGGTATTACTATTACCTCTGCTGCTACAACTTGTTTCCGGCATGATATTCAAATCAACGTTATCGACACACCGGGGCACGTTGACTTTACTGTAGAAGTAGAAAGATCTCTTAGAGTTCTTGATGGAGCTGTTGCTCTTCTAGATGCTTCTCAAGGAGCTGAACCTCAAACTGAAACAGTTTGGAGACAAGCTGATAAATATGGAGTTCCAAGACTTATCTTCGCTAACAAGATGGATAAGATTGGTGCTGATTTCTTCATGTCTTTAGACTCAGTTAAAGATAGATTAAGTCCTAAAGCTATTCCTATTCAACTTCCTATCGGAAAATCTGATACATTTGAAGGAGTTGTCGACTTGGTAACAATGAAAGCGTATCACTTTGAAGGAGAAAAAGGGGTTAATGTAGTTGAAGGAGAAATTCCTGCTAATATGCAAGCACAAGCTGAAGAATATAGAGAAAATATGATTGATGCTATTTCTATGTTTGATGATGAATTAGCTGAAAAATTCTTAGGAGGTGAAGAAATTAGTGTTGAACTAATTAAAAAAGCTATCAGAAATGGAACAATTCAAAATGAATTATATCCAGTACTTTGTGGAACTGCTCTTGGAAACAAAGGTGTTCAATTAGTACTTAATGCTGTTGTTGATTATCTTCCATCACCAATTGATAGAGGTGAAAT
>JAEEGL013436334.1_pt1 | contig 15159 bp, 13 predicted proteins | sample 9134231 | NCBI WGS metagenome assembly JAEEGL01 (sample SAMN16246548, study PRJNA631951) | gut metagenome | biome: gut microbiome; feature: rumen; material: fiber-attached | host: Bos | place: Iran: Karaj | collected 2018-10 | reverse complement strand
GGAGTAGCCTCAACAGCAAGTCCCTTGGGGAGGAGCATATTGCGGGCGTATCCATCTGCAACGTTCTTTAATTCGCCCTTTTTGCCTGAGCCTTTAACGTCCTTTAAGAAAATTACCTTCATATTTTACCAACCTTTCTTTTTTATGACTCAGAACCGCTGTTACGGTATTCGTCTATAGCGTAGATAAGAGCTTTTACAGCATCTTCAATACTTGCGCCTTCAAGCTGAGTAGCTGCCATTGTCTGATGACCGCCGCCGCCGAGCTGTTCCATTATTACCTGAACATTCAGCGCTCCGAGGGAACGTGCTGAGATATTGATCGTATTGTTAGTCTTGTAGATAACAAAGGAAGCGTCTACATCGGTAATTCCGAGAAGCTCATCAGCTGCCTGAGGAGCAACTACTCTTATGTCATCCGAATTGAAATCAGCGGCTGCAATAGCACAGTGATTATGTATTTTTGCAGAAGCGACTATCTGTGTCTTTCTTCTGTAAGCATCTATGGAATTTGAGAACAAAAGCTTTACAGCTACTGTGTCAGCACCGAGCTTTTTGAGAAAAGCAGCAGCTTCAAATGTTCTGACACCTGTGCGCATTACAAAGTTTTTAGTGTCCAGCATTATACCTGCGAGAAGTGCGTCAGCGTGACAGCTTGCGATCTTTTCTTCAGCGTTATAATTGAAGTATTGTATGATCTCTGTTACCATTTCCGAAGCTGATGAAGCATAGGGCTCATGGTGGAAGATAACAGCATCATCAATAAAGTTTACAGTTTTTCTGTGATGATCAACGACCACAACAGAATGAGCTTTTTCATATAGTACACGGCTTTCAACGAAATCCTTGTTATGTGTATCAACAATAATAAGGATATCATTAGGGCCTATCATATTTTCGGCTTCTGTGGGAGTAACAAAAAGTCCGCAGTCGGTTTCTGCATCGATAATATCAATGAGATTAGAAGCGAGATTTTTTGAGCGGTCAACAGCGATATACGCTTCTTTTCCCAGAATGGATACAGCACCTGCAAGTCCGCAGGCAGCACCTACAGAGTCAAGGTCTCCGAAACGATGTCCCATAAGGAATACTTTATCTGCACTCATTATGAGATCCTGAAGTGCATTTGCAATGATCCTTGTCTTTGAACGTGAACGTTTCTCAACGCCCTTGGACACACCGCCGAAAAATCTGTATCCGCTTTCAGTTTTTACAACAGCCTGATCTCCGCCTCTGCCAAGAGCCATGTCAAGACACTGACGGGCGATCTTTTCGCTTTCCGAAAGCGAAGAAGCTCCCTGACCTACGCCTATGGAGAAGGTGAGAGGATATTTTCCTGCTATTTTAATATTTCTTGCAGCGTCAAGCAGCTTGAATTTGCCGTTTATTATTTCATTGAGGTGACGGTTTTCGATAACTGCAAAGAAGGTGTTTGCAGAAGTCTTCTTGATAAAACCGTTTGTCTGGCTCATGAAGTTTTCTATGAGTTTTTCGGTCTCTACAGATGTCTGAGCCTTTTCGCTTTCCTTTGCATTCTGCATTATGTCGTCATAATTGTCGATAGTTATTACAACCACATTAGGATGAGACTCGTCCATATTCTTTTTGATAGTGTAATAACCTGTATCATCGTGAAAATACAGAACGAGGAACGACATATCATTCTTGTCGAATTTCTCAGCAGTAACATTGTAAATACAGCCGTTTACAGGACAAAGCGCAGAACCATTCTCTACAAGTGAATCGATATCTATCTTGACAAAGCCTTCGAAGTCGTGTCCGTAAACATCTTGTCCGAGACCTATTTTTTCAGAGAATATCTGGTTGAACCAAACGAACTGCTTGTTATTATCAATGACTGCAACAGGTGCAGGGAGCGAATTCATGAATTCAGCGGCAGAGCTTTCAAGATGCTGATTCATTTTTGATATGCGCCGCATGGAATTCCTTGAATAGATTATAGTATAAACGACACAAGCAAGTAAAAGAAGACCTGCAGAAATAAACATGATTTTAAATGCGTCAACACTGCGGTCAATCAGCAGAAACGAAGCTGTCAAAGCTCCTAAAGTAAGCAAATGAAGAGCAACAAGAACTGCTGGAAATTTATTTTTCACCTTTAAGCTCCTTTCGGATCGTTCAAGTCTCCATTATTATAGGGAGTATCATAGGACTGCGCTTTGTTTTCTGATAGATATAATCTGAAAGCGCATCACGAAGCTTGCCTTTGAGAGAATTCCACTCTCTCAGTTCACTTGCGGAACAGTTTGCAAGTGTATCTGTAAGAAGACCGCGAGCTTCTACCATCAACTCTTCTGATTCGCGAACGTAAACAAATCCTCTTGATATGATATCAGGACCTGCAACGATTTCGTTTGTGCTTCTTTCAATTCCGATAACTATTATGATAAGTCCGTCCTGTGCAAGATGCTTTCTGTCTCTTAAAACGATAGAACCAACATCGCCTACACCAAGTCCGTCAACAAGAACTCTTCCGGCAGGAACTTGTGAAACGACTTTCATCGTAGCACCGTCTGTTTCGATCACATTACCGATCTCAGCGATTATTATATTTTCCTTTGGAAGACCCATCTGCTTAGCGAGATCAGCGTGTTTTTTCAGATGCTTATATTCACCGTGGACAGGGATAAAGAACTTTGGCTTTGTAAGTGCCTGCATGAGTTTAAGTTCCTCCTGGCAGGCGTGACCCGAAACATGGACTTCATACATTGCTTCATATACGACTTCCGCACCCGATTTCATAAGTTCGTTTACGACTCTTGTAACAAATTTCTCGTTTCCGGGGATAGGAGTTGCAGAAATGATAATGAAGTCCATAGGAGTTATATTGACCTTTTTGTGGTCATTCATTGCCATTCTTGTAAGGGCAGACATAGGTTCGCCCTGGCTTCCTGTAGTGATAAGAACTATTCTTTCGCTTTCATAGCGGTTCATCATTTCAATGTCGATGATTATGCCGTCAGGAACATCAAGATATCCGAGTTCAATAGCGGTATTTATAACATTGACCATACTTCTTCCGAAAACAGCTACTTTTCTGCCGTATCTGACCGCACAGTTGATGATCTGCTGAACACGGTGGATATTTGATGAGAATGTAGCGATTATGATACGCTTGCCTTCGCCTTTCTGGAATAACTTATCAAATGATTCGCCGACAGTTCTTTCAGAATGGGTATATCCCGGACGCTCAGCGTTTGTGGAGTCTGCCATAAGTGCGAGAACTCCTCTGCTTCCGAGCTCGCCGAAACGTGCAAGGTCAATGATCTTTCCGTCAATAGGGGAGTAATCCACCTTGAAATCGCCTGTATGAACGATAACGCCGGCAGGTGTATGGATAGCCATACCAACTGAATCAGGTATAGAGTGATTTACCTTAATGAACTCAACAGCCATACAGCCCATTTTTACAGTCTTTTTAGGCTCTACGACGTTAAGGTTTACCTTGCCGAAAAGACCCTGTTCCTTGAGCTTTCCCTCGATAAGACCGATGGTAAGCCTTGTAGCATATACTGGCACGTTGATTTTTTTGAGGAGATATGCAAGTCCGCCTATATGGTCCTCATGGCCGTGAGTTATAACGATACCTCTGATCTTCTCCTTATTACGCTCAACATAAGTAAAATCAGGGATAACTATGTCAACACCCGGCATATCCGCATCAGGAAAGGCAAGCCCGCAGTCAAGAATGAACATATCGTTTGAGCATTCGAATACGGTCATATTTTTACCGATCTCATTAAGTCCGCCCAGTGGGATAATACGTACGGGAGTCTTTTTGACTTCCTTAGGTTTTCTTGTATTTGATCTTGTTTTGGCTGCAGCCGGAGCTTCAGCCTTTACATTTTTTTCTTTTACAGCTTTTTCCTTTGTAGAGGTTCTCTTTCTGTAAGTCCTTTTAGGCGCTGCAGAGGTATTCTGTTTAGCCTTTGGAGTTTTTTCCTTTTCGTTCACTATATGACCTCGCTTTCAAATGTAGGAAGACAATCCACCGAACGCAGTGACTGCCTTAAATATGTAGAAAGCCTCGGAAAGCTAAATAGCCGCAGACATGATAAAAACGCAGCCTATCGGCTAAAACAGGCGACAAAAATACTGACCACATATAAACGGGCAAACGTACAAGCTCTTTTACTTTGAGCCGAACCCGGAAAACTTATGTGACCGATAAAATATATAATTTCCGAAGCAAAATACCGCATATCGCCCTGCGGTTTTATATCTTAATGACGATTTTTCGCCATAAAAGCCCCAATTATCTATAAAAAGCACCTTCAAGCCCGAAACAAGAAGGCATAATTACTCACACTATAATTATACAAAAACAAATGACATATGTCAATAGAAAAAAGCATATGAAAACAACATTAGGCAATATAAATAAATTTTTGGAAAGGGTTGAATTTATTGTGTCAGTGCTTATTATTAGGAATACCGTTGTTTCTGAGCAATATTCCGCACCATTCTCCGCATATTTCTGAAGCTGTTTCAAATTTATCAGACTGCGCACATACAGAGAGCAGAGAATTGCTTATACGGGATATGACGATCTTTCCGTTATTTAGCTGAATATTCTTTGATGTTTTGAATGTTTCGGCATTTTTTAATTGTATTATCCTTTTAGCAGATGCCATTTGCGGCATATTTTCTATAATGCTGAACAGTCTTTCCTTTTCAGAAAGCAGAGCGCTGCATACTATCAGCATATCGTTCCAAAAAGCTTTATTTGCTGCTTCGGCGGTCAAATCGTCATATTTTCTGTATCGTATCACATTATTGCTGATGGCATTTTCGGTCTGATAATGAAAGTCTTCAGGCAGATAAACAGGTCTGTTCTGCGGATATTTCATGATAATGTAAGCTGTAACAAGTTTTTCATAAGATATTGCTCCATATACCGAAGAATAAAGGTTTGCCTTTGAACCGTCATCAGATACCTGTAATACAAGCTTATCGTCTTCTCCTGTAAATAATTCGAGCCACAGTTCCTTGGTGCTTTTTTTGCCGCAGCTTATTCCGCAGGATATTTTCTGTGTAAGCTTGTTTTCTTTTTTTATTTTGTTAAGGTATATTTCTCTGAATGATGAAGTATGATATATTTTTTCTGATTTTCTTTTTGAAGCAGAACACTTCTCTTTGAACTCCCTGTGTACAGATCCTGAAAATGTTTCTCCGAGTCTGTTGAATAGTATTATTTTCGAAGAATTCACATATATACCGAAATCAGCTTCAAGAAAGCAGACAGAAAAACGAAATGACATGATATCGCTGTTTTCACAGAAATAAATGTTTTCGGCATACTCTGCTGCCCCTCCTGCAACAGAATACAGGATACTCAAATTCTGCAAACAGCCTGCTATACATATATTTTTGTGCTTCATACCGATGTATTTACCAAGAAGAGCGGCTTTTTCAGGAGTTATTTCAGTATTGTCCGTTGTTTCGCATATTCCGTTATATGCACAAAATCTGATCATTTTTCTCTTTTATACCTCCGTAAATATATTCAATCATTATTTATTGGCGGAAGTATCACGCTTTATTCCATTTACTTTTTTTATTAACAGAATAACTCCGATAAGATTTGGAAAAGCCATTGCTCCATTGAAAATGTCGGATAAGAGCCAGACTTTTTCTGCGTTCATAAATGCGCCCAGCGAAGCGGCAGCTGCAAATATCAGTGAAAAAACCTTTCGTGGAATATTGCCGAATAAATGTACAAACGCTGTTTCGCCGCAGTAATACCAGCCGATTACGGTACAAAAAGCAAAGATGGTCATTAATACAGCAATTATAGTATTTGTCGCTGAGCCTGTTATATGGATAAAAGCACTTGAAATATTCCCGTCAGAAGCTGAACAGAGTATCGTAAATGCAGTCAAAGTACAGCATACTATTGTATCTATAAACACTTCAAACATCGCACTTACGCCCTGAAGCACTGCGTTGGAATGATTTTGAGACGAACTGTGCAGTACAGGTGAGCTGCCGAGACCGGCTTCATTAGAAAAAACACCTCGTCTTATGCCTGCGGAAACAGCTTTTGATATTCTGTATCCTGAGATACCGCCAAAGGTCTGTTTTACTCCGAATGCTTTATTAATTATTTCCGAAAAGACATCTGCAACGCTTTTGCCGGAAGCAGATATAGAAATGATACACAGGACAGAAAATATCAATGTGGCAATGGGAAGAAGTATCTGTGCTGTATTTTCTATTCTTCCTGCTCCTCCTCTGACAACATGATTTATCGATATGAAAAAAATAACTGCGAGCAGTAAAGGACTTACATCAATGCAGTCCACGATGCTTTCAGACATAGAGTTTGTCTGTGCCATGCCGCCCATTCCGAATGACGCCATAAGGCAGCAGAATGCAAAAATATCAGCAAGCCTGTCACTTCCCAAGCCTTTTTTCAGATATGCCATAGGACCTTTGAGTTCATTATCGCTGTAGAGAGCAGATAACGTATTTTCAGCATATACTACAGCCATTCCGAGAAATGCGGATACCCACATCCAAAATACTGCGCCTGCTCCGCCTATTGATAAAGCAGAGGCGACTCCGATAATATTACCCGTACCCATTGCAGCGCCAAGAGACATACATATTGTTTTAGTCTGTGCTTTCCTTAGGGTTTTATCATTCAGATTTTTTATTATGTATGGTATAGTTCTGAATTGTATGAATCTCAGCTTAAAGGTATAGACTACACCCGTTGATAAAAGCAGAAAGATCAATACATTCCCCCATATAAAGCCGTTAAGTTTTTCGAGCATAATCGTCATCTCCTCTTATTTTACGTTTTAAAGTTTACAATTTGTTTTTAAATTTCCTTTTACTTTAAATAATATTTATGATATAATGAAAATATACTGAGAAAGGGGGAGAGGAATGAAACAGTATGTACCTGACAGAAATTGCCTAAGTACTCTGCGTATACTTATTACGGTTGCTGCTGTACTTATCATTGCAGCTGCAAGATATTTTCTTCCGATAGAAAAGCTGGTTTTTGCAATAACTCTCGGTACGGTATTTATCGCCTGTTTAGAAATGTTTGTTCATCTGCCTCTGTATTTTTCATCGATAAGCTATAGTGCTTCAAACACTGAGGTTATCAAAAGCAGCGGTGTTTTTATAAAGGTCCATCAATCAATAAGGTATTCGTCTATACAATACACTACAGTCATAAGCAGTCCGTTCTCACAGCGAACAGGATTTAATTTTATTATATTCTTTGTCTACGGCGGACAGCTCAGGCTTCTGTTTCTTAAGAAATCAGATGTTCAGGAGATAATCAGCCTATCGGGAAGCATAAGTGTAAAGGGGGATGAAAATGTATCATGAACATCCTCTGAAAATTTTAAAATATTCCGCCAAGAACATATGGCTTCTGGTCTTTCCGTTAATGCGCGGCATTTATACCTATCACTTTGATAAAAACTGGTTTTACAGCTGGGTAAAAGGCGCATGGTTCGATATAGCTGTTCTTGGCGTTATTCTTATTTTTGGCTTTATGAGATGGCTTTCATCAAGAATATATTTTACACAGGAAGAAATAGTTCACAGTGATGGAGTTTTTATAAGGGTCGCTACATATATACCATATAAAAACATCAGCTCTGTAACTACAGAGCGGCCGTTTTATCTTGCACCGTTCAATGCAATGAGGTTTCGGTGCGATACCCGCGCAGGCATATTCAAAACCGTTGATCTTAAACTCATGGTCGGTCAAAAAACTCACGATGCTATAATGATACATATGCCTGATGTGGACGAGAAGAAAAAGATACAAGGACTTCCACACGCTGATATATGGTCTGTCCTGCTTTTTTCCATATTCTTTTCAAGCGGTTTTTCCGGAACCGTCTATGTTGCGACATTTTTCTTTAAAGGCGGAGATATCGCACACAAGATCATAAGCCGTTCGCTTAATATTCTTACAGCCGAAACTGCAAAGATAACGGAAAAGCTGGTACTTAAAATACCGACAGCTGCTATATTTATAGGTGTATTCTTTATTGCATCATGGTTTTTGTCTTTTATTGTAAACCTTTTCAGATACGGCAGATTTACAATAGAGTGTGATAAAAATTACATGAAAGTGGGATACGGAATTCTCGACAGAAAGGAATACCGCATAAAAAATTCTCATATAAATTATACCGATCTCAGGCAGAATATCATAATGAAGCTTGTTGGGGCAGTGGCTGTAAATGTAAGCTGTGCAGGCTATGGCGCTTCAAAGAACAGACTTCCTGTACTTTTTCCTGTTAAATCAGAGAAAAGTCTCGGCAAAAATCTTAATGTTATTGGTATTTACAGCGGAATAAGCAATGATTACCGTGCACAGCCTGCAGGAATAGGCTCGTATTTGCTTATACCGATCATAGTAGCTTCATTGATAATACCGTCTCACGACTGGGCGGCGAAGCTGTTCCCGCGATTTGCTGAACTTTCGTTGTTTATTGCGGTCATGCTTGAAATACCTGCTGTCTGGTTCATTATAGTAAAATTTGTTGCACTTATGACCAGCGGTGTTGCGCTGTATGAGGATAAGATCATGATACGCTGTTCATCTTGGACAAAATTCCACACCGTAGTATCTGACAAGAGCAAGGTCGTTAAGATCGAGCTTGAACAGAACCTGCTCCAGGCTATGAGCGGACGCTGTGCTATGAGTATATGGTTTGAAGGCGAAGAACACAAACGTTTTAAGATAAAGGCTATGAAAGCAGAGGAAGTAAGAAAGATAGCAAAGATCATCGGGTACAAGCTCGGTGATAAAGTTAGTGCTTGACATTTTATTAAAAAAATGATATCATAGTCAAGTGAGCAGACTATGCGGTAGCGGAAACGTTTTAGTTTATGAGGAAAGTCCGGGCATCACAGAGCAGGGTAGCTGCTAACGGCAGCCGAGGGCGACCTTAGGGCAAGTGCAACAGAGATATACTGCCGTCCTTTAGGGCGGTGATGGTGGAAAGGCGAGGTAAGAGCTCACCAGAGTGCTGGAGACAGCACTGCTATGTAAACCCTATCCGATGCAACGTCTATTGGTGCCTGTTATTTTAACGTCGGCTCGGCGGATAACAGGTAATGACGGCTTCAGCTTATCGGCGACGGTAAGCGTAGATAAATTACCGCACACGACAGAACCCGGCTTATCGGTCTGGTCACAAAAAAAGAGAGAGCTTTTGCTCTCTCTTTTTTTAATCTCTCCACATTTTTCTGTAGGAGAAACAGGTAAGATTTTCTGATTTTTTGAACTGCCTTGCAAAATAGCTCTGGTCATTGAAACCGCATAAATGAGCTATTTCCTCAACAGATTTATCCGAAAAACGAAGAAGGCTTTTTCCGTAGTTGATACGGGCTGTGATAATATGCTGGAATATGGTCTTGCCATAGATGCGCTTGTATTCTCTTGTAAGGTAATACTTGCTGATATAGAACTGCGATGAAAGCTTTTCAAGTGAGAGGTCTTCTGTAAAATGATCGTCAATATAATTATGTACAGCCGCAAGCTTCTGCTTGAGAGCTGAGTCGTATTGCTGATCCGAAATATTGACTGTCAAAGCAAGTGTAAGGAGATCGACGATATATTTTGAGGTGATTATTTCGGCATCAGGCTCTTTGCGTTCATTAACATCTATTATATCGGTCATAGCTGAGACCACCTTGTCAAAAAAGGCAGGTCGGAAGATATTTCTCGACTGCGAGATGAAATAATCATAATACTGTTGAGGCGTTCCGCCGTTAAAATGCACCCATAAAAGCTCCCACGGGTCGTTATCGGAGCTTTTGTAGAAATGAGAAGCACGACAGTCGATGAAAAAGCAGTCTCCTTTTACAAGCTGAAATGTCTCACCGCCGACATTAAGCTCACCCTTTCCGCTGACAACAGCTGCTATCTGAAAGGAAGAAAGGTCCTGACGCTGTATTACAGCTGAATCATCGGCGTTTATACAGCCTGCCTCCTGCATATAAAAGAAGGTGCTTTTGGCAGCTGGACTTGGCGTACAGATTATCCGCCTTGAAATTTTTCCTATTGAACCGTCTTTTTTGTCCATTTATATCACCTCTTTGATAATAAAGCAATATTGTACTATTATTTTATCATATAATTGCAAAAATAGCAACAGGCGCGGAGAAAGATGTGCCGATTTTGGTTTATGTCGCGAACATGGGAGCAGCGGTAAAGTTTATGACTGAAAAAACTATATCATGTCAATATGTTTCTTCAATGCTTAAAGCATTATTATTATCCCAGAAAGATCAAAAACAAAGCTATTATAAGCATAAGAGCAAATGCATGGGGGATAAATTTCTTGAAATTGCCTGACCTTTTTCTTGTTCGTATCAAGCCGTTCAGTACACGTTCAGCTTCTTTCTGTGATACAGCATCGGGCAATATTGTTACATTTGGTCTGACATAAAGTATTGCTTTTTCAAAATACAGGCTGTCAGGATTGTTGATCTCGATAATTTTTTTATTAACTCCCTTTATCATAATACCTCCGTAAAATATCATTTATGAAAGTATTGGAGCTTTATGTCTTATTATTCATTATTTTTTGAAATACTGCGTATATAATGGAAGAGATACTGCTGAGCGATACCTGCGTGTTTTTCAGCAAATTTCGGGAAACCATCAGGATAGTATTCTGCAAGGACTCTTTTTATCCATACATCTATCGGAAAGGCTTCGGTTCTGTACATTCCGAATAATAGAACACATTCAGCCACCTTAGGTCCTACGCCTTTTATCTGTTTAAGGGCGGCTCTTGCCTCGTCAACAGGCATTTTTGCAATTGAAGCGAGAGAGATAGTACCATCAGCTGTTTTTTGTGCGGCATCTGCAATATATTTAGCTCTGAAACCGCTTCTGAGGTACGACAGAGACTCTGGTGTTTCAGCAGAAAGCTTTTCACAGTCGGGAAATTTGTCGTGATAGTGTTCGCACAGACGGTCGATTATCCCCTTTATTCTCGGGATATTATTATTCTGGGAAATAATAAAGGAAATAAGGCACTCCCAGCTATCCTGCTTCAGAAGACGTATACCGCCTGCAAATGAGCAAGCCTTTGATAGCGTTTCATCTTCTGAGAATCTTCTTTTCAGTTCAGAATAATCTGTTTCAAAATCAAAATAGTTTATCCACTTTGATATAAAGTCGTTTTCATCAGTGTTATGGAAAATAAAGCTGCCCTTGTCGGTCTGTGATACGGTAAGCCTTTCATTGAGAAATGCACCTTCGTATGTACAGATGTAGTCTGAGGGTATTTTTTTCCAGCGGAAAGCCTGACCGCAGTCGAGAGTTTCATCAAGGTCAAGATCCGGTTCATAAACGATTATATCGTTTCCCTGTACACGATAATCCATAAATATCTCCTTTGTTAAATAAATAAAATATATAAACTGTGGGTTTGTACTTGATTTTTCATTTAAATTATACTAAAATATAAGATAGATTACAATAGCAAGGAATGATTTTTTTGAAAAAAATTTTATCCGCAGCAGCTTTTTTTACTGCTTTTAGTCTGATCTTATGCGGTTGTTCCATGAGAAAGGGTTCAGATAAAAAATCTGAAAAGGCAGAGACAACAAGCCAGCCTTTTACAGAGCGTGAAGTAGAAGAAGCAGACGGTGTATTCGTTTTTGACAATGCAGGCGTACTTGATCCTGCCGCACTGAAAGCCTGCAACGATTATGCAGGTTGGCTTTACAAGGAAAAGCTTATGAATACAGCTGTTGTCACTGTAAATGACCTTGGAGGAAAAGCTCCCTATGACTATGCAGCTGAAAAATTCAATGAACTGTACGGAGGAAAGGGCAGCGGTCTTGTTGTACTTATAAATAATGATACAAACGCTGATGCTGTTTTCAGATCCGGTGCGTGTCTGTACAGCGTTGAACAGAAAGAACAGGATGACGCAGTATACTGGTCTACAAAAGAGATATTCAGAGGTGATTACAGAGCAGGTGTTATGAGACTTCTTCAGCTCGGCGAATTATGTCCTATGCACATTATAGACAATTCTCAGGCTCTTGAATGGGATCAGATCACCAAACTCGAAAAATCTTTGTCTGAATGTAAAACAGAAGCAACTATCATAGTATCACATAATAATTCCGATGTTTCAAATGAAGACGTTCTCAAACAGTATTACAGCAGGAAATACAAAGATAACAGCGGAATGATGTTTATGCTCGATACGACCTCAGGAAAAATAATTGCTCAGTCCGGTGATAAGCTTTCATCTGATCTTGAAAAAGTACTTAAAGATGCAAATGCACTTTCTTCTAAAGGCGATTATATGAATGCTCTAACTAAAATCACAGATCATCTCAACAAAGAATAAAGACTTCTCAGTAATCGACACAGCAAATATAATATTAAGGAGCTGATCGCTATGCCGCCTGTTGGTGGACCGAGAGGTATGGGATATCTTACAGAGGAAGAAAAGAAAAATCGTCCCAAAGTCACAAAAGACCTGCTGAAAAGAATATTTTCTTACCTTAAACCATATTGGAAACAGATGATGGTTGTTCTTATAGCTATCGTGATTTCATCAACATTAAATCTTCTGCCCTCTGTACTTACAGGTAAGATAATCGATGAAGGGCTTATAGGCAAAAGCCTTAATAAACTCGTTCTTTTCATTGTTCTGTCGCTTGCAGTAACTCTTGGCGCAAACCTTATAGGAGTTCTGGAAAGCTATATGAATACATGGATCGCTCAGCATATTACATATGACATGAGAAATACCATGTATTCTCACTTGCAGAAGATGTCACAAAGGTTTTTTACATCAAACAATCAGGGCGACATAATCACACGAATGACCAGTGATATCTCAGGAGTTCAGCAGATAATAACAAATACTCTGACAAGTATCCTTTCCAATTCCATAACCCTTATCGCAGCTATGATAGTTATGTTCAGACAGAACTGGATACTTGCTATAATCGGTATTCTTGTTGTACCATTGTTTGCTATCCCTACACGAAGTGCAGGTAAGACAAGATGGTCAATAACAAAAGAGTCACAGGCTTGCAGTGATGAGATAAACGGTATTCTCAATGAGACTATGTCTGTAAGCGGACAGCTTCTCGTTAAATTATTCGGTATGGAAAAGACCGAGTATGAAAAATACGAGAAAGTCAATCATAAGATGATAAAGCTGAATATCCGCGAGAGTATGGCAGGCAGATGGTTCAGAGTCGCGCTTACAACGTTTTCAAGCATAGGACCTATGCTTATTTATCTTGCAGGCGGAATTCTTATGATGAGGTTTGATTCTGACCTCACAGTAGGTGATATTACTGTTCTTGTAGCACTTCTCGGAAAAATGTATGGTCCTGTAAATCAGCTTCTGAATATACAGGTTGACTGGATACGTTCAATGGCTATGTTTACACGTATTTTTGAGTATTACGATATGCCTGTAGAGATAGAGAACGCTCCTGACGCTGTAACTTCCGAAAAGGAAGCTGAGGGTGAGGTGGAGTTCAGAAATGTAGGCTTTTATTATGAACAGGATCGCCAGATACTCAGTGATATCAGTTTTTCTCTTGAAAGCGGAAAATGCATCGCAGTGGTCGGTCCGTCGGGTTCCGGAAAAAGTACCCTTGTAAATCTGATACCGCGACTTTACGATGTAACATCCGGAAGCGTGCTTTTTGACGGAACAGATGTAAGGAAGCTTGATCTTTCTTACCTCCGCCGAAATATAGGCATAGTAAGTCAGGAGACTTACCTTTTCAATGGTACCATACGTGAAAATCTTCTTTATGCAAAGCCTGACGCTACGGAGCAGGAGCTTATCGAAGCCTGCAAGCAGGCAAATATTTACGAATTTGTAGAAAAGCAGGAAAACGGACTTGATACAGTCGTTGGCAACAGAGGACTTAAGCTTTCAGGCGGTGAAAAACAGCGTATATCTATTGCAAGAGTTCTTCTGAAAGACCCTGCTCTTATGATATTTGACGAGGCGACTTCTGCACTTGACTCTATCTCAGAACAGAAGATACAGGATGCTATCGAGCCTCTTATTTCATCACGTACAAGTATTCTTATAGCACACAGACTTTCGACTATTCTTGCGGCTGATGAGATACTTGTTGTGAAAGACGGTATCATATGCGAGAGAGGAAAGCATAGTGAGCTTGTAAATCGCGGCGGAGTTTACTCTGAGCTTTACAAGACACAGTTCAGTAAAGCCGAATCAGGCACAGAACGTTTTGAATATACGGAAGGCGAGGATTGAATTTCCGTTACTGACAGAAAGGAAGGATAATTTATGAGCGAAAAGGATTTTTACATTGAAGCATTTGATAATCTTCCTGCAATTGCTGATAACAATGAGTCTTTAAAAGAAAAGTTTACTCATGTTTTCTATGACTTTTTAGAGCTTTCACATCTTTATGACTCAGCTATTGAAGTAGTAAAAACATATCTTAATATTCTTGACAATGAATTCAGCGTAAAGTTTCAGAGAAATCCGATACATAACATAGAGAGCCGTCTTAAATCTCCTCAGTCAATAATCGATAAGCTTCAGAAGAAGGATCTCCCTATATCTACAGAAGCGGCAAGAAAAAATCTTCTTGATCTTGCAGGCATTAGAGTTACCTGCTATTACATATCAGATATATACGCATTGGTAGAGATGCTTTCAAGGCGGGATGATTTTACTGTCATCAAACGAAAGGACTATATAAAAAATCCAAAGCCAAGCGGTTACAGAAGCTATCATATGATACTTAATGTGCCTGTTTATCTTTCTACACATAAGGAGTATGCTCCGGTAGAAATACAGGTAAGGACTATCGCAATGGACTTCTGGGCAAGTCTTGAACATCAGCTGAAATATAAAACATCCTCTGACATTCCGCCTGAGATATCTGAAGAACTTAAAGAATGTGCCGAAAGAATAGCTGAGACTGATATGCGGATGCAGAAAATATATATGCAGATAAATGATATGGAATAGTATAAAATAAGCATCCCCCGGCAAAGCCGGGGGTTTTCCCTTAAACGCCCCATAGGGGCTCAGAATACAAGCTACGCCTGAAAAGGCGTAACAACACGGACGCACGCGGCTACGTTCTTCTGCGTATTTCTTACTTCTTATTCGCT
>JAEEGL012485994.1_pt1 | contig 15159 bp, 13 predicted proteins | sample 9134231 | NCBI WGS metagenome assembly JAEEGL01 (sample SAMN16246548, study PRJNA631951) | gut metagenome | biome: gut microbiome; feature: rumen; material: fiber-attached | host: Bos | place: Iran: Karaj | collected 2018-10 | reverse complement strand
CTTCCAGGACCATCAGCAGGATCGTGCCGTCCGCACACTGACCGATGCAGGTACGGGGATTCATACCGCCGCCGAGATTGGTGCGCATCACGCCGTCTTTTACCAGAACAGGGCCGGGGGAAAAGCTGACGGCGGAAACAAGTCCGAGATCGAGCGCCTGCTGCCCGGACATATCGCCCACATGGAGGATATGGCTGGAGTCGAAGCCGATAACGTTGATATACCAGCCTGTCGCGGATCCCCAGGCGATCTGGCCGTTGCGGATCACAAGGCCGTCCGGCGTGCCTCCGTTGCCGCCTCCGTTGGGATCGTAAAACCCACCGGCATTCGTTCCGCCGATGGCATTGTATTTGTCCAGGAACTCATAAAGGTACAATCCGTGATAGGCCGCGCCGTACGCGTCCAGCGTACCGACGATGACCTTCGAGGGATCGTGGATGACCATCATCTTGCCCTTGAAGGTGGAGCCTTTGATATCAAGCACTTCCAGCCATTCGCCGCTCTCGACGGTCTCCGCCGGGCGTTCGGCGATCACGACCTGCGGTGCAGCTGCGCTTTGTTCCGCTTCGTTCATGGAGCTGTCTTCATACGGCAGCTCGCGGAAGACCGTGCCGTCAGGACCGATATCTTCGTCCTCAGAGACAGGATGAAGGATAGCGTCCACCTGGTCGGAGGGAAGGTAGATGTATGGAATGAATTTCAGAGCGCTCGTTTCATTCACAGACAAAACGAACAGCCTTCTCGCCTCCGCGGAGGGACCGTGTACCATGACCCCCATGATAGCGAGAAGAAATACGGCCAGCAGCAGGACAGTGATAAGGATCACCAGAAAGACGCGGCCGATGGAACGAATAATGGATACGCCGCCGGATTGATTACGCAAGTTGATACCCCGCTCTCAATATAAAAGATTATGATAAACATGATGAAGCTTCAAACGAACAGATTGAGAAATTATTATATAACGAAATGCCGGCATACGCAACAGATTCTTGAGCCTTTTGCCGCAGATCATCGACAGCACAGCAGACATGACGGAATGATAAACCATAAGAAATGCAAATGTGTGAATGAGTCTTGAACAAATCGCCAACTGACAGTATAATGATGCCTGAAATAAGAAAAAACTGCTCATTTCTGCTGCCAAAGGAGCGCCTGACTTTATGAACCGATACGCTGTTTCCGCCATGCTGGCCGGGGCCTGTTTTGGCTGTACAGGCCTTTTCGCCCGAATGCAGAATGCCATGGGACTTGGTTCGCTGGATATCCTTTTCCTGCGCTGCATCGTTGCGATCATCTGCTTTTTCATCCAAATGGCGGTCACAGACCGCTCTCTTCTGAAGATCCGCCTGAAGGATCTCTGGATGTTCGCCCTTGTCGGCCTGGGCGGCCAGCTGTTCTTCTCGTTCTGCTACTATACGGCCATCACCATGATGTCTGTTTCCACGGCCTGCATCCTGCTGTATCTTTGCCCGGCAATCGTGATGATCATGGCGCATTTCTTCTTCAAAGATCCCGTGGGGAAGAGAGGAGTGCTCGCGGTCATTTTGTGCGTGCTGGGATGCGCCTGTGTTTCGGGTTTCGGCGGGACTGTCTCAGGTCTTGGGCTGGTTTTCGGGCTTGGCTCTGCTTTTGCGTTCGCGCTCATCAATATCATAGACCGCTTTATCCTCAGCAAGGGGTATAAAGGCACAACGGTGAACTTTTATCTGTTTTTGTTCGCCGGCTTCGGTTCGGCGCTGCTGACGCATCCGGGGCGTACGCTTCAGATCGCCACGGCGAATCCGACAAACTTCCTGGTCTGTCTGGGAGCCGGCCTTGTGACGAGTTTTCTCTCCTATCTGTTCTTCTCGTATGCGCTCAGCGGCTGTGAGAGCGGAAAGGTTTCGATCCTTGCCAGTACGGAACCGGTGGTAGCATCCCTTTTGAGTGTGTTTGTATTCCACGAACCTTTCGGCATCCTGAGCCTGATCGGCATCGTTCTTGTGCTGGTAAGCATCGTGATGATGAACAGGCCTGCTCCTGCGGCTGAAGAAGCATAAAAAGATAACACAAAGTAAAAAGGGCGGCCGCCAAGGCCGCCCTGACTTTATTTCATAACGCTTTGGCCTGTGTAGAGTTTGTAATAACGCCCCCGGAGATCCAGAAGCTCATCATGGGTGCCTTTTTCCAGGATCTCGCCGTGCTCGATCACAACGATGCAGTTCGAGTTCCGTACCGTGGAGAGCCTGTGGGCGATCACAAATACGGTCCGGTCACGCATCAGCTGGTCGAGTCCGATCTCGATCTGTTTTTCCGTGCGCGTATCGATGGAACTGGTCGCTTCGTCCAGGACCAGTACAGGCGGATCGGCAACGGCGGCCCGAGCGATCGCCAGCAGCTGCCGCTGGCCCTGACTGAGGTTTTCTCCGTCGCCGGTCACGACGGTCTGGTATCCGTCGGGAAGACGACGAATGAAGCTGTGTGCATTGGCGAGCTTCGCTGCTGCGACGCAGTCATCGTCGGTGGCGTCCAGCCGGCCGTACCGGATGTTTTCCATGACAGTGCCGGTGAACAGATGTGTGTCCTGCAGCACCACGGCGATCGATCGGCGAAGATCGTCCTTGCGGATGTCACGGACGTCGATACCGTCATAAGTAATCGTGCCGTCTTTGATCTCGTAAAAGCGGTTGAATAGATTGGTAACGGTAGTTTTTCCCGCGCCGGTCGAACCGACGAACGCGATCTTCTGCCCGGGCTTCGCGTAAAAATCAATGTGTTTCAAGACCGGCTTTTCCGGAACGTAGGAGAATGAAACATCCAGCAGCCGTACATCGCCGTGCACTTCTCTGAGGAAGGGATCACCGTTTTCATCGATGCACTTCCAGGCCCACCTTCCGGTGCGGCCCGGACATTCCCGCAGTTCAGGAATGTTCGGCTCAACGTTGACGAGCGTGACCTTGCCTTCGTCGATCTCGGGCTCCTTATCCATGACCTCGAAGATCCGCTCTGCACCTGCGAGGGCCGCAAGGATCGCCGTGGTCTGCTGAGAGACCTGGTTGATCGGCTGCGTTACCTGACGGCAATACTGAAGGAAAGCCGCCAGACCGCCGATATCCAGATGGTACACAAAAGAGAAGATACCGCCAACGACTGCCGTGACAGCGTAGCCGATGTTGGAGATGTTGCCCGCGAGCGGCATGATGGAAGTGGCATAGTAATTCGCGTTTCGGGCGACCGTATAATACTGTTCGTTCAGCCGTCGAAAAACATCCATCGATTCCTGCTCGTGTGTAAAGGCCTTCACGACCTTCATGCCTTCGATCATTTCCTGGATGTTCCCGTTCAATTCTCCAAGGGCCGCCTGCTGCTGCCGATAGTATTCGCGGCTCTTTTTCCCGCGGAAAACAAAGACCATGAGATTGGCGGCAAGCATGAGCAGGGTGACCAGGAAGAGCAGAGGGCTGGTAATGATCATCACGGCTACGATGCTGATAAAAGTGAGACAACTGGAGAACATCTGAACGATGCTCTGCTCCAGGCATTGCTGGACGCTGTCGGCGTCATTGGAGAACCGGCTCATCAGTTCACCGTGAGAGTGCGCATCGAAATAGGAGAGAGGAAGCTTCTGCAGCTTCTCAAAGAGCTCGGCACGTAGTTTTGCTACGCCCCGCTGTGCGACCTGCGCCATGATGGCAGTCTGGAGGTAAGAGCAGAGGGCACCCGCCAGGAAGATGATCAGCATAAGGCCCAGTGTGCGGACGAGCGATCCGATCTTTTCGGCAGCCGGCATATTGCTCGTTAGATCGTTAAGGATCGGGCGGATCATGTAAGTTGACATGACGCCGGAAACGGAACTTGCAACGGCGAAAAGGAATACCAGGACGAGCAGCCATTTCTTTCCGGAGATATAGCTGAAAAGGCGGACGAGGGTTTTTCCCATATGCTTCGGCTTGGGCCCGGCGCCGGCAGGGATGCGGCCACGACCGGGACCACGGGGCGCGGAATTGCTGTTACTCATGGAAGATCGCCCCCTCCTGCTGTGACTGAAAGATCTCACGATAGATCTGGTTGGAACGGAGCAGTTCCTCGTGGCTTCCGATGCCGGAGATATGGTCATCTTCCAGAACGATGATCTTATCGGCGTATCGCACGGAACTGATGCGCTGGGCGATGATCAGCACAGTGGTATCCTTCAGATTCTCATGAAACGAACGTTGGATCTCTGCCTCGGTGGCGGAGTCTACGGCGCTGGTGGAATCATCAAGGATCAGAATCGCCGGGTGACGCAGCATGGCCCTGGCGATGCATAAACGCTGTCTCTGACCACCCGATACGTTTGTCCCGCCCTGATCGAGCATGGTATCGTAGCCGTTCGGCATAGCGGTGATGAAGTCGTGTGCCTGCGCGTCTTTGGCGGCGCGGATCATTTCATCTTCTGTACCGTTTTTGTCGCCCCAGAGCAGGTTTTCACGGATGCTGCCTTTGAACAGCACGTTTTTCTGCAGTACCATCCCGATGCGGGAACGAAGCGCCTCAACAGGATAGTCGCGCACGTCTGTTCCGTCAACAAAAACGCTGCCGCCGGTCACATCGTAGAACCGCGGGATCAGGTTCACGAGCGTGGATTTGCCGGTGCCGGTCGCGCCGACGATGCCAACGAATCCGCCGGGTTCTATGCTGAAAGAGACATGGCTGAGAACGTCGTCGCCTGTGCCTTCACGGTATCGAAACGAAACATCGCGGAATTCGATTTTCCCGAGCGCCGGAGGCAGCTCTCCGGCAGAGAGGGCGCCGTCCGTGATGTCAGGCTCCGACTCCAGCACCTCAAGGATACGGTTCGCGCAGGCGGAAGCGCGGGTCATCTGGAAAAGGCATATGGCTACCATCATGGCGCTGATGAGCACCTGGGCTATGTACAGAAAGAAAGAATAGAGCTCGCCCGTCAGCATCGTTCCGGCGATGACCTGCTTCCCGCCGAACCAGAAAACGGCCATCAGCGCTGCGTTCATAATCAGCATGACCATCGGCATCAGCACAATGATGCGCATGACGGCGGCGAGGCCGGCATTCATGAGTTCCTGGTTTGCACGGCCGAAACGCTCGTTCTCGTGTTCCTCGCGAACATAGGCCTTTACCGTCCGAATACCGATGAGGTCTTCCTGAACGGCGCCGTTAAGACCGTCTATCTTCTCCTGGAAGATCTTGAACAGCGGACGCACTCTCTTCATCAGCGATCCTGCGGCCAGGAACAGTACGGGAATGGCTACAACGAGGATCACCGTGAGCCGCGCATTCATGAACAGGCAAACGATGAGTGCCGTGATCAGCTGCATCGGTGCACGAACAAGGATCCGCAGCGACATGGCAACGGTCGTCTGCAGCATATTGACGTCATTTGTAGTTCGGGTGATCAGCGAAGCGGCGGAAAAGCGGTCGATGGAAGAGAAGGAAAAACTCTGGATCTTGCTGAACATGGCATTCCGGAGGTTCCTTCCGAAGCCCTGGCTTGCATAAGCTGCGTGTTTGGCCGCGAAAACGCCGCAGAACATGGACAGCACGGAGATGATGAGCATCGCCCCGCCCATGCGGACGATATAACTTACGCCTCCATTTCCGTTGATGCCAACGTCGATGATCCTCTCCATCAGAAGAGGCAGCACGAGTTCGCAAATGACCTCCAGCACGATCAGCGAAGGAGCAAGGATCGCGTCTTTCCGGAACTCCCTGAGATAGGCCAACAGTTTTCTTATCATAGCGGGATCCCTCGTTCAGGATAACATACGCTGCAAGATTACATGAACATCGGGGGAATGTCAATCCGGACTGAGCGTGCGTTCAGCAAGTGGAAAGAGACGGGAATGCCTGAGAATAGATTATTTATCCTGTTTACTCTTTACGATTTCGGCCCGGATGTGGTATATTGACTACATATGAGAACGGAGGGTGATACTTTTGCCTGAGAATTATGTTTCTACTGAGACCGAAAACGGGAACATCTGCCTGTCGGAAGACGTCATTTTAGTGATGGTCAACGCTGCGGTCGCCGAGATTGAAGGCGTGTCCCGTGCTTCGAATCCTACCGGTGCGGCGAACGATATCGCGGAATTTCTCGGAATCAAGAACACACCGAACAAAAACGTCAAGATCTCCACAAACGAAGACGGCACTGTCTCTGTGGACGTCGTCATCATGGTCCGCTACGGATATCCCGTAACGACCGTCGCAAAAAACGTTCAGGACCGCGTTCTTGATGCGCTGGAAGGTATGGGCGGCATCAAGTGCCGTGTGAATGTTCACGTTTCCGGCATCGCATTTGAAAAAACGGATGTGAAAGGCTGATACGGCCATGAAAAGAACTGCTGCCAGGCAGCTTGCGGTACAGCTCGTATTTGCCGCGTGTTCGGGGAGCGATCTTCCGCCGGAGGATTTCTTCGACGAGGAATACTATCATTCCTTCCCCGCAGAAGACGGCCTTTCTCGCGAGCTTCCGGACGACAAGCAGCTTGCGTACATCAGAGAACTCGTGAACGGCGTCGTTTCACACCGGGACGAGCTGGACGGCATGATCTCCCGTTATGCTGTTGGCTGGAACCTCTCGAGGATCTCGCGCACAGCACTGTCTGTGCTTCGCTGCGCTGTATATGAGATCCTGTACATGCCGGATATTCCCGTGTCTGCGTCCATCAACGAGGCCGTGGAACTCTCAAAGCGCTTCGACGAGCCGGAGGTGACCGGATTCATCAACGGGATCCTCGGCGCGGTCGTACGAGGTCTGGAGGAAAACGGAAGCCCATCGGCGGAACAGGAATCTGAATAATGACCTCCGGCCCTATCAGCGTTACGGAACTGACCCGCCGGATCAAAGATGTGCTGGAGAACGACGAACGACTCTTCAGCGTTTCCGTTACCGGCGAGATCTCCAATTACAGGGTCTATCCCAGCGGACATCATTATTTCACAATAAAAGATCCCGGGTCCGCTCTTCGCTGCGTGATGTTTCGTTCCAGCGCCGTATCGCTTCGTTTCCGCCCGACGGACGGAATGCATGTGATATGCAGCGGGAACATTTCCGTGTATTTGAAAGACGGATATTATCAGCTGTATGTTTCGCAGATAGTCCCCATGGGGATCGGCGAACTGTATCTCGCTTATGAAAAGCTGAAAGCGAAGCTCTCCGCCGAAGGTCTTTTCGATCCGGAGCACAAGAAAGCGCTGCCTCGTTTCCCGCGGAAGATCGCGCTGGTCACGTCTCCCGCCGGCGATGTGGCGCATGATATGATCCGCATTCTCCGTGCACGATGGCCCATGAGCGAGGTGCTCGTTGTTCCGGCACGCGTGCAGGGCGAAGGCGCACCCGCTGAGATCGCCGGCGCGATCGAATATGTGAATCAATACTCTCTTGCCGATCTGATCCTTACGGGGAGAGGCGGCGGGTCGATCGAAGACCTGTGGGCCTTCAATGACGAGGCTGTCGCCAGAGCGATCTACCGCTCTGCGATCCCTGTTGTCTCCGCCGTAGGGCACGAGCCGGATGTCACCATAGCGGATTACGTAGCGGACAGGCGCGCGTCCACTCCTTCGAACGCAGCGGAGATCGCCGTTCCCGACCGTACCGAGATCCTGGACAGTCTTGAAAACCTGGCCATCAGGCTCAGGAAGGATACAGACCGTGTCCTTTCCGACCTGGCGAACCGCCTCCGCCGCTGCCGCGACAGTTCGGTGCTCCGCTTCCCGATGGATGTCATACAGCGAAGGGGAGAAGACCTTGACCGACTTCGCGAAAAGCTGTATTTCCAAAGCACACGTTCTCTGGAAGCAAAGCGTTCTATGCTCCGCGAACTCTCCGCCCGCATCGGCGCGCTGGATCCGGAGTTGGTTCTTGCCCGAGGATACTCGGTGGCTTACGGAATGGAAGGCGAAGTTCTGAGGAATATTTCTCAGGTGAAGATCGGTGATCGGATCCGTGTCCGCCTGTACAAAGGAAACCTCATTTGTTCTGTTGATAAAACGGAGGAGGAGAACTATGAATAAAACATGGAAAAGGGTCGTCGCGTTCCTGCTCGCAGTGATCGTATGCCTGTCGCTTGCGGCATGCGGGAGCAAGAAAAAAACGGAAGAGCAGAACACCGACACAACGCCCGTGCCGACCGTCTCACCGGATCCGGCGGTCGTTGAATCGGCCTCACCCACCGCGGTGCCCGCCCAACAGACACCGCCGGCGGACGTCGGCGGATCAGCGGATACGCCTGAGGCAGCGGAGGACGATCTCACCGTTGAACTCTGGTACGACGGTACGGTAGCAACCATGCTCACCTTCATGACGTCCACCGTTTTTCAGTTCCAGGTCGTCACCAGCGACGGCTCCACCGGCGGGTCCTGGACCTCCAGCGACGCCAGTTCCGCGAGTGTGGATGAAAACGGCATCGTAACCTGTTGGAAAACCGGCATGCCTAAGATCACATATACTCTTCGGAATGCAAGCTTCACCTGCCAGCTGAACATTACGGAGCCTACTGTCCGGATCCTGTTCGGCGGTCAGGTAAAGACCGACATCACACTTAACAGTATCTGGGGATTTGACATCACTCTTCAGGCCGAGGTAACGCCTGCCGGTACCCCAGTGACATGGACTTCCGATGACGCGACCGTCGCGTCCGTTACCGATTCGGGCATCGTTATGGGCAAACGGATGGGAACAACGACCATCCATGCAAAATGCGGAACGGCAGAAGCCACCTGTGTGATCCGTATCACGGAAAACCCGCCTACTTACGCTGCACCCACACCCGACGTCAGTGACGGGCAGCCGCATCTGGTGATCGTATACTGGGGCGTTCCCAACACCGACTTCACACTCTCCGTCGGCACCAAAGTCCAAATGAACTACATCCTTTACAATGTGGAAGGGAATCCTGCGGTAACGTGGTCGATCAAGGATCCGGAATATGCATCTGTCGACGCCAACGGCGTCGTAACGGGACTGAAGCCCACCGCACAAAAGGATCCGCTCCACCCGTATACCATTCTGGTCGCGACCTGCGGCGATCTTCGCTGCGAATGCGTAGTCCGTGTCAAGGAAGCTGCGATCGGCTGAGACTGTGACGAATATGGACAACACCTTTGAAGGCGGCCTTCGCCGAATCGAAGACATCGTAAAGCAGTTGGAATCCGGAGACGCAGGATTGGAGAAGACAGTAGCGCTGTATGAAGAGGCAATGACACTCATACAGGGATGCGAGGCCCAACTGAAAACAGCGGAACAGAAAGTCAGCCTGATACAGAAAAAGGCGGACGGAAGTCCTTTCAGCGTGCCGTTTGAAGGAGCGGAATGAGTTATGGATTTTCAGGCCGAACTGCAGTCATACCAGGATCTGATCAACAATGCGTTGGAAAACTGCCTTAACGAATCCTGCGAGCAGGGAGAGCTGCTTGAGGCAATGCGCTATTCTCTTCTTGCAGGAGGGAAGAGGATCCGCCCGATCCTTCTTCTGAAGTTCTGCGAGATGTGCGGCGGAGATATCTATGATGCACTGTCACCGGCCTGCGGGATCGAAATGCTGCACACATATTCGCTGATCCACGACGACCTTCCCTGCATGGACAACGACGATCTTCGGCGCGGGAAGCCTACCTGTCATAAAGTTTACGGCGAGACCACCGCGGTCCTCGCCGGAGACGCGCTGCAGGCGGAGGCCTTCAGCTACGTCCTCACATCATCTGCTCCGGAAGCCGTCTGCTGCCGTATGGCCGCAACTCTCGCCGAAGCAGCCGGCACGAAAGGCATGTGCGGGGGACAGTATCTGGATACCTGCAAAGAGAATTATTCCGTGGATGAGGAGAGCCTGATCCTGATACACTCTCTTAAAACCGGAGCCCTTCTCCGCGCTGCCTGCGTAATGGGCGTGCAGTGCGCATCCGGAACCGATAAGCAGGTCCGTGCTGCAGAAGAGTATGCATATCATCTGGGCATCGCTTTCCAGATCCGCGACGACATCCTTGACTGTATCGCCTCCGTGGAAGAGATCGGCAAAGACGTCGGTTCAGACGATCGCGCCGGGAAGTTCACATTCCCGTCTCTCCATGGTATTGAAATGTGCGAAAACATCGTACTGCAGCATACGGAAAAAGCTAAAGAAGCGCTGTTTGGGACCTTTGACGACCCATCGTTCCTGATCGAACTGGCGGAGCATCTGGCGGTCCGACGCTCATAAAGAATGAATATTCTCCGCTGATTACAGTGTATTTATTCAAAAAGATCGCTGCTCACTCTTGTATTGAGCGGCGATCTTTGCTATTATGTATCGGCTAAAATGAAAGAGGTATACGCCGATTTGAAACTACTTGATTCTATCCGCGGTCATGATGACATCGTTGCCATGCCGCGTGAGCAGCTTCCGCAGCTATGCAGGGAACTGCGTGAAATGATCATAGAAGGCACTTCAAAAACGGGAGGACATCTTGCCTCCAGCCTTGGCGCCGTGGAGATCACGGTCGCCCTGCACAGAGTATTCGATCCATACCGTGACAGGATCCTGTTCGACGTGGGCCATCAGAGTTACGCGCATAAACTCCTTACCGGCCGTAAAGACAGCTTTCACACGCTGCGATGCTTCGGCGGGCTGTCCGGATTCTGCAAGCCTGAGGAAAGTCCGGCTGATGCGTTCATCTCCGGCCATGCGTCAGACTCCATCTCCGCCGCTTTGGGTATGGCCAGGGCTCGGACGCTCCGCAGTGATGACTATGCCGTGGTCGCGGTGATCGGCGACGGGGCGATGACGGGCGGGCTCAGCTTCGAGGGTCTCAGCGATGCCGGGAGCTCCGGCGAACCGATCATCGTGGTCCTGAACGACAACGGCATGTCCATCGGCAAAAGCGTAGGCGGTTTCACCTCCATGCTGCAGAACGCGCGTGTGCGGCCGGGGTATATCCGCTTTAAGAAAGCCTATCGCAAGCTGATGAAAAACCACCCCTGGCTGTACCGGCTCTCTCACAGGATCAAAGAAACCATAAAATATACGCTGCTTCCGGCCAATATCTTCGACGATATGGGATTCAATTACATGGGTCCCATCGACGGTCACGATGTAGCGGCATTGGAAGCTACCCTGCGCTGGGCAAAGGAACAAAAAGAACCGATCCTGATCCATGCCGTTACGGTAAAAGGGAAAGGATACGATCCAGCGGAGAAAGACCCAGAGCGCTACCACGGGGTGGACCCTTTCGATCCGAAGACCGGCGTACAGGTCAGTGAGAAGACAGATTTTTCCGCTGTTTTCGGAAAGGCTCTCTCGGAACTTGCCGCGGAAGATCCCACCGTATGTGCCGTCACGGCAGCCATGGAGCTCGGGACCGGACTGGAGCATTTTTCCGCTGCATTTCCGGATAGATATTTTGATATGGGGATCGCGGAAGAGCATGCGGTCGCCATGTGCGCCGGAATGGCAAAGCAGGGTATGAACCCTATTTTCGCTGTGTACTCCTCGTTTCTTCAGCGTTCGTACGATATGCTGATAGAGGACGTTGGTCTCGGCGGCCTTCACGTTGTCCTTGCTGTGGACCGCGCCGGTATCGTGGGCAAAGACGGCCCTACGCATCAGGGGAGTTTCGACGTCTCCTATCTCAGCTCCGTACCAAACATGAAGATCTTTGCGCCGTCCTGCTATTCAGAGCTGCGTTCCATGCTCCGAAAAGCCGTATTTGAAGAGACAGGGCCGGTCGCCGTGCGATATCCAAAAGGCGCAGAGGGGGCGTTCACTGAAGACCGGAGCGACTGCCCGGTCTATATGGAACGCAAGGGCAGCGATCTCACGATCGTTACCTTCGGAATAAGGCTCAACGAAGCTCTCCGCGCTGCCGACGCCCTGAAAGCGGACGGCATCTCGGCTGATGTGATCAAAGTAAACAGGATCTTCCCTCTGGAGACGGACGTTATCCTCGACTCGCTCCGAAGGACGGAGCGCTTGATGACGGTTGAAGACATCTGCCGCAGCGGCAGCGTCGGTTCCCGGATCCTGGAAGCCGCCGCTGAAAACGGGATCGCGCTCAAAAGTGTCCGACGTATCGATCTTGGGGACGGCGTCGTCTGTCAGGGGGACTGCGAAGAGGTATCGCGCCTGATGAAACTCGATGCGGAAAGCATCCGTGCAGATGCGATGGAGATGCTCAAATGAAAAAACGGCTCGATCAGCTGCTCTTCGAGCGCGGTCTCACGCAGAGCCGTGAAAGAGCCAAAACGTCCATCATGGCAGGACTTGTATACGTCAACGGGCAGAAAGCCGACAAATGCGGCACGATGACGGACGAAAACGCACAGATAGAACTGCGGGAGAACGTGCTGCCTTACGTCAGCAGAGGCGGTCTGAAGCTGGAGAAGGCTTTGAAAGCATTTCCCGTGATCCCCCGGGGCAGAGTTTGCCTCGACTGCGGCGCATCGACCGGCGGCTTCACGGACGTCCTGCTGCAGAACGGCGCTGATAAAGTATACGCAGTGGACGTGGGTTACGGTCAGCTTGCATGGAAGCTCAGGAATGACCCGCGCGTAGTCTGCCTTGAACGGACCAACGTTCGGTATATCACGCGCGAAACGATCGCCGAACCGATCTCTCTGGCTGTTTCGGACCTGAGCTTTATCTCTTTGCGGCTTATCCTGTCTCCTGTAAGGGAACTGCTGGTCCCCGGCGGCGATATGATATGCCTGATCAAGCCACAGTTCGAAGCAGGCCGTGAAAAAGTTGGGAAAAAAGGCGTCGTACGGGATCCGAAAGTACACGAGGAAGTCATACACGCGTTCCTGCGATATGCTCCGGAGTCGGGATTCCGTGTATTGGGACTCGATTTTTCTCCGATCCGGGGGCCGGAAGGGAATATTGAGTATCTCGCCTGGCTGCAAAATGTCGACGGACCTTCCGAATATACGGGATTTGACGTTCCGGCATTGGTCGCCGCTTCACATCAGTCTTTTTCCAAGGAGGAGCAGGGATGAAAGACCATATCGTTCTATGTCCGAATGCGCACAGAGACATCGGTCTTCAGCATTCGATAAAACTGCAGGCGCTGTTTGCCGAACACGGGCATGAGGCGGTGATCGCTCCTTTTCTGAGCAGCGGTACGGAAGAGACCTGGCCGAAGGGGATCTGCACTTATGATCTGACGGAAGTCCTTGAAAATGCAAGGCTTTTGATCACGCTCGGCGGAGACGGCACGATCCTTCAGATATCCCGCTATCTCGGCGGGACCGGGATACCTATCCTCGGTATCAATTTGGGAAACAAAGGCTTTCTAACAGAGATCGACGGAAGCCAGTATGAACAGGCTCTGATTGCGGCGGAGGGAAGCTACAGCATCCTTCCGCGCATGATGCTGGATATCCGGCTGATCCGGGACGGCGAAGTCGTTTACGAAGGAAAAGCGATCAACGAAGCCGTGGTCCGGTCTCTGGTGAGCACGATCCGCGTGGAAGCCTTCGGCGACGGAAACGAGATCCTGGATTTCTCCGGCGACGGCATTATCGTATCTTCGCCGACGGGGTCTACGGCATATTCCATGTCCGCCGGCGGGCCGATCGTTGAGCCCGAATCCAGCTGTATCATCCTCACTCCGATCTGTGCCTTCCGGCTGGCGGCGCGCTCGTTCGTTTTGTCTGATAAGCGTCTTGTGCTCGTTCGTACGGTAGATCAGGGCGAGAAAAAGGTAGCTCTGTCGATCGACGGGGAACCGGTGGATTTCCTTCCCGGCGACGAACTGCTTGTCTCCCGCTCCGAGGACAGGCTCCTCATGGCCAGGATCAACGAAAAGAGTTTTTACACAACGGTTTTCGAAAAGCTTAACGATAAGTCAGAGATCGGAGGCAGTGTTTCTTCATGAAAGCAGACAGACAGTCACTCATTCTCGAGATCATTTCAGAGGCGGACATCGAGACGCAGAACCAGCTCATGGAAAAACTACTTGACCGCGGCATCAAAAGCACGCAGGCGACGCTCTCCCGGGACATCAAGGAACTGCGCCTGATCAAAGAGCTTTCTCCGCAAGGTGTATATCGCTATACCGTTCCGCCTAGAGACGAAAGCGCTGACCATGACAATAAGCTGAGAAAGATCTTCCGCGAATGCGTCGTACGCGTTGACAAGGCTCAGAACCTGATCGTTATCCATACCCTGCCGGGTCTGGCCAACGCCGCCGCCTCCGCGATCGATAACATGGCGGACGAGAGCGTTGCCGGAACGATCGCCGGTGACGACACGGTGTTTCTGGCCATGCGTACGAACATGGAGGCCGAACGCTTTTTCCGCGAACTCGAGGATATGGAATAATGCTTACGCATCTGCACATCGAGAACATAGCCGTGATCGAGAGAGCGGACGTGGAATTCTCGGATGGACTGAGCGTTCTCACGGGCGAGACGGGTGCCGGCAAATCCATTATCATCGACGCGATCAGCGCTGTCAGCGGGAGCCGGACCAACCGGGATATGATCCGTACCGGGGCGACCAGAGCTTTGGTCACGGCTGTATTCGAAGATGCAGCCGGCGATGCCTGGTGCGAGGAGAACGACGTTCCGTCTGAAGATGGCGAGATCGTTCTTCAGCGCGTTATCAATGCGGACGGCCGAACCGCGTGCCGCATCAACGGCGCCCCGGTATCCGTATCGCAGCTTCGTGATATAAGTTCCGTTCTTCTGGATCTTCACGGACAGAGCGACAGCCGGCAGCTTCTTGACGAAAAGAAGCATCTTGAATACCTGGACAAGTACGGGTATACCGGTGCGCTTGCAGAACGCTACAGGGAGTCCTACGACCGATATCGTGCGATCGTATCGGAGATCGAACGTCTTCGGCGGAGCGAGGCCGAGAAGATGCAGCGCGAGGATCTGCTGAAACTCCGGATCCGTGAACTGACAGACGCCGCCGTCATGCCCGGAGAGACCGAAACGCTGCAGGCAAGGCGCGATCTCCTCCGGAACGCCGAGAAGCTCACGTCTCTTCTGCGCGCTGCTCTTGAAAGCCTCTACGAGGGGCAGGACGATGCGGTATCGCTGTTGGGGAATGCTGAAAGCTCCGTCGACAGGGCTGCTGCCTGGGATCCTGCTCTTCGTGAGACAGGTGAACAGATCCGCAACGCAAGGCTTGAGATGGAAAACGCCGCAGAGGAGATCCGTGACCGCCTGGAGGAACTGGGTTT
>JAEEGL010188671.1_pt1 | contig 15160 bp, 14 predicted proteins | sample 9134231 | NCBI WGS metagenome assembly JAEEGL01 (sample SAMN16246548, study PRJNA631951) | gut metagenome | biome: gut microbiome; feature: rumen; material: fiber-attached | host: Bos | place: Iran: Karaj | collected 2018-10 | reverse complement strand
GACGATGAGAATCCTTGGAAGGATGCAACTGAGAAGTATGCAGTTGGCAACGTAGTAAAAGGAAAGGTTGCCAGAATGACAGACTTCGGTGCATTCGTAGAGCTTGAGCCTGGTATCGATGCACTTCTTCATGTTTCTCAGATCGCTAAGGAGCATGTTGAGAAGCCAGCTGACGTACTCAAGGTTGGTCAGGAAGTAGAAGCTAAGATTGTTGATTTCAACGAAGAAGAGAAGAAGATTTCTCTTTCAATCAAGGCTATGTTCGCTCCTGAGAAGGAAGAGGAAGCTCCTGCAGCTGCAGAAGAAGGCGATGTTGTTTCAGTAGATATCGACAAGGTTATCGCTGAGCAGAGCGAAGAGAACTAATTCTTCTAAAGTTAAATAAGTGGATTATTATGGGAGGTGGTCTATTTTGGACTGCCTCCTTTGTTATTTGCGTTAAATTTGGATTGTATTATCGTAATTGTATTTATAATTTTTTAATTTTACATACATTTTGCTCTACTGTAAAATTGAAGTGAGGTATTATTTCTTTTATTATCCTGCATTTGCGTATGTATTGATGATATGGGATATGCTACTACTTTTATAGGAGGGACTTGCTATAATGGAATACGATTACGAGTGGTTTAAAAAGGGTGTTTATGATCTGACTAAGATTGACCTTAATGCGTACAAAGAGAAGCAGATGAAAAGAAGAATCGATACTCTTATTGGCAAGTACGAGGTTAAGGGCTATGATGGCTTTCTTGCTCTTATTAAGAAGGACAGAGAGGCTCTTGATTCCTTTGTTACCTACCTTACCATTAACGTATCCGAGTTCTTTAGAAATATGGATCAGTGGAATCTGATGGATAAAGAGATGGTTCCTGAGCTTATGAATAAGTTCGGAAAGAATCTGAAAATCTGGAGCGCAGCCTGCTCAACCGGGGATGAGCCCTATACTATCGTTATGATGCTCAGTAAACACATTCCGCTGAATCAGATAAATGTCTATGCCACAGACCTTGATACAGTAGTTCTTGCCAAGGCTAAGGCTGCTATCTACGACAAAAAGGAAATTCAGAATACACCTGAGGAGTTTAAGAAGAAATACTTTACAGAGACCGCTGACGGCAAAATGAAGGTTAATAGTGAGATCACTTCCCGCGTTACCTTCAAGCAGGCAGACCTACTTCGTGACCCATATCCAAAAGACTGTCACCTTATCGTTTGCCGTAACGTTCTTATCTACTTCACAGAGGAAGCAAAGGACGAGGTATTTAGAAAGTACTACGCAAACCTTTGCCCGGGCGGAATCCTCTTTATCGGAAGTACAGAGCAGATTGTAAACTACAAGGACATCGGCTTTGTAAGAAAGAATTCCTTCTACTACGAGAAACCAAAAGCATAATGAAATAAAAATTGTTAGCACTCAGCTTGGCTGAGTGCTAATTTTTTATTGACTTTTGGTCAAGACAGCCATAGAATTATATATGTTGGGTAATCCCCAAAGGATTAGCCGAATATATAATGTTAAAAGGAGTGAGAACTATGGCTTCAAAAAAGGGAAATCTTTCAATTAACAGCGAGAACATGTTTCCGATTATCAAGAAATGGCTTTATTCGGACCATGATATTTTTTACAGAGAAGTAATTTCAAATGCTTGCGATGCTATTACCAAGATTCGCAAGATGGACATGATGGGGGAGTACACACTTCCAGAGGGCTTCAAGCCTCGTGTTGACGTGGTACTCAATGACAAGGAGAAGACCATCAAGATCACTGATAACGGTATCGGTATGACAGCAGAGGAGGTTGAGGAGTATATCAACCAGGTAGCTTTTTCAGGTGCTACAGACTTCCTTAACAAGTATAAGGACAAGGCAAATGCTGATCAGATAATTGGTCACTTCGGACTTGGCTTCTATTCAACCTTCATGGTTTCCGATTATGTAGATATCGATACACTTTCATACAAGTCAGACGCTGCATCTGTACACTGGACCTGCGATGGCGGTTCAGACTTCGAGATGAGCGATGGGGACAAGACAACCGTAGGTACAACTATCACACTTCATCTTTCTGAGGACTGCCTTGAGTTCTGCAATGAGTACAAGGCTAGAGAGGTTATTGAGAAGTACTGCTCATTCATGCCTTATGAAATCTATCTTTCAAGAGAGAACGAGGAAGGCACTGAGACCATCAAGGAATCAGAAAAGCGCGACGATGACGTGGTGATCGAGACTATCGCTGCTGAGAAGAAGGAAGCAAAGGATGGCGAGGAACCTAAGGAAGAAGAGACAAAGCTTAAGATCAAGAGACGTCCACAGCTTCTTAACGATACACATCCTCTTTGGGCTAAGACACCAAAGGATTGTACAGATGAGGAGTACAAGGAGTTCTACAGAAAGGTATTCCGCGACTACAAGGAGCCACTTTTCTGGATTCACCTTAACATGGACTATCCTTTCAACTTAAAGGGTATCCTTTACTTCCCTAAGATCAACATGGAGTTTGAGTCTATTGAGGGAACAATCAAGCTTTACAACAACCAGGTATTTATCGCTGATAACATTAAGGAGGTTATTCCTGAATACCTGATGCTCCTTAAGGGTGTTATTGACTGTCCTGATCTTCCTCTTAACGTATCAAGATCAGCTCTTCAGAATGACGGCTTTGTAAAGAAGATTTCTGAGTACATTTCAAAGAAGGTGGCTGAGAAGCTTGCCGGTCTTTGTAAGACAGATAAAGAAAATTATGACAAGTACTGGGATGACATCAGCCCATTCATCAAGTATGGATGCCTTCGCGATGACAAGTTCTGCGAGAAGATGACAGATTACATCCTTTTCAAGAACCTTGATGGCAAGTACCTTACTACTCCTGAGGCTCTTCAGATTAACAAAGAGGCTGAGGAGGCTGCAGCTAAGGAAGATGCTACAGACGAAAACGGAAATAAGGTTGAGGCTGAGGTTGTTGGAGCAGATGGTAAGCCAGTAGACGCAGAGGATTCTAAGAATCAGACGGTTGAGGCTGAGAAAGAGAAAGAGCCTCGTACCATCTACTACGTAACTGACGAGCAGCAGCAGAGCCAGTATATCAAGATGTTCAAGGCTCAGAAGATGGAAGCCTTCATCATGAACCACTCAATTGATGTACCTTTCATGCAGCAGCTTGAGTCTAAGAACGAGGGCATCAACTTCAAGAGAATTGACGCAGACCTTACTGATACCTTCAAGTCCAAGACTTCCAAGAAGGCAGCAGAGGAGCTTTCAGAAAAAGAGAAGGAGCTTTCTGAGAAAATCAAGAAGGCACTTAAGAATGACAAGCTTACTGTAAAGCTTGAAAAGCTTAAGGATAAGAAGATGTCTTCTATGCTTACAGTATCAGAAGAGTCAAGACGTATGGCTGAGATGATGAAGATGTATGCAATGAACGGCATGAACATGGGAGACTTTGGAAATGAGGGTCAGACCCTTATCCTCAATGCAAATCATCCTCTTGTTCAGTACGTAATGGAGCAAGAAGACGGTGACAACACCAAGATGATCTGCGAGCAGCTCTATGACCTTGCACGCATTCAGAACGCACCGCTTGAGGGCGAGGCTATGAGCAAATTTATAGCAAGAAGTAATGAAATTATGATGGTACTTGCTAAATAATTGTGCAATATTTTTGAAATTGTGATGACTATGTGAAAAGATGATGAAATTTCTTTTCACATAGTCATTTTTTATTACATAAAATCTATTTTATTGCATAAAAAATTATGTTATAATCTCGTCGGTTATCATTTTAGTTTATAAAAATTTTATTTTTGTGTGGGAGAAGAAATGAATCGTTCAAACGCTGGGGCCTCATTTGATATTTTGCATATTGTTTTGGACTTTGCTGTACTTTTACTTGCATTTTTAGTTGCTACGATTATCTGGGGAGACTCGGCAGCGGTGCAGGTTGACAAGGCTGCCATACTTTCTGTTTATGTGGTTTGCGCCTTTGTTTTTCTTCTTTCTAACAGGGCAGCCAACATTTACAATAATACAATTTTCTTTTATTTAGACAGGATTATTAGAAGAGAAACATTTTCCTTCGTTGTGGCCATAGCTTGTGCACTTCTTGTTTTCATAAATGCCACAACTGTAGATATTATGGATCCTTTCCTTATAGGCATAGCTTTTATTGCATATGTTTTCATTGTCTTGGAGATTGTTTTCTTCAGAGGAATTGTTGACAGATTTGTCATGAGAAAGCATGTACCAAGGGTTTTGTATGTTGGAAGCAAGGATTCATATAACAAGTTCAGATACTTCCTAAAGAAGACGCAGATCCTTGTTAATGAGATAGGCTACATCAGCTTTGACGACAATGATACTTCAATAGAGTACATTGGTAAACTGTCAGAGCTGGAAAATATTATAAGAAAATATAATATCGATCAGGTTTATATACTGCAGAAGCGTGAGATGGATATCAGAGAGCTTCAAAAGTACGTGGATATCTGCATAGAAATGGGTGTTACCTGCCGTATCATAATTGATACCTTCAGAAGAAGAAAGGCGTATTCCTATGTCAGCAGCGTGGGAACCTATCCGCTTTACACCTTCCACACAGTTTCAATGAATACCTGGTCTAAAGTGGTTAAGAGAATTTTTGATATTGTATTTTCTCTTGTTGCCATTGTTATTACTTCGCCAATAATGCTTATCACAGGCATTTTGATAAAGCTTGATTCTCCAGGACCTGCAATTTTCAAGCAGGTTAGAGTTGGACAGAATGGACGTCACTTCAAGATCTGGAAGTTCCGCAGTATGTACAAGAATGCGGAGGAGATGAAGTCCGAGCTTGAGGATATGAACGAAGTCGAAGACGGCATGATGTTCAAGATAAAGGATGATCCACGTATTACCAGGGTGGGCAAATTTATCAGAAAGACCAGTATTGATGAGCTTCCACAGTTCTTTAATGTACTCTTTGGATCAATGAGTATTGTTGGAACAAGACCACCAACAATCGACGAGGTGGAGAAGTATTCTACAAGACAATGGAGGAGAATTAGTATTAAGCCCGGTATTACAGGTATGTGGCAGGTAAATGGCCGCAGCTCTGTGAAGGATTTCAATACCGTTGTGGAGCTTGATACTGAGTACATCGATAACTGGAATATTTGGCTCGATATTAAAATTTTGCTTAAGACTGTTTCAGAAGTACTGACACACAAGAATTCATTCTAAAGGGAAATTGTTATGAAAATAGCGATGATTGGGCATAAAAGAATTCCGTCCAGAGAAGGCGGAGTTGAAATAGTCGTTGAAGAGCTGGCCACAAGGCTGGTTCAGATGGGGCATTCTGTCACTGTTTATAATCGTAAGGGCAAAAACGTCGCTGATAAAAATGCTGACAAGGAGGCCCATAAACTTAAGAATTACAAGGGAATAAGGATTGTTCAGATTCCAACTCCTGATAAGAAGTCACTTAACGCGGTTGTCTATTCCTTTATAGCAACCATAGGTGCTTTGGTGGGTAACTATGATGTAATTCACTATCATGCTGAGGGACCTTGTGCAATGCTGCCTATTCCGCACTTTTTTGGAATAAGGACAGTTGCTACTATACACGGTCTTGACTGGCAGAGAGCCAAGTGGGGCGGATTTGCCACCAAGTTCCTTAAGTTTGGCGAAAGATGCGCTGCCAAGTATGCAGATGAAGTAATAGTTCTTTCTGCTAACGTTCAGCAGTATTTTAAAGATACCTATAATAGAGAGACTATCTATATTCCAAATGGTGTAAATAAAACTGAGTTCCGTGAGCCGGAGATTATAAAAGAGAAGTTTGGGCTGGAAAAGGATAAGTACATTCTTTATCTCGGAAGACTTGTTCCTGAAAAGGGAATTTCTTATCTGCTTGAGGCTTATAGCAGGGTTGATACAGATATAAAGCTTGTTATAGCAGGAGGCGGAAGCCATTCAAGTGATTTTGTTCAGAGTATAAAGGAAATGGCCAAGAAGGATCCACGAGTTGTAATGACAGGTTTTGTTCAGGGACATTTGCTTTCTGAGCTTTACAGTAACTGCTATATGTACGTGCTTCCAAGTGATATCGAAGGTATGCCAATTAGCCTACTTGAGGCTATGAGCTTTGGAAGAAGATGTCTTGCCAGCGATATTCCTGAGAATATGGAGGCCTGCAAGGGCTTTGCTCAGTATTTTGAAAAGTCCAACGTAGATGACCTTGCAAAGAAACTGAGCCAGTGCCTTACCAATGACTCTCTTTTCCATTCTCAAAAGGAGATAATGGATTATTGTTATCGGCGTTTTGACTGGAATAAGGTAACCGGAGCCAGCGCAAGGCTGTATATTGACGCAATTTTAAATGTAGAAAGAATAGATCAGGTATAAAGAAGTGAGTAATTTTATTAACTGGGCTAAGGATTGGAAAAAACAAAAGAATTATTATTATTGGCTCAAAGAGTATACAAAACCATATTTGCCGAAGATACTTCTGATATTGGCTATGGACTCAGCGTCAACGCTTCTGTCCACATATATGGCCATTATTTCCAAGAATATCATAGACAGAGCAACTAACGGAAATCATGTTATTGGATATCTGGCTGCATATGCAGTAATGACATTTAGCATGCTTGCGATTGATATGGCAAGCCAGCTGTTGTCACTGGTTATGAATGAGAAGTTTTCCTTTGGAATCAGAAAGCAGCTCTATGAGCAGATTGTTCATTCCTACTGGATGGATGTAAAGAGGTATCACACAGGGGATCTTATGACAAGGCTTACCAGTGATGCCGGCAATATCGCAGATGGAATAGTAACCACGATTCCTATGATACTTAGGCTATCATTTTCATTTATAGTTGCCTTTGTAACTATGTTTTACTATCAGCCGCTTCTTGCACTTATAGCCCTTTTGATGGGACCTGTTGCAGCACTTATCAGTATAGTGCTGGGGAGAAAGCTTAAGTTCCTTACTACGAAGGTTCAGGAGTCTGAGGCCAGCTATAGATCTTTTATTCAGGAGAGCCTTGCAAACCTTCTTGTTGTAAAGTCCTTCATGAATGAGGATTATGCTACTAACAGACTTGTGGAACTTAGGGATGAGCGATTTAAGTGGGTTTATAAAAGGAGTAGGATGAGCATATTTAGTTCAATGCTTATGTCCTTTTCCTTTCAGCTTGCATATATTATTGCATTTACCTTTGGAGCTATAGCTCTTTCAAAGAGTGCTATTTCCTATGGAACTATGTCTTTGTTCCTGGTTCTTATTAACAGAATTCAGGCACCTATCATAGGACTTGCGAAGCAGATTCCGCAGATTGTACAGATTTTTTCATCAACAGAGCGTGTTATGGCTCTTGAAAATCTTCCTGTGGAAAAACATGACAGAGTTCCTAACCCTAATGGAGCTATGGGCGTATCTGTTAAGAATCTGACCTTTGGCTATGACAAGGAAAATGTTCTAGAGGATGTCAGTTTCGATATAAAGCCCGGTGAATTCGTGGCGATTATCGGAGAATCCGGAATTGGTAAGACAACACTTATCAGACTCATGATGTCATTTATGAGCCATTATAAGGGAGATATTTCCTACGAAAGTCAGAGCGGAGAAGTTATGAAGACCTCTGCCGGAGTCAGAGAGTGGCTTAGCTACGTGCCTCAGGGCAATACACTTTTTAGTGGAACTATTAGAGAAAATATCCGAATGGGTAAGCTTGATGCTACCGAAGAAGAAATGATCGAAGCTCTCAAGATGTCAGCAGCTTACGACTTTGTAATGGAGCTTCCAAATGGAATTGATACAGTAATTGGCGAAAGAGGACATGGAATTTCTGAAGGCCAGGCGCAACGAATTGCCATTGCCAGATGTCTAATAAGAAAGTCGCCATTTATAATATTAGATGAGGCTACGTCATCACTTGATCCTGAGACGGAGCTATCAGTACTTAAAGGAATACAACAGATAACGCCAAGACCTACGCTAGTTATCATTACCCACAGGCTTTCTGTGCTTCCATATTGCGACAGACAGGTAAAAATTGAAAACAAGACACTGGCAGAAGAACTGGCATAAAAGCCATATGCTGGTGTAAAAAGGGAATGGAGAATTATTAAAATGAGTAGTGTAAGTGTGGATATGACAATTAAGGTTGCAAATATGCCAGAGGTTACTGAGCTTGACGGCGAGAAGGTAATGATTGACTTTGATAGCGGCAAGTACTTCATGATCAAAGGCGTTGGTAATGATATTTGGGAGATGATTGCTGACGATGTAAAGGTTTCTGACATCGTTGAGAAGCTTCTTTCTGAATATGAGGTTGAGAGAGAAGTTTGCGAAAAAGAAGTAGAATCCTTTATTAGACAGCTTGAGGAGTATAAGTTTATCAAATTAGTATAAAGTTAGCTGGATTGCTACTTGCGATGGGAAATGACAAACATGAGCTACCAGTATTTATTGTATGGGCTAAAGATTGAGTCAGAGTTTGAAATTGCGGAAGCCTATAGAAGAGATTTTGATGACAAGCCTGATGTAAGGATTGTCTTAGGACAGATGCCAGAGCAGATACAGAAAATGTATGCGGACAAAAATACGGATGAGAGGTTTTTTGCAACTTCAAGAAATTCAGTAGCATTTAGAATACCAGGAGTAGCAGATTATTGGGTTACTAAAGACAAAATAACGGTTAATCCTCTTGGTAAGATTATAGATTATATTGAAGTAGATAGTTATCTTCTAGGTGTTGCACTGGCTTTTTGTTTGGCACTTAGAGATGAGCTTTTGCTACATGGAGGAGCAGTTGCCAAAGACGGCAAAGGGGTTATAATTACCGGTAATTCCGGATGCGGTAAATCTACGATTTCAGAGGTGCTACTTTCTAAGGGTTACATGTTTGTTGCTGATGATACCTGTGCGATAACTAATAGAGGTGGAAAAGCTCATATCTGCATGGGATATCCACAGCAGAAGCTGTGTAGGGATGCTGCGATAAGTAGTGGATATGATTTGTCTGAGCTTATATTTATAGACGAAGACAGAGATAAGTATGCAAGAAGGCTTAAAGAAGGTTTCTTGCCAGATGGAATAGATTTCAAGTTCCTTTTTGAATTGGTTTTGTCAGAAGATGAGGACCTGCATTTTACCAGGGTAGAAGGGCATGATAAGCTGAAGCTTATTTTGAGAAATCTGTATGCTGCAGATGAAGCCTTTAAAATATGGGGCTGTTCCCCGGACTATATGCATGAATGTGTAAAGACAGCATCGAACATAATTGCATATCAGATTGTCAGACCCAAAGGAAAGGATACAATTCAGAAAATCGCGAAATATGTAGATTCTATAGTTAATGAATAACTGCTGTAACGTAGAAAAATATAACAGAATTGTTAGAAATATTGAGATGAGAGCGTTAATGTGATAGCGTAGTTTATAGTGTTTTGTATATTATATTTAGGAGGGGAAATGATATGAAGATATGGAATACACCTATCGTTGAGGAAATGGAGTTATCACAGACCATGGGAAGCGCTCATGGAAGCGTTATACCGGATGAAAATTGGTCAGATGATATGCCATCTGATTTTATTTATACTGCATCTGGAAAGTGATTTATTATGATTTTGAGTCAGGCTTTGCGGCCTGACTTTTTTTGTGTAAAAAGCACATATTGTCGTTTGAAAAATGAGTTATTTTTTTATTAACTGATGATTGAATAAAACGTGCATTAGTTGTATACTTTTGCGGAAAGTGCGTGTGTAGATGTTAACAATATTTGGAAAGATTATAATTTGAGAAATATAATGAAAATATCGTTTTTAAGTTTTTTAAAATTTAATAAAAAGAAAAAAATGACACTAGCTATTTGGTATCTATGTGCTTATTACAGGCTTCAGATGCTTCTTATCCCAGCCAAGAAACTGGAAAAGAATTGGGGAGAAAAGGGAAAAGAATCACCTAAGGAAGATATGATAAAGTGGCATTATTGGTACAGCTATCAGGTATCTCGCGAAGTTAACCGCATAGCGGATCATACTCCGTGGGAGAGTAAATGCCTTGTACGTGCTTTAACCGCCAGGTATTTGCTTCACAGAAAAGGAATAGTCACAACGATGTATCTTGGCGTTGGCAAAGATGAAGATGGTAAAATGGTGGCCCACAGTTGGCTGCGGTGTGGAGAATTATATGTTACAGGTGGCAATGGCGAAAGATATGCTAAAGTTGCAAAGTTTTGTAAGTGAGAGAGTTTGATATGAATTATAAGTATTATCTTTACGGACTTAATGTAGAGTCTGAGATAGAGATAGAAGAAGCCTACAAAAGAGATTTTGAAGGCGATGCGGATGTAAGGGTTGTAATTGGCAGCATGCCAGAGCAAGTGCAGGAGATGTATAAGGACAGGGGAATAGGCGATGATTACTGCGCAACGTCACGAAATGGAATGGCATTTAGAATCCCCAATGTTGCAGATTACTACATTACAGAAGATGTTATTACGGTTAGGCCGTTTGAGGGAGCTAAGGCTACAGACATAAAGTGTTTCCTTCTTGGCAGTAGCTTTGGATACTGCATGATTCTTAGAAAAGTTTTGGCGATACACGGAGGAGCAGTATCCAAATATGGTAAGGGTGTAATCGTTACTGGAGAGTCTGGTGCAGGAAAGTCTACAGTAAGTGATGCGCTTATTGGTAATGGATACGAGTTTATAGCTGATGATGTATGTGCTATTAGTAGTTTAAGCAATAAACCTCATATAAACATGGCATATCCTCAGCAGAAGCTATGCAGGGATGCTGCACTTGCTAAGGGGTATGACTTATCTGAGCTTATTTATATAAATGAGGAAAGGGATAAGTTTGCTAAGAGGCTAACTGATGGCTTTTTGCCTGATGGCGCGAATTTTGATTATTTGTTTGAACTTGTTTTAGCTGAAAATAATGAATTATCATTTGAGGAAATTCAGGGGCATGAGAAGTTAATGCTTCTTCTAAGAAATGTGTTTAGAGGCGAAGGAGGATTTGCAACCTGGGGAGTTCCTCCGGAATATATGAAAATATGTTTGAAAGTAGCGTCCACGGTAAAAGTCTATCAGATTTTAAGACCAAAGAATTTGGATACTTTATCCGAAATTATAGATTTTATTGAAAAAAAGGTTAAGCAGGGCTAATAAGCCTTGCTATAGAGGATTTAGAATTATGTCAGCAATATATGGGGCAATTGATTTAAGTCAGAATGTAATTGACAAAGAGCTACCGGCAAAGTTTGATGCGGAATATTCAAAATGTAAGATTGATAAAAATAATAGCCTGATAAAAGATAATGTTTATATGCACTGTGGTGTTCAGTATTTTTATCCTCGTGCAGTAGGGGAAAAGCTACCAATTTATGATGGTGAGAGCAATCTTTATATTACAGCAGATTGTGTAATAGACAATAGAAAAGAACTACTCCCGGAGCTTTCTCTTGATGATGCTGATCCCGATGGTGACTTAATACTCGCAGCATACAAAAAGTGGGGCAAAAAGTGTTGCGAACATCTACAAGGTTTATATTCTTTTGTAATTTATGATGAAAAGAAAAATGAGATTTTTGCTGCAGTAGATCAGTTTGCACAGAGATGCCTTTTTTATCACGTGAGGGATGGGGTGTTTTACTTTTCAACGCTATTTTTCCCTATCCCTAAGGCAACTGAGCTTGAATTTGAGGAAAACGAGAGATGGCTTGTTGATACCGTTTCAATTAGAGGGCCGGTTATGATATCAGAGCCCAAAGAAACTGCCTTCAATGGTATATTGAAGATTGTAAGTGGTACATATATAACTGTTAGCTTAGTTGAGGGAAAAGAAATTAAGATAGAGGATTCCAGATATTATGATCCTTACCATACTATACCAACAGATTGGTCTATTACCAGAGAACAAAGTTTGGAGATGACTAGAAAAGTTCTTGCAGATACAGTTGAAAGAATATTGGAGGGGCAGGATAAAGTTGCATCGCAGCTGAGCTCTGGATTGGATTCATCATCTGTAGCATGTAATGCTGCCAGAATTCTTGATAAAAGTGGGAAAAAGTTATATAGCTTCACCTCGATACCTTTGAAAGAAGCAAATTTGGATAGTAGTGGTTATTTAAAATATGATGAAACAGAAGGCGTAAAGAAAATATGTGAGTCATATTCTAATATAGAACCTACATTTGTGGAATGTAAGGACAGAGACTTTTTGATAGAAGCAAGGGAAATAATTAATAAATGGGAGCTTCCCTGCAAATCTAATCAAAATTCTATATGGATTGATGAGATTAGTCGTGTGGCGGCTGAAAAGGGCTGCAGAATTATGCTTAATGGGGCTACAGGAAACTGCACTTTGTCCGCTGGACGAATAAGAGATGTTGCATATTTCTATTTTACGAAATGTAAAATGCTTAAAGCATATCATATATTTGATGGTCTGAAAGAAAAAGGTGTATCTAGAAAGAGATTACTACAGTCATTTGTTGAAGACTGGTCGGGCTATTATTTGTGGTACTTTGATAAAAATAAAAAGAACTACTACAATCGAAATGTCACTCAAAGAAGCGTTGGCGAAAAGTACAATCTTCTGAAGCGCTTTCAAAAGAATAATATGCATTATTATCCATTTAAAACAATGGACAAGATGAGACAAGATTTTTATATGGTTAAGGCTAATGCACAGATTGGAGAATTGGACGTAAAGGGAAGCTTAATGTATGGAATTTTGCTAAGAGACCCTATGCGAACAGTGCCTGTTATAAATATGTGTTTTAAATTGCCTATTACATGCTTTGCTGCGGAGGATTATGATAGGAGACTCCTAAGAGAGGGAATGAAAGGTATAGTTCCGGATGAAATCCTTTCGGACATGTTTCATAGAGGCAGACAAAGCGGTGATAATAGATACAGAGTTTCGCGTGATTTACCGCAGATGATAACTGATATTAAGAATGTGATTTATTCACCTTTGACAATGCATTTTTTAGACAAAAATAAATTAGATGAAATATGGAACAGAGTTTCAAAGGAGTTTGATAAAGCATCGGATGACAATGTGCTTTTACTTGAAGATATCTATTCTTTTGGGCTTTATTTAGAAAAAATGAGAAATGTTACAAAAAAGATAGAAACCTTGAAGCAATAATGATGAAGTGCTATATTCTGTATCGTTATATTTATCTTGTTAGGAGGAAAAAGATATGAAGAATTGGGAAAACCCAGTAATCGCTGAAATCAGATTTGTTGAGACATCAAATGGTTCTGAAGAAATCACAGTACCAGATTGTACTTTTATTGACGATAATGGTGAGAGAGCATTTAAGTTTCAGTCATAATATTGTTGGAGGTAAACATAATGAGAACATGGGAAGAAGCAATTATTGAGGAAGTATCATTCACAGAAACTGCACACGGCAGTGAGGAATGGACAACTCCAGATAGCACATGGTTCGATGAGAATGGCAAGATTTGCGCTACAGCACAGTCATGATATGATTCAATGATTATGGGGGCAGGTTGAAATACCTGCTCCTTTTATTTTGCTTATTTTTAGGGGGCTGCTGTTTTTGTTGCATAGATTGTGAAATATCACTCAAGAATTATTAGAAAATAGCACTATTTTTTCATCATAGACAATTGAAAAAAAACGCCAGAAGTTGTATACTTTTGCGAAAATGCAAAGCTACTTTAAACATGCTAATTAAAGTAGCTTTTTTTATGGAGTTGAGGGAGCGTATGAAGGTTCTTATTGTTAACAAATTCCTGTATCCAAATGGTGGATCTGAGACATATATTTTTAAGCTGGGCGAGGCTCTTTTGGCTAAGGGGCATGAGGTTCAGTACTTCGGAATGGAGCATGAGGGAAGATGTGTTGGAAATAGGGTTAATGCCTATACTTCCGACATGGACTTCCATGATGCCAGTAAGCTTGAGAAGCTGACATACCCGCTTAAGACGATTTATTCAAAAGAGGCACGTCAGAAGATAAGGCTGGTTTTGGATGATTTCAAACCGGATGTGGTGCATCTTAATAACTTTAACTATCAGCTTACTCCTTCAATGATTCTTGAAATCGTAAAGTGGAGGAAAGATACGGGACACGCCTGCAAGATAGTGTTTACAGCCCATGATTATCAGCTGGTTTGCCCGAATCACATGTGCAATAACCCTAACACTCACGAGAACTGTGAGAAGTGTCTGGGCGGTCATTTCATGAACTGTACCAAGGGCAAGTGCATCCATGGCAGCACAGCTAAAAGCTTTATCGGAACCCTGGAGGCCAGCTTTTGGAAGCTTAAGGGAACTTACAAGTATATCGATACCTTCATTTGCTGCAGTGAGTTTATGAAGACCAAGCTGGACAGCAATCCTCTTTTTGCAAAAAAGACTGTTGCAATTCACAACTTCCTTGATGCGATTCCATGGGTTGAAACTGAGAAAGAGAATTACATCCTTTACTTTGGCAGATTTTCTGAGGAGAAGGGCATAGGAACCCTGATAGAGGCTGCCAAGAGAATGCCTGAGGTTGATTTTGTTTTTGCCGGCAAGGGACCTTTGGAGAGCCAGGTTGAGGGCGTTTCAAATATAAAGAATGTAGGCTTTAAGTCAGGAGAGGAGCTGGCAAACCTTATTCGCAAGGCGAGAGCTTCTGTTTATCCTTCTGAATGGTATGAGAACTGCCCATTTTCAGTAATGGAGTCACAGCTATACGGAACACCGGTTATCGGAGCTGATATCGGAGGAATTCCTGAGCTGATTCGCGTTGGCGAGACAGGACTTCTTTTTAAGAGCAAAGATGTGGATGCGTTGTGCGACAGAATCCACGAGCTATGGCAGGATGATACGAAGGCGAAGGCAATGCATGAGAACTGCAAGAACCTTTCCTTTGATACTATAGATGAGTATTTGGACAAGATTTTGAAGATATATGGAGAGTGAGGAGATTTATAATGGCAGAGAAAAAGTTAAACGGAACCGTAATCGTAACCTACAGATGTAACGCACGCTGCTCAATGTGCAACAGATACAAGGCACCAAGTAAGCCTGAGGAAGAGATTTCAATTGAAACTATCAAGAAGCTCCCTAAGATGTATTTCACAAACATCACAGGTGGTGAGCCTTTCATCAGAACAGATATCAAGGATATCGTTCGTGAGCTTTAT
>JAEEGL015910639.1_pt1 | contig 15161 bp, 18 predicted proteins | sample 9134231 | NCBI WGS metagenome assembly JAEEGL01 (sample SAMN16246548, study PRJNA631951) | gut metagenome | biome: gut microbiome; feature: rumen; material: fiber-attached | host: Bos | place: Iran: Karaj | collected 2018-10 | reverse complement strand
GTTGGCTCGTCGCCAACGGCTGAGAGCACGCTCTACAGTGAGGCATTCACTCTGAGTGACACCACGACCGTGCAAGCAATCGCCATCAAGGATGGAGAGTCGAGTGAGGTTGCAAGCAAGCTGTTCACCAAGGGTGAAGGCGACGACATGGACCAGAACTAAGGCTACGCCAATTGATAATTGACAATTATGAAGAAGCGTATAGTTGAGATTGCGGTGAAGGTCGTAGTAGCCGCTCTCACAGCCTTCCTGACGGCCATCACAACCACCAGTTGCCTCGGACACGGACCCATTTGGCTGTAAAAAAGTCAGATGGCTAAACGAAAGGAGAGTGAGCAATATTGTTCACTCTCTTTTTTGTGCCCTCTTTAGACGATTATTTCTTTTTTCTTAAAATCGTCCTTAGTTCCCAAAATTCTTTGTACCTTTGCATATAATATGAAACCGGCTATCATTAAAAATAAAGTATTTGGGATTACTGATTCTGAGTTAGAAAATTCTTATGTTTTACTTGATCTTTTGACATTTCAGATATTCCTTATAATTTTATGTTTTTTTCGTAAATAGTTTGCAATATTCATCGTTTTTTTTTAAATTTGCAGCCGAAAACCCTGATTGTTCCCATGATAGAAAAAACGATTGTGTGATTTTGCAGCAACATTAATATAATGAATATGGATAATAAAGGTGATAAAGCAAAGAATATAAGGCCTCAAGACGAGATGCCTTATGAGATTAGAATGAAGAATATCATTGAGGCATATCGTAAGGACATCAAGCGTCTTGAAGATCTGTCGAGGTACGCCAAAGGACTTGAAGAGGAAAATGTAAATCTTCAAAAGAGAATTGAGGTATATGAATCATGGACGGAAGGCGCACCTAACCAAAAGGATTTCATTAATCAGCTTTCCAATAAGATAGCGCAAATGCAAGGTTTAATCAAAAAGACATATCCTAAAAGGGTCATTAAGGTGGCTGCATTGAAAACAAAGGCAATGCAACAATATCATTATATCCAAGAACTGCAGGGAATCTTAAAAAGCAACGGAATAGAATATCCTGAGATGGAAGTTGACCCATTATCCATCGAGGGCAATTACAAAATTACAGATATAGATGTGTTTGCTGTACGAGGTAAGCACGAAACCTTTGAAAGCGACCCCTTAGATGTGATAGTTCCACCAAACAAATAAATGTATTGAAAAACTTAAAAACGATATGTCAGACCAACTTTTCCAAGAGAGGTGCTGAAAACACCTCTCTTTTTGGTAAATATTCAATTATGTATAGAATATAAGATCATACCGAAAATGCCCTAAAATTGGGCATTATTTCGTTATCCTCCAAACAAATCTCGATTTATCATTTTCTCATAATTCTTATAAGCTGTGCCTCAATCAGGCGTACCTTTCCTTATCTTTCCACTCGTCAATTATGGTATTAACATTAAAATAGTTACAATTATGGGAGAGATTAAGAACTCGTACGATCAAAGAGTGACCCGCAAATAAGCAGTCTAAGAATTGTTATGCTGGGCACAACATAACAATTCTTCCCACACTTTACGAATAAACGGTTTATGACAAAAAGTCGGTATGTCCATTTGCTAGTGATATAATGAACGAATTTTTGACTTTAGACAAATCTGCGAGAAATAGAGTGGAGTATAAGCCACCAAAACTTAGTAAGAGATTTTTGGATATAGATAAAATGTTTTTTATTGAAAAGAATTCGACCCTGTATCGTTAATAAGTGTTATTGAATTATTATTCTGCTAAAAAAAAAATTGTTTCATTTATTTTTTTAGTATATTTGCAGCAGAATGTTATTTAATGAAGGAGAATCTGAACCGATTCAAAACCATCCTCGCTAATTCTGAATAATACTACACAAATGGATAAGCATAAATGAAATACGTAGATTATCTGTCATGTGCAGGAAAGCATCTGAAGGCATGCAGTTCTCTGCTTATGTCATACAAGCCAAACTCTATCTATGATTGGCATGTATGGATGGAATTGTATTATTTATCGGGATATATAATTGAAGGTATTACTATTTACTCTACATACAAATTGAACAATTGGCCATTAGATGATGACATAACATGTCGTAATGATGCGTTTACACAAATTACGGGAATAGATTTTTATCGTAAACGTATAGAGGGGAATAAGGTAGTGTCCTTTAAAAGAGATACCGATTATTCCTTGTGTGTTGAGGGACACAATTTTCAAAAAATAGCAGAAAAAAAGCTACAAAAGAATCCATCATTTAATGATGTTCCATATATTGGGAGCGGGGATATTGATCCTGATGTTAAAATACTAATTGATGAGTGGACCCCCAAAATAAGATATAAAACAAGATTAGATAATGATTATCCACAATTGAATCAAGATGTTATTAATCGTCTTATTAATACATGCCGAATTATTTTCGTTAAACATATATAATTATGATACACATATCTGATATAGCTAAGAAAATAAAGTCTTTTCTTGAAAGTAAAGGAGAAGATAAATTTAAAATTTTCGTCCGTATTAATTGTACTATAGACGTGTACGTTCTTACACCTAATGGCGCTATTGCACGAAATTACCAAAAAGAATTCTTAAAATCGTTAGATCCCTCTAATGATGATGATAATGTCCTTGTAGATTCTTTCTACGAAAAACACTGGAATTCGTTAAAAGTCATTTTTAATATCGTCAATTCTGATGATGCAGAAGGAGACCCTTTCTATTATAATATTTTTAATTCTGTTGATGAAGTAATTGATTGGGGACCAAGATATAGATTTGATTCTTTGCTTCGTTCAAATATAGTTGCGAATGAAAAAGAGGTTATAAAGAAAAATGCTCCCATTATTACTTTCTATAGTTACAAGGGAGGTATGGGCAGAACGACAACAATGGTTGCGTATGCCATGAGCCTAGCCGTACACAATGATGTCGCAAAAAGGAAGCGAGTGGTTATCATTGATTGTGATCTAGAGGCTCCTGGATATCTTAACTTCTTTGATTTATCAGAACACAATGGCCTTAAAAGCGGAAAGAAGAACGGATTTGTTGAATTTGTATGTGATGCTCAACTTACACTTAATCCAAACGAAATTGATATTAATGACTATATAATTAATGTTGGACTTGATAATAAAAATAGTTTTGCATACAATAATCTAGATAATATATGGTTAGTTCCTGCAGGTAATTTGAATGAAGGATATGCAGACATTGAAAGTAATTTAGATCGTAATGACTATTTAGAGGGTCTTGCCAAAATTAATCTTTCAAGCGTCCCATCTGTAGTCAGATATTTTAATTTACTTTTCGACAAAATCAATGAGACCATCAATCCTGATATTATCCTTATCGACTCTCGTACAGGCTTTAATGACATTTTTGGAACAGCAGCTCTTTACCTATCTTCTTATGTTGTTGGTTTTTTCGGATTTAGCAGGCAAACTCAACCTGGACTTATCAATCTGCTGAAAGATTATTATAAGCCAACGAGCCGATTTAAATTACAATTGGTTTTTTCTATTCTTCCAGAAAACACCACAGAAGAGTGGATAAATCAACATAAGAAACAAGTGACAGAATATGTTGATTTTATAAGTTCTGAGGATAAAGATTATCCATCATTCCTTTATCTTCATAGGAATTCGTTGTTAGAAGAAATTGGAACAGGTGACACCCAAACAGACTCAGCATTTGTTAATTTGGTTAAGGAAAGAAAATTTGAGGATTATAATACATTGTTTGATATGATTAGTTCTCATTTCTTTAAACAAAAGGATACAGAGTTCTTTAACCGTAATACTCCTGCACTTACATTAAGGAATGTGGTTCTAAAACAATTGAAAAATGCACTTACAAAAGTTTCTAATTTTGCAGAAGATACGGAAATCGATAGTACGCAGTTCTTTTACCGAGAATGTATGAAAGAACTTTATAACCCTCAGAAGTTTATCATTCAAGGTTACAAAGGTACAGGCAAGACATATTTATATAGGGCACTTACTGATAAGGATATTTCCACTCAACTTCAACGACTATCTAACAGTAACATAATAGAACAGGAATCTATTTATCTAAATGTTTTACCTACACAAGGAGATAAATATGCCGTTCCATTTGGATATATTGAATATTCTAAAATACAAGAGCCGGAGTTCTATTTCAATTTTATCTGGCAATTATACACATGGAATTCATTACTTCTTTATCCAAAATTTCTTGAAATTAGAGAAAGAAGTGAGCTAAGCCAATTTATTAAGCCAATGTCAGACGGTTTGGATCTTTATATGAGATTTCAAGAATTGATAAACATGGGAGTTTGTGTTCTTGTAAAAATTAAGCACGATATAAATCTCGTAAATGATTTTTTAAGAAATAACAATTTGCGATTATATCTGCTTTATGATAGACTTGACACTTGTGTTAATCCAACCAGATGGAATAAGGCAGTTTCACCATTAATTAATTACTGGAGAGATAATTATGAGTCATATTCTAATATAGTTCCTAAAGTATTTGTAAGAACAGATTTGTTTAATCAAATTGAAGGCACAAATACAGATAGACTATCTAATAATATTGTAGATATAGAATGGAGTATCGGTGAAGTCTTTGGCTATTTCTTCAAGTTAATATTTTCAAATGAGGAATCTACTAAAGCATATTGGACTATTGCTGAAAAAGTAGGAATTGCAGATGGTTATATCCAAAACACAAAGAAATCATTAAAGAAAATACCATATAATCAATTTAAAACATTAGATTTACCCTCAATGTCTCCTGTTATTCAAGTCTTTTTTGGGAAATCAGTAAATTTTGGAAAGGTTCGATTAGGATCACCTTGGGAATATTTCAGTAAAGAGTTGACAAATGCCAATGGTGGTATCAGTTTGCGCCCATTTATTAATACACTTGATTCAAATGCTGTTGACAAAGCATTGGCAAGAACTCAAAAGTATATACAAGAGATAATAAGTCCTGACATATATGCATCAAAATCTGTCAGAGAGGATACTACAAATCGTTATTTTGATGATTTAACTCGTGATGACTTTAGTAAAGATTTGAGACATTTGAGAGAAGTCCTTCAAAGCTCAGAAGGTAAAAAATTCAGATACAAGTCGTTAAACGAAGAATTGTTTAATGAATTTCTGGATTTAGTCTTTGGCAAAATCCAAGGTAGTGAAGTAGTAAGTTCTTTGAATGATCTCAAGGATTTGATAACAGCAAATGGTATTATGGCCAGAGTGCCTACAAAAAGAGGAACATATTATAGGTTCGCACCTATTTATTGGTATGCTTGGGGGTTGGTTAACTCTGAGCTTGAAAACGAAGATAGTAGTGAAAGTAAAAATACGGACAAGATTCGACCCTTGGAAGAAGGAAAAGAATATAAGGGCACGATTACTGAGTATAATAATTTTGGAAAGAGAACAAAAAGAGTCAGTTTCCCGTACTTCAAATCTCCCTTAGCTGTAATTGACAATACCGCAGATGCCCTTTTTGAGGACGATAATGTGTTGTTTACTCTTGGAAAAAGACCTCATATGAAAGATCCATCTAAAGATTATTGGTTTGCTTGTAAGGTAAAATATATAGAAGATTGATATATGCGACAAAATCTTTTTGATGGAGGTAGTCCTTATGCTTTTTTTGCACAAATAATCTATAAATGGTTAATAAGCCGTAAGTGGTTTACTTATGCAGACATTATGGCTGAGTATATGATGTTGGGATCTGCGAAAGATTTATCATGCAAAGTGTCTCGTTGCGATGATTATGGAGAGTTGAAGAAGGCATTCTGTGGTGTGCGTAACGCCATAAAGGCGCAATTGGGTGATAATTGTTTTGAAGAGCAGGGTAACAACAGAGCAAAACGGTTTAAGTATATTGGCCCTGATGATGATCCGCTTGCGGATATGAGAAATGCAAGAGTCGTTAATGACCTGAGAACATATTGGCGTTTTTGTCAAGATTCGGCAGGCTTCTTTCCCATATCTTGGCTTGAGTATTTTTTCAAAGATTGCCGGGACTTACTCGACATCAAAGCGAGGAAGCAGCGGGGCGAACAGGTTCTTAGCGCGAGTTTGGATAGAATGCTTACGAATATTGAACTCCTGCCTTTCTTGTATCAAGCAATTGTAAACAAGCAAGTATTGTCGATGGAATATAAACCATATGAAGAAGAGGTTCGAACTTTAACATTTCATCCACATTACCTGAAAGAGTTCAATGGGCGTTGGCATTTGTTCGGTCATGCAGATGAACAATTACCAGAATTTGGGTATAATATTGCATTAGATCGCATTGTCGGAAGACCGAGGGAAAAGGATAAAACAGATTACATATCCGCACCAGTAGGCTTCTATAGGGATTTCTTTAATAATATCATAGGCGTTAGTCATTTGGATGACACCAAGGTCTATGATATACGTGTGCGCGCGCATACATTAAAGGTATTTAAGTTAACTGAGACGAAGAAACTTCATCATAGTCAAAATACCATCATTCCATTTGGAGTTCATAATGATGGTGAATACGGGGAATTTTCGATTAATGTTGAAATCAATAATGAGTTTATTGGACGTGTCTTGCAGATGGGGGCAGGATTGGAAATCGTATTTCCACCCGAAGTGAGGGAAACCTTTAAAACAAGGGTTTTTGAATTGGCCAAGCTCTATGATTAATCTCTCATATAAGATTTTTAATGGTTCTAATTTGAATGATATTTTTTGCTGTAGGGAAATAATTAGTTAATTTCTTTGTAAGGTTAGCCATCAGTATATTTCATATTGCAGGGATTGTTGATAGTTTCCTCTAAAGTTAATCCTTTTCCTACCCATTTGAATTAATCCTTTTTTTATGTGGAACTCATAAAAAGGAGGTGCGTCGTAAGCGTCCTAATGGTTCCACTAGACGAGGAACTAATTAAAAGGGGAAAATCCTTGTGGAATAAAATGAAAGTTCATATCTTTGCAGCATCAAAACGTCGAAGCCATCCCGGCGATTGAGAGTTGGCAATTTAAAACAGTTACAAAATGAGTAAGAATAAGAATTGGAGCCAGTGCTCCTGGGAACGCAGTTCCTATGAAAGCGATGAAGACTATCGCGAGAGAATCAGCGATTTAAATGCATATCGCGATTTCATGTTTGATGACTAGTGTTGGTAAGGGCGTCCAAGAAACGCCCTTACTAATTTTATTATCCTGACTTCTGGAATGCGTCACCCAAAATACTTTTTCTGGTCGAATAGGGGCTTGATGGCACTCTGCACATCCGTCTGAAAGAGGGTCTGGGTCAGTTTTGCTGATTGTATTGCAATCTCATTGTGACACCCACCGTAGGTATGTATCCACTCTTGGGTCCTCATACAGAAGATGTCAGCTTCCTCGTCCGTTGATACGACACCGAAGTCCTTCATTTCCTTAAAGTCAACAAGGATCTTGTCGACTACCACCATACTGATAGTGTCTGTTCTTCTTGTGTACAAATACGGTGTAAAGGTAGCAAAAAATCGCCTTGCGTCACTCCCAAAATTCCAGAAGTCAAGAAGTTAATCTTTTCCCTTTCCATTTGAATCAATTTTTATGTAGAACTCATAAAAAGGAGGTGCGTCGTAAACGTCCTAATGGTTCCACTAGACGAGGAACTAATTAAAAGGGGAAAATCCTTGTAGAATAAAATGAAAGCCCATATCTTTGCAGCATCAAAACGCCGAAGCCATCCCGGTGATTGAGAGTTGGCAAATTAAAATAGAAATAAAATGAGAAAGAATAAAAGTTGGAGCCAGTGCTCCTGGGAACGCAGTTCCTATGAAAGTGATGAAGACTATCGCGAGAGAATGCAAGATTTAAATGATTATTGCGAATTCTCGTATGATGATTAATGTTTAACCGTAAGGGCGTCCCCAAACGCCCTTACTAATCTTATTATGTATGAGGAAAGATCAGTTTTTACTTTATTTGCTCACGATACCAGTCATTGCGGTATGTTCCGTGATGATCAGTATACTGAGTTCAAACAAACCGATTAAGAAACGTATTAAATTTGTTAAGTATGAAAAGAATCATTATTCAAGCGCTCACAGAGATTGCAATTTATCTTATAAGCGTGTTTGGGTTCCTATGGATAATTGACGCTGTAGACCCATCTAACTTCATTATCGTTTGCAAAGCAGTATTAATATGTATAGGTGTATATCTGCTCATCCTCTTTGTGCTGACACATCTTTTTCGAGTAAGCTATGTCAGATTGTTGGGGTCAGAGAAATTCTGTACCTTTATTCAAATTATCCTTCCTTTCCTTGGTGGCTTCCTGCTTTATAGAGGATTGGGTCTTTAATATAAAAACTAAAAAAACATGACAATTGCAAATAGTATAAAAGAGCTAATGGACTCATGGAGTTCAGAAGCAAGAGAAAATGGCGAATTAGATTTTATTCGTGACGGGCTATTGAATAATATGGATTTTGGTCATTGGGAAGAAAGCAAATTGAGAATTACTTTTATTGCCAAAGAACCATACTTCAGGAATCATGGCACTTTTGAAAAAGGAGGCCTGGCTGGTCAGGACTATTGTGAATATGACATCTTGGATTTGTCAGTGAATAATAGATTCTGGCGCAACATATTGGCCTGGACATACGGAATCCATCATACTGATAGAAACAATGACTATCCCGACTACGAGAAAGCCGTTGATTTGAATAGTCGGCAATTGGTCGTTAAGGATATTCCAATCTCCTTGGTAAATATTAAAAAAGAAGCGGGAGCCTCCTATACATTAAGTCACGATCTAAGATCATATTTAAGAAGGTACAAGCAATACCTTAAGAAGGAATTATTGGAAATATTGCGTCCCAATATTGTGTTCTGTTGTGGAAACTATGATATCGTGATGGACGAGATATACGATGACTATGATTTTGAACAGATAGATGACGATAGGTTCGTGTACTATTGTGAAGATCAAGACATCCTGCTGATAGCGGGTTACCATCCAACCGCAAGGATGAGCAACTATCAGATGTATGATAGCGTGATGAACGCTTACTCTGACTTCTTAGAAGATTATAATTTCCCTAACAATTAAAAACAATTGCTTTATGAATTTAGAAATATTAAGGTGGATTTGGCGTATTTGTTTCGTTGGATTACTTGTGTCCATGTGTGTAAACAATTTGAATTGGCTTCAGCTGTCTCTGATGGTGGCCATCATCGGAATCCGTGTTTACATCGTTCATAACGATAAGACGGTCTATTGATGCATCTTTCAATGACGGATGCCCCAAAGAGGCATCCGTCATACAAAGAAACTTTCCATATCACAACAAAGAAGATAAAAACAACATCACAATGAGAATAAAAGAAATTTCTGTGGCTATAAGCAACATGAAGAAGGATCCTACAAACGAAAATGAAATGTTCGTTATCCTTAGTTCTGCGAATTTGATTAGCGCTGGTGCCAAACTCGGGTGTACAGATAAAAGATCGGCATATTCTATTATCAAGCCAGAAATAACCAGACTGCTAACTTATAGCTTTAATCATAGTGAACTTCGTCTTTATGACAGTTTATACTATGACATGAAGGAGAAGTGTGCATATATCCAATGCCTGGGCCTTCAGTTTAGTTATCACAACATAACAGAGACTGATGAGATTATGGCATTTGCCCATTCTGAAAAGAACAAGGTTGTGGAGTTTGAGGCTATCTATAAACAGCCTAAAGCTCTTGGATTGTATCATTTGGCTGTTGATTGTCTTAAGAGGAATATTTCAGATCCGGAAGTAATAGCGAATAAATTTGATGAACTCCCTCTGGATTTTCCTCAATTGATGGTTAGGCATCTTGGTGAAATGGCGAATAAAGGTACAGAAGAAGTCTCGCTCGAGTCAATTCTATCCGCTAAGTTTAAAATATCCAAACAGAAGAAGTGATACTGTTATGCCACAGATTATTACAATAGGCAGTACCTTGATGCGGGTGAACCTCCAGAAGACTATGCACAAGCTTCTTGTAGGTATGCCCTGATATGGCACACCTTCATGCTACCTTTGCAAACGATGAGTATAGTATTAGCATTAAAAAAGTTACAATTATGGAAGAGATGAGAAAAGGTTATATCACGAAGCCCTACGACCCCATGCGCGACCTCGAGAACTACAAGTACCCCACTCTCGACTTGCTGAAGAATTGTGGTAACGACGGTAAGCCAGTTATCGACTTGGCTGAGCAGACCGCCAAGAAGGACCGCATTGTTGACGTCCTGCGCAACCTTGGCGTGGATATCAGTAGCATCAAGGCCATCGTAGGTCCTACCATTACATTCTACGAAATTACACCAGCACCAGGTGTTCGTATCTCGCGCATTCAAAAATTGAAGGATGATATTACTCTGTCATTGTCAGCTCTCGCACCCCGTATCATTGCCCCTATCCCCGGTAAGGAAACCATCGGTATTGAACTTCCTAACGCCAACCCCGCTACAGTTTCTATGCGCTCTATCCTCGGCACGAAGGAATTCCAGGAGACTACAATGGATTTGCCTTGCGCTTTGGGTAAGACCATTACCAACGAGGTCTTCATGTTCGACCTCGCCAAGGTTCCCCCACTACTTCTTGCAGGTGCCACTGGTCAGGGTAAGTCGGTTTGCTTGAACGCCATCATCACCTCTTTATTATATAAGAAGCATCCGGCAGAGCTGAAGATTGTGCTCGTAGACCCGAAGGAGGAGTTCAGCGTCTATAGCAACATTGAGAACCATTTTTTGGCAAAGGTGCCTGGTGAGGGCGAAAAGCCTATAGTTACCGGCGTTATGAAGGCTATCCGCACAATCAACTCGCTGTGTAAGGAGATGGATACACGTTATGAGTTGCTACAGATGGCACAGGCTCGTGACATTAAGGAATATAACAAGAAGTTCATCGGGCGTCAACTGAATCCAAAGAACGGTCATAAGTACATACCGTATATCGTTGTCGTCATTGATGAGTTCGGCGATCTGATTATGACAGCAGGAAAAGAAGTGGAACGACCAATTGCTCCAATCGCGCAATTAGGTCGTGAGGTAGGGATTCATATAATTATCGCTACGCAGCGTCCTTCCAAGAATATCATCACGGGTAATATCAAGGTCTATTTCCCAAGCAGAATAGCTTTCAAGGTTTCTGCTGGCATTGACTCGAAGACTATTCTCGGCCGTACAGGTGCCGAACGGTTGATAGGTCGCGGCGATATGCTCTACCAGAACGGCGGCGAACCCATACGTGTGCAGTGTGCCTTTGTAGACACAAACGAGGTGGAGCGCATCAATAAGTACATTTCTGAACAGCAAGGTTATCACTCTGCTTTTGAGCTGCCTGATCTAGACCATAGTGACGACGAGGGCGGCAGTGAGAGTCGCGACATGGATATGCTGCATCTTGATCCGTTGCTTGAGGATGCCGCCCGTCTGATCGTCATCAACCAGAGAGGATCGATCTCGTTCATCCAGCGTAAATTCGCCATCGGCTACAATCGTGCCCGTCGCCTCATGGACAATTTGGAGAAGGCAGGCATCGTAGGTCATGCTCATGGTTTGAAGCCTCGAGAAGTATTAATCAAAAACGAAAAAAGTCTCGAAAAACTGATAGTGGATTTACAGCCTAATGATAAATGATAAAAAAGATCGACTGATATAACGAAGGGACAGGCACAATTTTACTTAGGTGTGCCCTGATATGGCATACCTTATCCGTAACTTTGCAATAAAAATCATAGTATTAACTAAAAAGAGAATCAAAATGAGCAAAAGAAAACCGAGGTATGTAGGACCGTGGTATCGTGATTACCTTCACCTTTACAAAAGCATCACTACCGAACTGGAGAAGCTCTACCATACGCTTTGGGACAGAAGAAAAGAAGCACCAAAGTTTCGTATGATGGGGAAACAAGTGAAAACGGCATGGATGCTGTGGAAGTTGGGTAGTCCGGAGATCTGGCGTCCTGAGAGCGAAGGCCGGCACTACACAAACCGAATTGAAGAGAGGCGCAAAAGCCACGTGATATACGTAAGAGCCAAGTATGAGACTGATCCGTCAGAGAGGGGCGGAACCTTGGACGAATTTCTGTGCGAAGTCAGATATTACAAAGCCCGTGCTTTGATGTTTCCCTACCTCGCCAGGACGCTTATGAATTGGAGAGACGACAGCACATTGTATTACAGCGATTTGCTGGCAGTAATGAATAAGGAAATGATGGCGATTCTTGATTTTATGAAATACGGAAGGACGCATCGATTATTCCGTCAGTCCAAAATCGATCTGGAAGAAGCCATAAGACTGTTGCATGAAGCCCAGAGCCGTATTGGTCAGACTGACGAGAAAGAAGCCTGGGCTACTTTCTTCTCACACATGGAGAGTCGAAGCGAAGGGTGGTGGGATTAAACGAAAAAAAGATTATGGAATGGAAAATGAAAAAAAGAAAATTTTGAGTATGTCATCGGGTTATCGTGATTACCACGACCTTTTCGATAGCATCACTACCGAACTGGAGAAGCTCTACCATACGCTTTGGGACAGAAGAAAAGAAGCACCAAAGTTTCGTATGATGGGAAAACAAGTGAAAACGGCATGGATGCTGTGGAAGCTTGGTAGTAGTACGATGCCCTGGAAGGGCGAAGGTCAGTACTTCACAAACCGGCTTGAAGAGAGGCGTAAAAGCCATGTGATATATGTAAGGGCCAAGTATGAGACTGATCCGTCGGAGTGGGGTCGCAGCCTTAACGAATGCCTTTGCCAAGACAGGCGCGACAAAGCCTCTGATTTGATGATTCCCTACCTCGCCAGGACGATGATGAATTGGAGAGACGGCAGCACATTGTATTACAGCGATTTGGTGACAGCAATGAATAATGAACTGGAGGCTATTCTCTATTTTATGAGATACGGAAAGACGTATGCTTGTCATGGTCAGACCAAAATCGATCTGGAAGAAGCCATAAGACTGTTGCATAAAGCCCAGACCCGTATTGGTCAGACTGACGAGAAAGAAGCCTGGGCTGCTTTCTTCTCACATATGCAGAAACGATACCCATGGTGGTATGATTAAACGATAAAAATTATGGAAGCAAAAAGGATACAAGAGATCTTCAGCTCTGCGGCTATCAAGGAGATAGAGAGGGAGATCATTGATATGGAGTATGAAGTGGAGAGTACCTGTATCTCTACAGAAACTGCCAGGTACAGCATCAGGCGTCTGCTGGAAATAAGGAGGACGTTGCTGAATCAGATGTTCGTGATGGATGAGGAGAATAAACAGCTGTTATCTGACTTTAACGAGGCCCTGAAGGCCCAGATGATTGAGATGCGCAAGCGGGCCGTCAGACTGTTGGAGTCTGCTGTGGCCAGCGATGCTTCTGCCTCCTATGAGCTGACAGGGAAATGCTTCTTAGGGTATGAGTACTCGAAGATCCACCCTGTCCAGACGATACGGGCCAAGAAAATGTGGGCTGTGTTGAACGGAACGCTGGATAAATACATGCCGCTCTATGAGAACGGTGCGAACTGCTGTTTCATGTTGACGTATAGGGATGGGAAGATGGATGCCATACCAACAGAATACGAGATACTCTACCTTGAAGACAGAATGGACAACTGGAATGATGAACTGGATCAGGAGATGACCAAGGACATGCATCTGATACATGCTTTCCACAACCTCTACAGCCACATGGAGTTCTCCATCTTCGATCTCCTGTGGGTACGTGATTTCAATATCGAGATCAGCGTCGAGGCGGATTATGATACCTATCCTGCTGATTACGCCGGGGATGATCTTGATTGGGATAAATATGATTATGATGACTAAGAAAACATTTTTGCTATGACGTACAGTGAATTATTACATCAGGTCTCGTTTGACGAGATCAGACCGTATTTAGAAAAATATGCCGATGAGGGTTACAGCGTGGCTTGGTATAAAGTCCATTACGACATGCTCCGTCAATTGGTACCTCATCAGGATGAAGATGACGACAAGACGGCAACCATCAGTAATGCCAAACTCGATTATGACTGGGAGAAGCCGCGTCTTCATGCTCACCCCATGGAGGGCGGCTTATGGGAAACGAGTTTGGCAAAGGAGTTGATTGTGAATGATGATGTCGATGCCACATGGGCGGAAATAGCAGCATGCTGCCTCTGGCATACCTCATTCTATGGATACACAAGGGAGCAGAGAGATGCGAGTTTTGAGAATCTGGATTTTATCTGTGAGAATATGACGAAGACTTACAGAGACATCAACATGATAAGGGCGAAACGGGCAAAGGATAATGTGGAAAGTAAGGGAATCCACGTCCCGTCTGTAAAAGCAATGATGAAGATTCCTGAGTTTAAGAACAAGGTAAGGAAGAGAATAGCCAGGGCCAGAGGGACTCATTTCCTCATATCACATAACCGTAAATGGAGAGGAATACGAAGAAGGGTTATTGAAAATGAATATTGGGACAGGATATTGTACTCATGCCATGTGGCTGAAGGCTGCATAACAGATGATCGCGATCCTGTTAGGATTCCCCATGAAACGATTCGTCAGGCCTTATATGCTCATCGTGGTACGGTTTATCTTTATGAGTCGTATGCTGACGAGGGAAGTGACAGGGCAAAGTGGTTGTATGAGCTCATTGAGAAATACGAAGCTTTCTATGTCGGCTTCAATCCTCATGTGATCATCTGCTTTGGCGTATCACCAGAGCAAGCGCCAACAACGGAGGAGATGAATTCTATAAAAGATATTATTTCATCGTTTGGAGCGGACTGCACAGTAACTTGGGGTGTCAAATATGATGAGAGCTTGGATAAAAATATGAGGATGTCTTTTATCAGTTATGAGTAATGGGGCTTCTACCTTATATATAAATAAGGTGTAGAAGTATTAAGTATCTACCATACGCATTCACAAATCACAAAATCACAAAACAATTACACAATGGAAGCTGGAACGTTATTTTAGCGTTTAAGGTTTGGCGGTTTGGAATATTTTGCTTACCTTTGCAAACTGAATTAGACAAATGAATAATTAACCAATGGGTATCAAAAAGATTGCTATTTGTTCGGTTGTCGGCATGCTGCTGCTGACCACTACGGGTTGTGACAT
>JAEEGL015796553.1_pt1 | contig 15161 bp, 13 predicted proteins | sample 9134231 | NCBI WGS metagenome assembly JAEEGL01 (sample SAMN16246548, study PRJNA631951) | gut metagenome | biome: gut microbiome; feature: rumen; material: fiber-attached | host: Bos | place: Iran: Karaj | collected 2018-10 | reverse complement strand
TCCATCGATGCAATACCATTCTGAGTCAGCAGACGATTCAGTTTGTTTTCCATCTGTGCCTTGGCAGTTGCGGGGAAAGGCTCAACCATTTCTTCTACCAGCACTTTGATAGCAAGATTCTGGCCTTTGGCTTCTTTCTTTTCCTGAGCCATCATCGGCAACATTATTGCTATTGCCAATGTCAATATAAATATGCGTTTCATAATTCTATACATTTATAAGTGAAACCATCTGTTATTTTTCTCCGAGAACCAGGAAACATTTGCCCAATCCGCGATTCATAACTTTTACAGGAATGTTGTAAGGTTCCTTGCGAAGGAAGTTGCGCAATTCCCGAGCGAAGCCTTCGGTATCCATTGCCTTGCCTTTTGCATTATAAAGAGGGATGCGCACTTGTTCGTAAGAGATGTAGTTTTCCGAGGAACCCAGTTTGGTGAAACGACCTTCAACGGTGTTGTCAGTCATCCAGTCGTCGATAATCTCAGAAAGTTCTGTTTGGTCATCGCCAAATTCACTCTCGAGGTCGATACCGGCTTCATTATCCTGGAACACGCGAATCTCAATAGCCACTTCACGACCGTTGGTAAACAGGTCATCGAAGTAGGACTGCAGACGATTGTTGAAGTTGTCGATATTAGCAACTACAGCTTCTTCGAGAAGCACAGCCACATCTGCAGAGAACGAAGGAGCACCTGTACCATTGCTACCGCCGATACTCTTACCGGTGTAGCTGTCTTTGCCTTCCAAAATGTAAGTCAGGGTACGTTTCGGTCCTTGCTCGCGAACATTCCATGTGAGTTCAAGGATGATGTCAGCTTTAGCTGTACGGAGCAGTTGGTCGATTGGCGATTCTGCCATCTCATTGCCAGATTTGCTGGTTACCAGATTCTGCTCAGCGGTTTGCTGTTTGATGATCTTAACCTGTTGCTCCAGATCTTTCAGGGGGAATCCGCGTTCGGCCATAAGATCGTTGATCTTGGCTATTGCGAGTTTCAGGTCCATATCCGATTGAAGAGCCGCTTCGTAGTCGGGCATATTGATGCTGCCACCCTCGCCATTGGCAATGGCTTTCATATAACCGTTATTGTTGCACCACGCATCGCTGGGGACAACCATAAGAGTCGGTTTCTTTGCCTGTGAGAAAGCGGTAAGAACGCTTGCCAGACAGATTGCAAGAATGAATAACTTTTTCATATATACGTTTGTTTTGTAATGTTTTTACTTATTCGCTGTTAGCTGTAACCGCAGGTTACTTGATAATTCCGTCTGCTATCAGACGCTGCTTGAGTTCTGTACGCTTAACGCATACTGTTACTTGAGCGGTGGTCTGAGTGTCGGTCTTTGAATAATTGGTACTGAAATCGCGTTTCTCTTTTAGAGAACTGAACTGCTTGTATGCACCACCATCTGCAAAGAATGCATTGAAATAGTCTTCGTATTTCTGACGGGCATTAACTTCATAGATCAGAGGACGAAGTACACCGCTTGAAGAAGGAGCCTGACCGGAAACAAACTGAATTTCAGTGAAGATCACATCATAAACCGCCTGTTTCTGAGCCTGTACAAAAGCATCGGCAGCATTACGTGCGCGACCCCATGCACGAATAGTGTATGATCCATCGAGTTCTGTACCTATTACTTTGCTTTTCTGGTCGTAATAAGCCTGCGACTTGCGGGAGCCACAAGAACCAACCAATGCCATCAAGGCAATTGTAGCCGCAGCTATAAGGATAGATTTCGTTTTCATAACCATCTACTATTACACGTTAATAATATAAAACATTAGAATCCGGAACTAAGTCCTTTTATCACTCCTGCAGCTTCAAGAGCCTTGCGGAGTTCGTCTTTCTGAACACTTACTACCAATCCTACCTTGTACTCCTTGCCTACTTTCACTACTTCGGGAGCAGCAGAAGTAACAGATACATACTTGTAGTAATCACCCTTGTCGGAGAAGAACAAATCGAAGAATTCTTCATATTCCAATTCCACACCCGGGTTCTTGGCGAGAGGACGTTGCGAAACGCAACCGTTGCCACCTACATAGCCTTTGAATATAATACCGTGGATAGCATTTTTCTTGCATTGTTCGGTTGCTACATTGGCTTTTTTGGAATAGCTCCATACCTTAACAAGATAAGTGCCCTGCACGCCATTACCTGCACATTCAAGTTCATAGCGGAAACGATCTGTGTCTTTGTCGGCTTTTTTCTTTGGACCTGCAAATGCGGGAATGCAAAGTGCGATAGCCATCGCAAATAAAAGAATCTTTCTCATAAAACTAATGATTTAAAGATTTATAATTGGGTTATTTATAATCACTCCTTGCTTCTTAAAGAAGCATAATTTCGGAATATATGCGACAAAGGTAGTATATATTTTCCAAATATGCAAATATATTAAACATTTTGTAAGATTAAATGTTTTTTTGTACCTTTGCAAAGAATTTGATTTATACCGAATTTATCAAGAAATCACATATGCAACTTCAAGTACCATATATTATAGCCGGTCCCTGTAGCGCAGAAAGTTTCGAGCAAGTAATCACTGTTGCTGAGGCTGTAAAAAAAGCCGGAGCTCAGGTGTTTAGAGCCGGGTTATGGAAACCGAGAACTTCCCCCGAAAGTTTCGCAGGTGTAGGACAAAAGGGAATAGAATGGCTTCTGTATGTCCAGAATAATGTAGATATACCTGTCGCCACAGAAGTTGCCACAGCCGAACATACTGCTTTATGTATAGAAAACGGCATCAAATGGCTATGGATTGGAGCGCGGACCACTGCCAATCCGTTTATGGTTCAGCAGATTGCTGACTATCTCGGGGAACTGAAGGACAATCAGAAAAAAGACATTGTAATTCTTATAAAGAATCCCATCAATCCCGATATTGAGACCTGGTGTGGAGCTATTGAGAGGATTCTTAAAGCAGGGATACATAATATCATCGCTGTTCATCGCGGTTTTTCTGACAGTATAACCACAAGAGAACAACGCCTCTCAAGAAATGATGCTCTATGGTCAATTCCGTTGACCTTGCATCGCAGAATGCCTGATATACCGCTTATTTGCGATCCGAGTCATCTTACAGGTGACAACAGTTTGGTATATAAAGCAAGTCAACAAGCACTGGATTTGGGATTCGACGGACTCATGATAGAAGTTCACCCCACCCCTGAGAAGGCATTATCCGACGCTCAGCAACAACTCACTCCCGAAGTTTTTGCTGACATAATCACTTCTTTGCGGATTCCCAAGAAAGGAGCATCCGACCAAGGACTTGCAGCACTCCGTCGGGAGATTGACGAGATAGATGCTTCACTTTGGCAACTTATTAGAGAGCGTCAGCATGTCGCGAAAGAAATTGGTAAAGAAAAACACAAACTTGGCATCACTGTTTATCAAGAACAGCGATTCTCTCAGATTCTTGCCGAGCGTATGCAATGGGCGCGGGAAAACGGATTGCCGGAAGAAGCAGTACAGAGGATTATGGATGCTCTCCACGAAATAGCAATCAACGCACAACTTTGACCAAAGGTCAAAGAGTTTCAGGGTTCAAGTTCCAAGTTTCAGGGTTCAAGTTTCAGGGTTCAAGTTTCAAGTTTCAGGGTTCAAGGGTTCATGTTTCAGGATTCTTGTATTTTAATCCTTTAACCTCGGAATCTTTAACTGATTTAATCATTTTTGCAATAGAACGAGTTAGATGAACTATGTCATTATATAATTCAGTTGCTTGTTCTTTGTTTATATATCCGCAATCTGTAGCCCTTATTATCTGACTTCTAGTTTCACCGCAAGATCCTTTGGCAATATATAGGAATTGAATAAACTCCTTATTACCATCTCTTTCGAATCCTTCGGCAATATTATCCATTATAGACCCACTGGAAGATCTGATTTGCTGAACAAATCGGGTGTCTTTGGCAAAATCTTGTGTTAGAGTAAATGTAAATACTTTTTTACATATGACTCGTGCACTCTTGAATATTTCCAAGTCTTCAAATCTTTGGACCATAAGTGAAATTTTTGTTTGTTTTGGGTTCAGGGTTCAAGGTTCTGGACAGGTTCGACGTCTTGTTCCGCATGGCACATGAAACTTGAAACCTGAAACTTGAAACCTAAAAAGTCAGCACATCGTGCCTTTTCTCAAGATAATTCAGAGGCTTTCAAGCGTTCCGTATTCTCCGCTATCTGGAGCTGGTCAATCAGATTTTGGATGTTTCCATTAAGGAAATCCGGCAGATTGTATACTGTGTAGTTTATTCGATGATCGGTAATACGTGCCTGCGGGAAATTGTAGGTACGTATTTTTGCTGAGCGATCGCCTGTAGAAACCATCGTTTTACGCCTGCGTGCTATATCATCTATATATTTTTGATGCTCTTTGTCGTAGATCTGAGTGCGTAGTCGCGCCAATGCTCTCTCTTTGTTCTTGGGTTGGTCGCGGGTCTCTGTACATTCAATAAGGATTTCCTCCGTCTGATTGGTATTCGGATTTTTCCACATATATCTCAATCTGACACCGGATTCCACTTTGTTTACATTCTGTCCGCCAGCTCCTCCACTGCGGAAAGTCTCCCATTTTATCTCACCCTCGTTGATCTGAACATCCAGCGGATCTGCCTCTGGAAGGACTGCAACAGTTGCAGCCGAAGTATGAATTCTACCCTGGGTTTCAGTTACAGGAACACGTTGAACCCGATGAACTCCGGATTCGTATTTCAGTGTTCCATAAACGTTCTGACCCGTTACATTGAATATTATCTCCTTATATCCCCCGGCAGCGCCTTCATTGCAAGATGATATAGCAAGTCCCCAGCCTTTTATTTCTATATATTTGCTATACATCCTGAACAAATCGCCTGCGAACAAGGCAGCTTCGTCACCTCCTGTTCCTGCACGAATCTCCATGATAACGTTCTTTTTATCCTCCGGATCGGCGGGAAGCAACATCAGTTTCACATTCTCTTCCAGTTTGGGCAATTCAGCTTCGAGTCGCTCCATCTCCATTCGTGCCATCTCACGGAGTTCAGCATCTTCTTCGTTGTAGAAGATATCGCGTGCCTCAATGAGGTCTCGACTGGCTTTTTCATATTCATCAGCAGCGGAGAGAACGCGCTCAAGATCATGATAATCACGATTCAAACGGACATAGCGAGTCTGGTCTTGTATCACATTGGGATCAGTGATCATAAGACCTATTTCATGAAACTTCTGACGAAGCGATTCTATTTGCTCTGTGATATTCAATGTTATCTCTTATTTAATACCAATTTGAGAACTAGACTGGCAACATTAGTTAGTGAATGTTGAAGCCGAGTGTTAGTTTTTCACGGCATTCAACTATCTCTTACCTCTCTTTTGCACCATACGCATCATCTTGCCCATCTGGTCGAACTGCTTGAGGAAGCGGTTGAGTTCAACAATAGTTGTACCAGAACCTTTGGTGATTCGCTGTTTGCGTGAACCATTAAGCAACGAGGGATTGCTTCGCTCTGCTGGAGTCATCGAGTTGATGATTGCTTCTATCGGTTTGAAAGCATCGTCGCTTATCTCTACACCTTTCAGTGCCTTGTCCATGCCGGGAATCATCGACATCAAATCTTTCATGTTTCCCATTTTCTTTATCTGCTGAAGTTGGGAAAGAAAATCATTGAAATCGAACTGATTATGTGCTATTTTCTTGGAAATACGTCGTGCTTCTTGCTCGTCATATTGCTCTTGTGCTCTTTCTACAAGACTCACAACATCACCCATTCCCAAAATTCTGTCTGCCATACGAGAGGGATGGAACACATCAAGAGCTTCCATTTTCTCGCCTGTGGAGATAAACTTGATAGGTTTCTGAACAACCGAGCGGATACTCAAAGCTGCACCACCGCGAGCATCACCATCAAGTTTGGTGATCACAACTCCGTCAAAATCTATTCTATCGTTGAATTCTTTTGCTGTGTTTACCGCATCCTGACCGGTCATAGAGTCCACCACGAAAAGGGTTTCGGACGGATTGATGGCTTTCTTGATAGATTCTATCTCCTGCATCATTGCTTCATCAACCGCCAAACGACCTGCAGTATCCACTATAACCACATCATAGCCGTATACTTTTGCTTTTTCGATAGCTTTTTGTGCTTTTATTACAGGATTCTGCTCTGTTTCTTCGGCAAAAACATCTACGCCTATCTGCGATCCAAGCACTTTTATTTGCTCAATGGCGGCAGGACGGTATACATCGCATGCAACAAGCAACACTTTCTTACCTTGTTTGGTCTTCAAGCGGTTTGCCAGTTTGCCTGCAAAAGTAGTCTTACCAGAACCTTGCAAACCGGAAAGAAGTATCACTGCAGGGTTACCTTTCAGATTTATATCCTCACTCTCGCCTCCCATCAATGCAGCGAGTTCGTCGTGAGTAATCTTAATCAGCAATTGTCCGGGACGGATCGAATTAAGCACATTCTGTCCAAGTGCTTTTTCTTTGACAGAATCTGTGAAAGTTTTGGCAGTCTTGTAGTTGACATCGGCCTCAAGCAAAGCTTTGCGGATGTCTTTCACGGTTTCTGCCACGTTGATCTCAGTTATTCTACCTTCACCCTTAAGTATTTTGAATGAGCGTTCCAAACGCTCTGAAAGGTTTTCAAACATATGTTATTATTTTTCTGATTCCTATTTTCGCTATTTACATAATTGGCTGCAAAGGTAGTAATAATTCCTGACATGAGAAAGAAAAACAGACAAAAGAAATCAATTGTTGAAAAATTGTTAATAAATTAGTTTGCACATTTAATAACATAGCAGTAACTTTGCACCGTCAATTGAAAGACATTCACAAAATCCTAAACTTTATCAACTTTTAAATTCTTAGACTTATGCCAACACCAACCAAAAGAAACACCAATCCCCGCCGTCAGGCGCCAATAGTAGTGGGTCCGAATGAAGCCGGCAAACTCCCTCCGCAATCGATTGAACTTGAGGAGAGCGTGCTTGGCGCTATTATGATTGAGAAAGATGCATTTGGAACAATCAGCGAAATTTTGCGAGATGACTCCTTTTATAAAGATGCTCACAACAAAATTTTCCATGCCATGGCTACTTTAGCCAGTCATGATGATCCAATCGACATGCTGTCGGTAGCTGAGCAACTAAAAAAAGAAGGAACACTTGAAGAAGTTGGAGGTCCGCTTTACTTGTCGCAGTTGACCAGCAAAATTGCCAGTACTGCACACCTCATGTATCATGCTCAGATAGTGGCACAGAAAGCCCTCGCACGCGAACTCATTAAGATGGCTGCAAATATTGAGAGCAAAGCTTATGACGAGACGCAAGATGTAGATGATCTCATGCAAGAGGCCGAAGCCGACATCTTCCAGATAAGCAAAATGAGTCAGAAGCGCGATGTAATGCAAATCGACCCTGTTATCAACGAGGCGTTCGACAGAATTCTGAAAGCAAGCAAAAACGAAAACAATATGTCGGGTATACCGAGTGGATTCCGAGAATTGGACAAAATCACTTCCGGCTGGCAAAAATCCGACCTTGTCATCATTGCTGCCCGACCTGCTATGGGTAAGACTGCTTTTGTGCTCTCTATGGCAAAGAATATTGCTGTAAACTACAATATTCCTGTAGCTCTCTTCTCGCTTGAAATGTCGAACGTTCAGTTGGTTAACCGTCTGATTATGAATGCATGCGAGATAGATGGCGGTAAGATTCGTAGCGGTAGATTAACCCCTGGCGAATGGAAACAATTGGAATCGAGAATCAACATCTTGATGGGAGCTCCTATCTATGTTGATGATACTCCTTCACTTTCAATTTTTGAATTGAGAAGCAAAGCTCGCAACCTTGTAAGAGAAAAGAAAGTACAATGTATCATTATCGACTACTTGCAACTTATGAATGCCTCCGGTATGGCATTCGGAAGTCGCGAGCAGGAAGTCAGCATTATCTCCAGAAACCTCAAAGCATTGGCAAAAGAACTCGATATCCCTGTTATTGCTCTTTCTCAGTTGAACCGTGGTGTGGAAGGTCGTGCCGGTGTGGAAGGAAAACGTCCGCAATTGAGCGACTTGCGCGAATCGGGTGCCATCGAACAGGATGCCGATATGGTTTGTTTCATTCACCGTCCGGAATATTATATGCGTAGAAATTCCGAAGGTTGGGACGAGAGTATGGTCGGTATGGCGGAAATCATTCTGGCAAAACATCGTAATGGTGCAACTGGAACTGTCAACCTCCATTTCGAACAGCAGTTTGCCCGATTCACCAATCCTGGCGATTTGTCACAATTCATTGACGAGCCCAACACTGGTGCCCAACTTGAAGAAGAAGAGAACTCAAGATATGAAACCTATGCATCGCGTATCAACAGAGATAATCCATTTTAATCGAGGATTTCTTTTCTACACAAATCAATCATATTATGAGTCGCTTAAGCACAAAATTCTTAAGCGACTCTCTTTTTCAGAACAATATTGCATCTATCCAATTATGCGTGTTTCTCACAATTAAATCATAAAAATATGTTATAAAACATAATTTTTTTGCATAAATAATAAAAAATGCCTATCTTTGCCGCTCGAAAGAAAAAGCATGCATGGAATATGCCAAGGAAAAAGCTTCAAGAAGAAATACCTCCATTGTGGGAATTGAACCATGTTTGGGATGTACTTACTGATGAGGAAAAGGAATACATCGCAGAAAATGCGCGTGTCCACACTTTCAAGAAGAATGAGATCATCCACCACGAAGGTGATGTCCCAACACATATGATGATGCTTGTTGAGGGCAAGGTTCGCGTATATAAAGAAGGTGTAAGCAACCGAAGTCAGATTATTCGTATGTTAAAACCGTACGATTTCTTTGGTTATAGGGCAATGATTGCCGGTGAAACCTACAATACCAATGTTAGTGCTTTCGAGAATTCCATTGTATATTTTGTAAAAAAAGTGGCTTTCCTCAAAGTTATTCAAGAAAATAGCGAGTTCTGCTACTTGTTTATGGTGGAAATGGCTAAAGATCTTGGACAAAGCGACAAACGAAGTGTAAGTCTTACTCAGAAACACACTCGAGGCAGATTGGCAGAAGCCCTACTCTCGCTTAAAGAGAATTACGGACTCGATGAAGATGAAGCAACAATAAGTATGTATATGTCGCGTGAAGATCTGGCGAATCTAAGCAATATGACGACAAGCAACGCCATTCGCACGCTTACCGCATTTGCAGAAGAAGGAATAATCTCCATTGACGGAAGGAAAATAAAAATTCTCGATCTCGACGAACTCATTCACGTAAGCAGAATCGGATAAGATCTGTGAAACAGAACAACAGTATATCTTTGTTGCTGTCGGAAGAACGACTTTACGAATCACTGCAACTTCTTAAGCCGCTTGCCGTTAAGACAAGCGACTTTCGTCATATTGACCGTCTGCAGAGTCTGGAGCAGAACTATAATTATTTGATTCAGTATTTTGTATCGGGTGCAAATGATCCAGAGCGTGACATCATCTTTCATCATCTAATTGCCGAGACGTTCTTGCTTTATGATGACATATCGCAGATTCTTAACCAACCATCCGCTTTGCTCCTACAAATGCAGGCAAAGGCTGCAGACTATGTTCCGGAGGATGAGAAATACTCACTTCTAAAAAAACGCTTTTATGCAACATGGTTGCGTAATGAGCAAAGCCTTCCAGAACCTGTACTCAGCGAGGAGAAGCAGATGTATGTTTCTGCACTTACCATCCGCCTTCAGCAACATTTTTCAGAAAAGGATTTTCTGCGTTTATGCCAACTTGCATCCGAATATTCTGACGACGAGCAGCAGCGTGCGATAGTAGGTTTGGTGATTCTGTCTCATCAATACTGCTATCGTTTGAAGTTCTTCCCAAAGATAAAAGATCAGATTCAGGCACTATGCAAGAATGATACCATAAGCAAAAGCGTATTGCTGACATGCAAGTATTTGCTTCAAACTTCGCTTACCCCCCTTGTTTGCAAAGAGATGGATAGTCTCAGTCGTGATATAATGCCAGAGATAGAAAAGAATCCCGACAAAGTATTTCTCACTATTGAGGAATCGGATGAAGGCAATCCCAAGTGGGGACAGGGAAACGACAGTTTCAACAAGCATATCGACGAGATGGCGCGTCTTCACAGTCTTGGGGCTGATATCAACTACTCTTCCACTCGGGGCATACTCACCAATCCATTCTTCCATAACGATATTGCAAATTGGTTTCTCCCCTTTGGTAAAGACAATCCGGAAATAGGTATCGATTTCGAATCGGACGGAGGAAAACTGATGAAAGGTATTTTGCTCTCCAACATTGAAGCATGTGATGTTGACCGTTATGCCATGTGCACTATTTATCAGCAAATCCAGCAACAATTGTCAGGCAAGAATATGCCTTCAGTCATATCCGACATGAGTAATTTCGGAGACGACGAAATGCACTTTTCAAGGATTGAAGGACCTGATGCCACTCTCAGATATGTTCGTGGATTGTATCGTTTCTTCTACCATAATCCGTGGAAAATAGAAAACACTATTGCAGACATAACTTCTGTTTGCCAAGAATTGCCTTTCCAAACCGTGTGCAGTGATACCGATATTCAAAGTTTTGCAGACCAATGCATCAACCTGTCACTCTTCGATGAGGCGCTAGAATTACTTGATGAAGATACGGCTGTCAGTCTGCAGAAACGTGGATTCGTATTACAAAAACTGGAAAATTATGAAGAAGCTTTGCAATCTTTCCAAAAAGCATTATTGCTGGATGCCGATCCGTGGACATTACGACATACGGCAACCTGCTTAAGGCAATTGGGTAAACTTCAGGAAGCAATCATCATCTATGACCAATTGCTGTCTGATGATCCTGACAACAAGCAACTACTGATGCTAAAAGCACAATGTCTGATGCAAGAAGAATCATATTCCGATGCACTGCAAATATTCTTCAAACTTGAGATTCTCTTCCCCGATGACTTCAATATAGAACGTGGCTTGGCATGGTGCGCCTTCGTAACCGCTGACGAGGGAAACAGCAACTTCAAGATTGCCGAACAATACTTCGAAAAAATAGCATTCAGCGATGCTGCCAACAACAATGACTTCATCAATTACGCACACATGCTGTTGGTTTCAGGTCATCGTACGGAAGCAATCAACATGTACAAAAAGTGTATACGCAAGAAGTCAGACCAGCGTCTTGTGGCGCATCACATCAACCAAGACACCAATCTATTGCTGCGTCATGGAGTATCTGCATCAACACTTAAACTGATAAAGGAAACGCTATTCATTGAATAGCGCAGAAATAATGTAAATCAGTCACAAAAAAAAGTTATAGGTAATAATTATATGCCTATAGAGCAATGCCCAATCCGGCATCAAAGAATTCCACTTTTGCCATATGCGATTTCGCAGCAAACTGCACAAAAAGATGTTGCGTCACGCGATAGCGCATTACAACGTGCAAGTAAAGCCAACCGTCCTGCTTCACTCCAGCGTTCATAATATCGTATTTATATAACAGTCCGCGATTCAGTTTGTCACCTTTATTATATGCATTAAGTGCCTCACTATATGGTTCCAGATTGCGTACAGGGTCATATATATAGAAACCGGCATGAAGACCTAAGGAGAAATTTCCTACTACAAACTCCGGCTGAATGCTGAAGCCCAGACGAAAGCAGTTTGCCACATTGCTCTCTGTGAGCAATGTTTTTTTATATGTAGTAACAGGCACTGTTGTAGTCGAGGTTGCAAAATCCTTGCCTACAGAGCGATAATAGTCATCGTAAAAAAGATCCAATCCACCACCTATTTTGAAGATACTCAAAGGTCGCCAGTGAGCAGCAATAGAGAATGTACCCACACCAAAGAAGCGATCACCATTCTTATTATCCATATAGTATGCCTGACGTAATCCACCAGTAAGGGCCATTTCTACATCCCAGCGTTTGCCATCATACATCTCACGTGGAACTTTCTTTTCCGGTGCTTTATACCTGTCAGCATTAGGTTGATATGTAAATCCGATCTGACCATTGAACATATTGAATCCGCTATTGGGTTGGCGTATGCTACCATTGGAAATATGATACCAACCATACGATGCATTCAAAGCCCATCCGTTGCGTATCGGGAATGAGAAATAGAGCGCTAAATTGAAGAATGCATTCGTGAAACTACCTGAACCTCCATTACCTATCGGAAAGCCATCTGAAGTATGGAGAGAGGTGAAACGATTAATCTCTGTTGTAGTGTTATAATACGTTTTTGTTACAAAAGCCAGACCGACACCAGGTCGCAAACCAAACTCAAAATGTTTGATATGCACAAAAGGAACATTTAAATAAGTATATAATGTAAATGCCTGACCCAAAATCGAATCATTAGTAAGATTCCGGTATCCAGCAGCAAGACCGATAGATGCATTGTTATACTGCTGCAGACTGATCAGTTTGCCTGTAGGTAGGAACTCCACTGCTGCTTCACCTCCCAACACAGGACGGTTGCCTATCCATGGTTCAATCACGCTTCCACGAAGAACCATTCCTGCCTCACCGCTTAGCCGGTATTGCGTTACAACTTCTGCTGGCAACCGAAAACTCAGCAACAAACACAATAGTATTAAAAGGGGCCTTCTCATGATATTTTCTGCAAAATTACAACAAATTTGCGTAATTACAAATTTTGCACTAATTTTGTACGTTTTTACGAAATAATTCATAACAATGAAAGAACGAATTCAGGAATTACTCAATCAGGTTCAGCAACTGCAGGCTTCTTCTGCAGATGAATTGGAAGCTTTACGTATAAAATATCTCTCCAAAAAAGGAGAAATAGCATCTTTGTTCAACGATTTTCGCAATGTAGCTCCAGAAGACAAAAAAGAGATCGGGATGCGTATCAATGAGCTAAAACAAAAAGCTCAAGAACGCTTTGATGAATTAAAGGAACAATTTGCCGCTGCTGCCGAAAGAGCTGACATACAAGACCTTACACGCACAGCAGATCCTATTACTCTCGGCTCACGCCATCCTCTTTCGCTTGTACGTGAGGAGATTATCGATATTTTTTCCCGCATTGGTTTTACTGTAGAAGAAGGACCTGAAGTGGAAGATGATCTCCATGTATTCGGGATGTTGAATTTTGCACCGGAGCACCCTGCCCGCGACATGCAAGATACCTTCTTTGTAGAAAAAGAAGAAGGCGTTCAAAAGCCGACAGATATTCTTCTGCGCACTCACACCAGTAGTGTTCAAACTCGCGTGATGACCACTCAGAAGCCACCTATTCGCGTATTATGCCCAGGTCGTGTTTATCGCAATGAAGCTATTTCAGCCAGAGCACACTGCTTCTTCCATCAGGTTGAAGGACTTTATATCGACAAAAATGTAAGTTTTGCTGATCTTCGCCAGACACTACTCTATTTTGCAAAAGAGATGTTCGGACCTGATACCAAGATTCGTTTACGTCCGAGTTATTTCCCATTCACAGAACCAAGTGCAGAGATGGACATCTCATGCAACATCTGCGGAGGAACCGGTTGCGGTTTCTGCAAGCAGACCGGTTGGGTTGAGATTCTTGGTTGCGGCATGGTTGATCCCAATGTGCTCGAGAGTTGCGGAATAGATAGCAAGATATATACTGGGTATGCATTCGGAATGGGTGTAGAACGCATTACAAACTTGAAATACAGGGTAAAGGACCTGCGTCTTTTCTCTGAAAACGATGTTCGTTTCCTGCAACAATTTGAGAGTTGCTAAGTATGGCTCATAATCTTTTATCCGGTCATAGAGGTATCATTTTCGGCGCGCTCAACGAGCAAAGTATTGCCTGGTCTGTAGCAGAGCATTGCGCAGCAGAGGGTGCTCAGTTGATACTCACTAACACTCCTGCCGCTATCCGTTTCGGACAAGTCAAACAATTGGCAGAAAAGACCGGAGCTATAGTTATAGCGGCAGATGCTACCAATGAAGAGGATCTCGAGATGCTCTTCACTGAGGCACAACAAAAACTCGGTGGAAAGATTGATTTTGTATTGCATTCCGTAGCAATGTCACAAAACATACGGAAAGGCAAGGTATATCAAGAAGCTGATTATCAATATTTTCATCAAACTCTCGACATCTCTGCAATCAGTTTTCACAAGATGCTCAAGACTGCTTATCGCTTAAATGCGCTATCGGAATATGCTTCTGTAGTAGCCTTGAGTTTCATTGCGGCTCAACGTGCTTTCGATGGATATAACGACATGGCGGATGCCAAAGCATTGCTTGAAAGTATAGCCCGCAATTTCGGACTCGTCTACGGACGAAAGCATCATGTACGCATCAATACTCTTTCACAATCCCCCACCAGAACCACAGCAGGTACCAGCGTGAGCGGATTCGATAGTTTCTTTGAGTTGGCAGACAAGAAGTCGCCTTTGGGGAATGCTACGGCAGAAGACTGTGCGGATATGTGTGTGATATTGTTCTCAGACTATACACGTCATCTTACGATGCAAAACATCTATCATGATGGTGGTTATTCTTCAATAGGAGAATAATACCAGTTTTTCTTTATAGCGATTTACATACCTATTCATAACTTTAAAATATGAGAAAAACCATTCTTTTTCTGGCATTGTTGAGTCTTGTGTTTGCAGGTTGCAAAAAAGACCCTACAGCAGACAGCAGTGATTTCGTAAATATCACCGCAGTTGTTCCCGATGCTATCCTTGAGATACGCTACTTTGCTACATACAATTTCGTAGGCACCCGCATTGATGGTTATCTTCAACCAACGGCTATTCTAACACGCGAGGCTGCCGACTCACTTCTTGTAGTCAGCAACGAGATGAAATCGAAAGGATTTCTTCTGAAGATATACGATGCTTATCGTCCTCAATGTGCTGTTGATCATTTCGTTCGTTGGTCACACCAACCCAACGATACAATTACCAAACGTTACTTCTACCCGATGCTTGACAAACCTGTCCTTTTCGAGCAGAAATACATAATGGCACGTTCAGGTCATACTCGCGGATCCACAGTGGACCTCACTTTGTTTGACATGCAGACTGAGAAAGAAGTGGATATGGGTGGAACGTTCGATTGGTTTGGAGAAGAGTCGCATCCCGACTATTGCGGCAATCCAGACACAGGAGAATG
>JAEEGL013112067.1_pt1 | contig 15161 bp, 15 predicted proteins | sample 9134231 | NCBI WGS metagenome assembly JAEEGL01 (sample SAMN16246548, study PRJNA631951) | gut metagenome | biome: gut microbiome; feature: rumen; material: fiber-attached | host: Bos | place: Iran: Karaj | collected 2018-10 | reverse complement strand
TATAGGTGATGAGGTTAATCCCAGTGATTATACCGGTATCATAAATGATTCCGTTCTTAATTTCACTTGCGATTATGATGGTTTCCGCTACATGCTGGATTATATACTCAACTATGATGATCCTATGATCTATAAGAAATTAGAGGTTGAGTATGATCCGGATACCGGCGAGCTTGAAGGCGAGATGATGATCGAACAGTGGGCGATTTCCGGCAACGGACGTAAGCTTGATCCTGTACCGGTATGGCAGGATATAGACGAGCTTGATATGCGTGGTCTTGAACTGAATCTTTTTGGACCGCTCAGCCCCGATGCATTATATACACATCAGCTGTTTGAAGTGTACTTAGAGGAACTTGCCGAGGAAGCAGAAGAGGAAGAAGACGGATTCGACTTAACAGAAGAGTAATAAGTAAGTGTTTTATCCCTCCCCCATATCGGGGGAGGGGCTTGAAGTTCTTGAAGGCGTTGCAAAAGAAGGAGGCGCGTATGAAGAAAAAAAGAAAAGGCCTGTTGACGTGGTTGAGGAAGAATAAGGCCGGGGTGACGGTCTTTGAGGTGATGATCGCACTGGCTTTGTTTGCTGTGATCATTACTCCGGTAATGCAGTCTTTTGTGACGGCCATCAAGGTAAACCAGAAGAGCCGTGAGGTGATGGATGGTACTGATGTGGCTAATTCCATTATGGAGGGAATAAAGGGCAAGACCTATGAGGAGGTAGTAAAGGCCCTTTGTAACGCATCCTCCGGATTCACGACTTCTGTTGAAGATGGAACATCAATTGCAAAACTGGCACTTTCCAGTATAAATGATAACTGGTACAACCAGGGCCATGTAGGCGGAATGGATCCTGGCAAGAAGATCTTAAACAAGGGCGGTGGAGCTGCCCTTACCACAGGTGACTATACAGGTGATTATTCCTCTGAATATCGTAATGTTACAGATACTAACAGACATTGGCAAACTGCAGATCAGGTAGATGATCAGCTTATGGCTAAAAAGGCTATTGCCGAGCTTCAGGCCAATTTTGATCCGGCATTGCCTTATGCTGATTATGTAGCGAACAATAACGATAAATTACTCTATTTTGGATTCAGCGATGGTATTCAATACACAGATCCCAGTGTACCGAGCGGAAAAGGTATACCTAAGCTGACTTATATGCTATACAGCCGTATACAGAGAGATAATCACTTTTATGATGCGACGGTTACTTTCCTTCCCAGATCGCACGATTCGAATAACGGAAATGCGTCTATGAGAAAACCGGCGGGAGGAGGAGGTTACGAGCCGTCAGATACATATTTTACTTATGAAGTAACGGTTAAGGTATATGAATATCATTATGATGCGTTCAACAAAGTATGGGTTGGCAGATTTGCGGCAGACGGATCACCTAAATTTGAAGGCGCGCCCATAGCAGAGCTTCATTCGGGCATAATGAACAAAAGTATCAATAAGTAAGAGCAGCAAATAAAGGAGGAGAAAAGATGAAGAGAATGAAAGGTAACAGGGGAGCGGCACTGGTTGCTGTATTGATCGGGATCCTGTTTATTGCAATCCTGGCTAGTTCGCTGCTCTTTATGTCAACAATGAACTATCAGATGAAAGGGATGCGTAACAGGGCATCCGATAACTTCTATTCTGCAGAGTATGCTATGGCTGATATGCTATCGCAGATCAAGCAGATGAGTTATGCTTCGGATACACCTAAGACTACTTTACAGGCATATCTTAAAGGACCGGGTAATACTTTTAATGCAGCTAATCTCCAGAAGCTGATCGGGTATACCAGTGGCGGTGGTGTGCTTCCGGATATCTCTTCTGCAACTGTCAGCTGTATATATGATGGCAGTGTTGCATCGTATGAAGAAGTAGGTAATTATATACTTCTTAAGGGTGTCAAGCTTGATACAAAGACTACTGATGGATATGAGAGCAGTATTGTTACAGATATCAAAATAGGTTTCCCTAAGAGCACTGATGCTCCGGGAAAGCTTAATGACTTCAGCATCCTTTCCGATAGCCCGCTCAACCTTAACAGGAGCAGTCAGTATTTCGGTGGTGATATATATGTAAGAGCTACCGGCGCACTTGGCGATGGCGGTGGAGATGCTTTGAAGGTAGGCAGCTTGTCAAATGTAACATTCATGGGTAACTTCTGCTTTATAGATGGTAACCTTACTATTGAAAGCGGCGGACATCTGTATTTAAATGGCACAACTTATGTACGTGGAAATGTAGTGGTAAAGGGCAAAGGCCGTCTTTTAGTTGGTAATGATCTGTATATCAAAGGTTCTAGTTCCGGAAATGTAGAGTATAAAGATGTTGCATTCAATCATGGCTCTGCAGGTGTAAAGTGGGAGAATTATGATAAATATAATGCAGGACTGGCAGGTATGCTGGTGTCACCTGTGATGCGTCTGCATAGAGATGCTACTTCTACCGGCTATAATATGGCATTTACTCAGACTGAATTCCGTAATAAGTGTCATAACGGCGGTCTTAACAGAGGCGACTGTTTTGTATCCAAAGACAGGGGCGACGGTGTGATCGTAGGTGCATGTTATCTGACCAACCAGCAGAACTTAAGCAGCGGCTGGGATTTTGAAAATACTCTTATTATAGGTGGTGGTTGCCCTACCATGTATCAGGGCAAGATGACGAACTGTACATATCTGAATGTTGACAGCACCAAGGTTTTGGAAATAGACATACAGACCGGTGGTTTCCCTTGGGGAACCATGGATGATGAGAGTTTTGAGTTAGCCAGGAAATTATGGGTAAAGACAAAGTCTGATGATCCTTCGGTTCAGGTGGCTACGGTTGCTAATATGACGGTTGATGATCTCGTGGCAGTTCCCGGTAAGCCCGGACACAGTACTATAGGAGCCGGTGGAGTAGAAATAGTCCAGTATACAAGTGATACTGACGGCAAGCCTTTCTACTATAAGGATGGGGCACATAATGTTAATTATTTCCCCTTTGATAACTTCCTTGATAAGGATATCAATAAGACACTTCGTGAGTTTAAGGGAGCAGCCGGTGGCGATGATGACGGCAGTGCACAGCCTATGATCGCTTTGTCCAACTGGTCCAAGGAATAAGGAGGTGGGCTTATGAAAGGGAAGAAGAGCTTTTTAAAAAGCAATAAAGGTATATCTATCATTGAGCTTTTGCTTGTGATGGTCATATCGATAATGATACTGGTCTTTCTTCTGATCTCGTATAATGTTGTGAATAATGCCAATGTGACTAAGGCTTCCAAGCGCCTGGAAAATGTTCTTAAGAATGCTAAAGTTGCAGCTATGAGCCGAGGACAGGATGCAGGTATGGTGAACATCACCGTAGAAAATGGAAGAGTTTTTGCAACAACCGGAAGCGGGACTAATGCTAAAAAAGAACTGATCTGCAATGCAAACGTGATCCTCTCGGTTGGTTCCGGCGGTGTACCGCCTGTTATAGGCACGGCTTCATCCGGTGCGATAGTTGCATTTAATCCCAGCGGGAGGTTAAGAACTTCGATCACGACCGGTGACTATTTTATACTCTCAAAGGGATCTAAAAGATTTAAGATAGTAGTTTATAAAGAAACAGGTGCTATAGAATGTGCTTTGTATAACCCCGGAGCGGAAGCAACGCCGACTCCCGGAGCATGATAACTGAGATGTGTGATGAGAAAGGAGGAGAAGATGAAGAGTAATAAGGGATACACCCTGGTGGAATTGATCGTTGCAGTTGCAGTTCTGATCCTGGTCATGGCTGAAGTGGGTGCTTTGATGGTCAACAGCCAGAAACTGTACAGAAATGGGTATTACGAAGTTAATCTGCAGGAGAATTCACAGCAGGTTGTTCAGACCGTTCAGGATCTGCTGATGAATGCTAACGTAGTTAACAGTTTAAGTACTACTACGGCTACTTCCCTTGGAGGGATAAAGTCGGATATCATATCTTTCCAGACGGAAGAAAGAAGGAAGAGTGGGGATACTTATCTTCCCGGTACGATAACAGTTAGTTACAAAATAGGCAGAAGGACGGATCTGGTACCCGGTACTGTTGCTAAGACCGGAAGAGCCGGAGAGTATACCGATCTGGTACTTGTTCGTGATGATGGTACTGAAACGATCAGCCTTATAGCAGAAGGTGTACAGTCTATCTATCTTACCAAGAACAATGATATAGAATCTACAGCAAACGGTGATATGTTCAATGTTAAGACAGCGGATGTATGTAGTATAGCCATGAATATGGCTAACGAGAGTTACCGTTATTCATCCTCCGGTGAAGTTTATCTGAGAAACAAGATCGGTACCGGTGGAGATCCCATGCCGGATGGTGGCAGCGGATCTGCGGCTGATGTTGATATAACCGTACTGCGTATACATGAATATGACCTTAAGGATTTTATCCCTTCTGAGTTTACTGCAGGGTTTGCATTTAAGAATAGTGCGGATGGAGCGTATTATGAGTTAGATACATCCACCGGTATATTCAGCTGCAAGGGGAATCTGAACGCAGACTGGAGTGCAGAGAAGGAATGTGATCTGATCGCCAGCAGTGCTTCAAATGAAACATATAAGATCCACATAACTACCCCTAAGGTAAATGATGGTAATCACATGCCTATATACACCTGGTCAAATACTACCGCTGGTATGATAAATGCCATCCCTGTTAACGGTATATGTACCTGTGAGGAGTGCAGGGAAGGTAAGGCTATCATGGATGCACAGATTACTCTTCCTATCGGTAACGGCAGCATCTCGAAGATAGATTCCAGCGGAAGCCTATATTCTGTTGATCTTTCTGTTCTTGCTACTAACGGAGAAAATGGATTTACAGTAAGAAGACATAAAGATGAGAATGCTACAGAGCTTATAGGAAGTGCTCCGGCTGCATGGAACTTTACGTCTATGTTTGATAATGAAGTGTTCAACCGTGTTGAAGAGGGCGTTAAGATGAACCTGAAGTCTATGTACTTCTCTATCTGCCCGATGAAGGAGATTCCAGGTCTGACACATGATCATGATATTTGGGAATTTACCGATCTGTCAGCAACTCATCAGTACAGATGCCTTTATTACGAATATCTCCTCAGCGGTAAGGGCAACCCCGGTGATCCCTATGGCTACGGAAATACAGGTCAGCATTGCTTTACTGTCCCTCATCCCGATTCGACCGGAGCTAACTGCTTTGCAAACTTTGAGTTGAGCCGTATACATGTGGATAATAAGGCAAATGGTTTTGGTGTAAATACTACCGATCATGCTGATGCTTCCAGTTATTACTGGGATTACATGGTAGATAATGATGCATATATCAGACTCCATATCTGGGCTAAATTCAAGGGACTGCCGGATGATGATAAGTATATCTACGACTGCTACGGATACTTCTTCCCTCAGTCGACCGGTTCACAGACCCAGCACGATCGTCTTATGGATATCATAATGGATCCGCCCAGCGCATCTGATATTCAGCTTCCTGTAACAGGTGATGATCCTCATCCTTATACTTACTACGACATGAATCACTAATATGATCTTATCCCCCGCCATCCGGCGGGGGATATTTATTGTATCGTTAAAGCACATTCCCCCGCCACCCGGCGGGGGATTTTCCAAATTAATAACTATGTCCTGCTCCCCCCGTTCACTGAACGGGGGATTTTTTTCTTGCATTATAAAAACTTTTATAGTATATTATCTTGCGTGTGCAAATTGTACACGCAATTTATATTTATGAGGAAGATGCAATGGCTAAGAATCTGGTAATAGTGGAGTCGCCTGCAAAGGTAAAGACCATTAAAAAATTCCTGGGCTCAAACTACGAAGTATGCGCCAGCCAGGGGCATGTGCGCGATCTGCCCAAGAGTACGCTTGGTGTGGACGTAGAACATAATTACGAGCCCAAATATATAACTATAAGAGGAAAGGGAGAAGTGCTTGCCAAACTCCGTAAGGAAGTCAAGAAAGCAGATAACGTATATCTGGCTACCGACCCCGATCGTGAGGGAGAAGCTATAAGCTGGCATCTGTTTGAATCGCTTAAACTTGGTGAGAAAAAGGTGCACCGTATTTCCTTTAACGAGATAACCAAGAACGCCGTAAAGGAATCCTTAAAGCATCCCAGGGATATAGATATGGATCTGGTGGATGCACAGCAGGCAAGGCGCATCCTTGACCGTATGGTGGGTTATAAGATCTCTCCGCTCCTTTGGGGCAAGATAAAGCGCGGCTTATCCGCAGGACGTGTGCAGAGCGTGGCGTTGCGCATCATCTGTGACCGTGAGGAGGAGATAGCGGCATTCATTCCCAGGGAATACTGGACCATAGAGGCACAGTTTGGTGCAGGAAGCAGCAAGAAGAGCTTTACGGCAGCCTTCTACAGTGACGAGAACGGCAAGAAGACGATAGACAGCCGTGCGGAAGCGGAAGCTATAGAGAAGAAGCTTAAGGGCGCTAAGTTTGAGATAAAGGAGGTAAAGCACGGAGAGCGTACGCGTAAAGCTCCCCTGCCCTTTACCACCTCCACACTTCAGCAGGAAGCATCAAAGGCACTTAATTATTCGACATCAAAGACCATGCGTACAGCACAGTCTCTATACGAAGACGGATACATATCCTACCTGCGTACCGATTCCACGCGTGTATCGGATGAGGCGCTGGCAGCATCCAAAGAGTATATAACCAGGACCTTCGGAAACGATTATCATAACGGAAGTGCGGCGGCGAAAAAGGATGATAAGAAGATCCAGGATGCGCACGAAGCAATACGCCCTACGGACATAAGCCAGACCCCCGATATGCTCAAGGCCAAGCTGCCCAGGGAGCAGTACAGGCTATATCAGCTGATCTGGAAGCGCTTTGCTGCCAGCCAGATGTCTGCAGCCGTATATGATACGCTTTCCATCAAGTTAAGCGCCGGCGGTATGATATTTACAGCTGCAGCCAGCGGTATTAAATTCGACGGCTTTATGAAGGTTTATACGGATACCGATGACGAAAAGGCCCAGAACAGTTTCCTCTTAAAGGAATTTGCTGCAGATGGTAAGAATCCCGTAATTAAGCTAAACGAGATAGAGAAGAAGCAGCACTTCACCCAGCCGCCCGCGCATTTTACCGAGGCGTCGCTGGTGCGTGCGCTTGAAGAGCTGGGGATAGGCAGGCCTTCAACCTATGCGCCTACCATATCGACCATCCTGGCCAGACGCTACATTCTTAAGGAGAACAAGAACCTCTTCGTATCGGAACTGGGCGAGATAGTCAACAAGGTGATGAAGGAGGAATTCCCGGCTATAGTGGATGTTAACTTTACAGCCACCATGGAGAGCCTCCTCGATAATATCGGTGAGGGCCAGATGAACTGGCGCACCGTAATAGAAAACTTCTATCCGGATCTGGATACCGCTGTCAGGAAGGCAGAGGAAGAGATGGCGCACATCGAGATAAAGGATGAAGAGAGTGATGTGCAGTGTGAGAACTGCGGCAGGATGATGGTGATCAAATACGGCCCCCACGGACGCTTCCTGGCCTGCCCGGGCTTCCCGGAGTGCAAGAATACCAAGCCTTATTTTGAGAAGGTGGGTGTGGCCTGCCCTAAGTGCGGCAAGGACATCGTGGTACGAATGACCAAGAAGGGCCGCAGATACTACGGCTGTGAGGGGATCCCCGAATGTGACTTTATGGTATGGAACAAGCCTGTAGCCGAAAAATGCCCCGAGTGCGGCGGTATCATGCTCAAGAAGGGAAGCAAACTGGTCTGCGCCGATACAGAGTGCGGCTTTGTAAAGGATGATGACAGAAAGGATGAAGAATGAGCTTAAGTCTTCTGGATCGTACAAGAAAACTGGGACGCCTGCTTCATAATAATACTTCTTCCAAGGTGGCGTTTAATGATATCTGCGAGGTTCTCAGCGACAGCCTCGCATCGGACGTGCTTGTAATAAGCAGGGGCGGCAAGCTTCTTGGCTGCGGCATCAGCGAGGAAGTACAGCCTCTTAAGGAGCTGCTGAGCCACACCGTGGGCGAACACATCGATGACGGCTTAAACGAGCGTTTTATGGGGATACTTTCGACCCAGGATAATGTGAACCTGATGACACTGGGCTTTAGCATGGATATTGCTGAAGGCGGCGGACGTTACCATGCCGTAGCTTCACCTATCTATGCCGGCGGTGAGCGCTTGGGCAGCCTTTTTATCTATAAAGATAAGGGCTGGTACGACATGGATGATATCATCCTGGCAGAATATGCCGGTACCGTTGTAGGGCTTGAGCTTTTACGTTCCCTTCGTTCCGAAGCTGATGAGAGCGACCGCCTGATGCAGGGGGCGAAGAGTGCGCTGGATGCGCTGACGCTTTCCGAAAAAGAGGCCATCAGGCATATCTTAAGCCAGCTTGACGAAGAGGAGAGCATCCTTATCGCTAAAAAAGTGGCTGAGGATACGGGGATCGCCAGGAGCGTGGTGGTGAATGCGCTTCGTAAGCTTGAGAGCGCCGGCGTGATCGAGACCCATTCTGCCGGTGTGAAGGGGACCAGACTCAAGGTCATGAATAACAGCATTTACAGTATCATATAAGATCATTACACTATACAGGTGAACATCTGAGTGGCATAGCCGCAAAAGTATCGTATACGACCCCGCCCCATGCATCCGCAGCAGGGCGGGGTTTACATAAAATTATCTTGTAATTTTTCCTGAATAATATATAATATTTATTACAGTTTCGGACAAAGTATCCGATATAATAGATATGAGCATAGGCAGGGAAGCCCTAAGCGGCCACGGAAAGGCACAGGGTTTTGTCTGTGCTGTTTTTGCGTATAAGGAACACGTGAGGTGTAAATATGATAAATTCCAACGTATTTTCGTATATAAATGTGCTGGATAAGGCGGCGGATGCAGCGTGGCTCAGAAATGAAGCCATATCCAATAACCTGGCAAATGTGGATACGCCTAACTACAAGCGTCAGGATGTGAGCTTTGAAGATGAGCTGATCCGCAATCTGAATAAGGTGGAGCACCGCACGATGGATGCAAAGGTATATAACATGGACCTGGCCCGTATAGAGCCCAGGGTATATACCGATGCGGAAGCATATTCCTACAGGCTTGACGGAAATAACGTTGACATCGACACTGAGAACGTGTACATGGCCGAAAACCAGATAAGCTATAATTCCCTTATGCAGTGTGTTAAGAGTGAATTCCAGAACTTAAAGACTGCTATGGGCAACGGATCATAAGAGCCGGCCTGATCGAAGAAACGTGTCATCCTGAGCGAAGCGAAGGATCTTGAAAGACTAGAGCAACCAATAAACTAAAGCATTTTTAACAAAAGATATTATACGAGGAGTATCCGCCATGGGAATGTTCACATCCTTTAATATAACAGCATCCGGCCTGACCGCCGAGCGTTACCGCATGGACACGATTGCGGAGAATATAGCGAATGCCAACACTACCCGCACTGCGGACGGTACGCCGTACAGGCGCAAAGTGGTGGAATTTGAGACTAAGGACACGCAGCAGGACAGGCGTTCGTTCGGGCGTGTGCTCTCAACAATAGTAGGCACCGGCCGCGCACAGCAGCGCCACGACCGTAATGTGGTGAGCGATGACCTGATCGGCTACGGAGTAAAGATCCCTACGATCACGGAAGACACCGTTAGCCCCATGAACATGGTATACGACCCTTCCCATCCCGATGCTGATGAGAACGGATATGTAACGTATCCCAATGTCAATACGATAACGGAGATGACCAACCTGATCGATGCCAACAGGGCTTACGAAGCAAACGCAACGGCATTTAATGCCAGCAAGTCCATGGCAACGACAGGGCTTAGCATAATCGGTTAAGCTGTGACTCTGTCATCCTGAGCGTGGGTGAAGTACTTAATGAGTGCAAGCGTAGCGCAGCACGAATTTAGTACGCACCTACCTGCGGAGCTTAGCGAAAGCAAGGCGGAGCCGCAGCTTGAGCTTAGCGACCTCAGGAAGCGAAAAAGTGAGGCAGAAAATCTTCGATTTTCGTTGCCGAACTTTCCTACTTGGGGATCTTGATAGAATGAGATGCCTTCACAAAACAGGATCTTACAGATAATGAGGATAACATTATGGAATACATCGATACAGCCACAGGCAATCTGGTAAGTAATCCGATCGACAGGCTCAATGTGCGCACCGGCAAGGAGATAAGCCGGTTTGCGCAGGCAAAGGGCTCTGATTCGGAGGATCTTTTCGGTGCGATATTCGGGGCTGCGCTCTCAAATATCAACACTACCAACAAATACTTATCGGATGCCGAAAATGAAGAGATCAAGCTGGCCATGGGACAGAGCAATTCCACCCATGACCTGGCTATAGCACTGCAGAAGGCTTCCACGGCGCTGCAGTATACGGTAACGCTTAAGAATTCCATAACCGAGGCATACCGTACGATAATGAATATGCAGATTTAATCTTAAGGAGGGGCCCGCGCGAAGCGTGGGAAGATGCCTTGAGATATTCGCAAGGGGGGACCCATGTATGGGGGGATCCCTTGCGATGTACAGGAATAGATAGAGTATATTTCTTAAGGAGGGCCCGCTAAATGGTCGATAAAATCATGGCCTGGTTCCGTTCGCTGCCCAAAAGGCTGCTGGACTGGTGGGAAAAATTTTCAAAACGACAGAAGATAATAATCGTGCTGCTGGCGGTACTTACCGTGGCGGCTTTTGTCGGTCTGATCATCTGGATCACGCGTCCCGAATATGTAAAGATCCATACCGCAGCCTCCGCAAAGGAAGCGCAGGAGGTCATAGATCTGCTTACCGGTGATGAGATACCCTATACGACTTCGGAAGACGGTCTGACCATTTCCATCAACCGCAAGGATTATACCAGGGCAGTCCTTCTGCTTGGCAGCAACAGCATCTCAACGGATAATTATTCGATAGACAACGTAGTAGACGGGGGCTTCTTCTCTACCGAAGCCGATACCCAGAAGAAGTATAAAGTGTATCTGGAGCAGGAACTCGAGGAAAACATCCAGGCAATGGATTTTGTACGTAAAGCCGATGTTAAGCTTAGCATCCCGGAACAGAACGGAACCCTTATCGCGCAGACCAAGGAAAGCTATGCGGCAGTTACCCTGGATCTGAGCGGCACCTGTGACAGTGATAAGGCCGGTGCTATCGCAAGGATGGTAGCCACTGCCCTTGGTAATGACACCACCAACAATATAAGTATCGTGGATACCAGCGGAAAGCTTCTTTATGCCGGAGCCGAGGAAAGCTCATCCTCCGGAACATCCACCGCTTTCTATACCCTGGCAGACCAGCAGTCCAGGGCTGTGGAGGCTGATGTCAAACGTGCCCTGCTGGGCCTTAACCAGTTTTCGGGCATCGAGGTGGCTGCGCATGTTGTGATCGATACGGCCAATTATGAGGAAGTAGTTCACGACTATTCCAATACAGATACGGAAGGTGACGGCGTCCTGGCCAGCCGCGATACCTATCAGAGCACCAATCAGGGTACTACAGGCGGTGTTCCCGGTACGGATTCCAACGGGGAACAGACCACCGATTACGTATACGAGAACCAGTCAAATACATCTTCGTCGGTCATTGAGACCAGTGAGGATTTCCTTCCCGACGAAAGGATAAGGACTACCACCAGACAGGCAGGCGATATCGACAGGGAGAATTCATCCGTTACCGTAACGCTTCTCACCTACAAGATGATCAACGAGGATGATATCCGTGAAGCCGGTGAGCTCGAAGGTATCACCTGGGAACAGTACAAGCTTGCCAATGATATCCGCACCGAGCTCCCCGTGGAGCAGAACCTGATCATGGCGGTTTCCAATGCTTCCGGCATAGCCAGCGGTAAGATATCCATACTTTCCTATGAGCAGCCCTTCTTTGTGGATCATGAGGGCATGAACATCAAGCTTAATGACGTGCTGCAGATAATCCTGATAGTACTGATCCTGGGGCTTTTAGCTTTTGTCATCCTGCGCAGCATGCGTCAGGCACGTGTGGAGGAAGCGGAGCCCGAGATCTCCATCGACGATATACTGCAGTCTACCGTTACCGATTCGGATTTAAATGAGATAGGCGTTGAGGAGAAATCCGAGGCCAGAAGGATAGTTGAGAAATTTGTCGAGGACAACCCGGAGCTGGCGGCAAATCTGCTGCGCAACTGGTTGAATGAGGATTGGAGTTGATAAATGGCTAACGATAACAGCTTGACCGGAATACAGAAAGCGGCGGTGCTGCTTATTGCACTGGGGCCCGAAATGAGCTCTACTGTGTTTAAGCACTTAAAGGAAGAGGAGATAGAGGACCTTACACTGGAGATAGCAAATACCAGGAGCATCTCGCCGCAGGTCAAAGAAGATGTCATAAACGAGTTTTACGAGATCTGTCTGGCACAGCAGTATATCGCGGAAGGCGGTATAGGCTATGCGAAGGAACTGCTGGAAAAGGCGCTGGGCACCGAAAAGGCGCTGGATGTCATCGGAAAGCTCACAGCATCCCTGCAGGTAAAGCCTTTCGAGTTTGTCAGAAAGACCGATGCGACCCAGCTTTTATCCTTTATACAGGATGAGCATCCGCAGACCATAGCATTGATACTATCTTACCTGTCGCCTTCGCAGTCGGCGCTGATCATTTCCGCCCTGCCGCAGGAGAATCAGGCGGATGTCGCCAGACGTATCGCCACTATGGACAGGACCAGTCCGGATGTCATCCAGGAGGTGGAGCGCGTGCTGGAGAGCAAACTGGCAAACCTGGTAAATCAGGATTACACCCAGATAGGCGGCGTGGATCAGGTGGTGGAGATATTGAACTCTACCGACCGCGGTACGGAAAAGCATATCATGGAGATATTGGAGATAGAGGATCCGGAGCTGGCCGACGAGATCAGAAAGAAGATGTTCGTCTTCGAAGACATATTGCTTTTGGACAACAAGGCTATACAGCGCGTGCTGCGTGAAGTTGATAACGGCGATCTGGAGCTGGCGCTCAAGGGTACCGGTGAGGAAGTGCAGAATGCGATCTTCACCAACCTTTCAAAGCGTCTGGCCGAGATGATAAAAGAGGATATGGAATTTATGGGTCCCGTGCGTATGAAGGACGTGGAAGATGCCCAGCAGAAGATAGTCAACGTGATCCGCAAGCTGGAGGATACCGGTGAGATCATCATATCCCGAGGCGGAGGTGACGAGGTAATTGTCTAATTTGATCAAAGGCGGCTACGTCAATGTTGAATCCGGAAAGAAGCTGACGATCAACTCAAACACTTTCGTTGAGAAACGTCTGGAGGAGCTTCGTGCCAGGATGGTAGAGGAACCGGCGGAAGTGATCGAAGAAGGCTTTTCAGAAGGCCTGGATCCGCTTCTGGTCGAGCGCCTGGTCACGGAGGAAGATGATAATGTGATAAAGGCCGGCAGTGCCGCAAGCCACGAAGAGATCGAAGCGATGCTCAAGGATGCAAAGGCTCAGGCGCAGGCGATCATAGATGCTGCGAAAAAGGAAGCCGAGCAGATACGCGGTTCTGCCAGGGACGAGGGTCGTGAGGAAGGATACAGGGACGGCCATAAAGAGGCAGAGGAAGAGTGCAGACGTAAGTACCGCGAAAAAGAACTCGAGTGTGAGGCAAGGGCTTCCGCCGCTGAGCGTGATTTCCAAAAAAAGAGCGAGGAACTGGAACCGCTGCTGGTCGAAAAGATAAGCGGCATATTTGAACGTGTCACCGGGGCGAGGCTTGAGAATGACAGGGAGACCGTATTGTTCTTATTAAACCGTGCCCTTACCGGAGTGGACAGCGGGCGCAATTATGTGGTGCATGTTTCATCCACCGACTATGAGAATGTCAAGGCACAGAAGGAGCAGGTGGCCAAGGGGACAGGTATCCTGCCGGAAAGCTTCGAGATAGTGGAGGATTCGACCTTAAGCCCCAATTCCTGCCTGATAGAAAGCGAGGGCGGCATATGGGACTGCTCACTGGGCACGCAGCTGTCGCTTCTTGTGCAGCAGCTTAAGATATTGAGTTACGAGTAAGAGAGGGGAGCTGACGCCCCCTTTCTTTCGATAGAGCGGGTGCCGCATAAAACCATGAATGATTATAACCTCGAAAAATACGACGCAGCAGCGGAAAAGCTTTATTACCGCAAACTGGGCAAAATAGTAAATGTGGTGGGACTGACGCTGGAGAGCGCAGGGCCGGATGCCAAGATGGGTGATATGTGCAGGATCACCACGACAGCCGGCAATGTGATAATGAGCGAGGTCGTCGGCTTTAAGAATAACATGACCCTTCTGATGCCTTATGAGAATACGGAAGGCATAGGCGCCGGCTGTATAGTCGAGAATATGGAACGGCCTTTGTCAGTGCAGGTGGGGGATTTCCTCCTGGGACAGATACTGGACGGCCTGGGCAGGCCCATAAGCGAGTTCACGCCCACCGGAGAGACCTGGTATCCGCTGGATGCAAAGAGCCCGGATCCGATGACCAGGACGATAATAAACGAAGCGCTCCCGCTGGGGGTAAAGGCAGTGGATGGCCTTATCACCGTGGGCAAGGGCCAAAGGATCGGTATATTCGCGGGCTCTGGTGTAGGTAAATCGACACTGATGGGAATGTTTGCCAGAAATACCAAGGCAGAGCTGAATGTGATAGCATTGATAGGAGAGCGCGGCCGTGAGGTGCGCGAGTTCATAGAAAGAGACTTGGGCCCCGAAGGCATGAAGAGGAGCGTCGTGGTATGCGCCACTTCCGATAAGCCGGCACTTGAACGTAAAAAAGCTGCCCAGACGGCTACGGCCATAGCGGAATACTTCCGCTCCCAGGGCAAGGATGTGCTTCTCATGATGGATAACCTTACGCGTTTTTCCATGGCGCAGCGTGAGATAGGCCTGGCCACCGGTGAACCGCCGGTTACGCGCGGATACCCGCCCAGCGTTTATTCGGAAATGCCCAAGCGGCTCGAGCGCGCCGGCAGGGATGATAAGGGTTCCATTACCGGACTCTACGCCGTGCTGGTAGACGGTGATGATTTTAACGAGCCTATAACGGATACCGCCCGCGGTATACTGGACGGCCATATAATGCTGTCGCGCCGCCTGGGTGCAAAGGGGCATTATCCCGCCATAGATGTGATGCTCTCCATC
>JAEEGL010119720.1_pt1 | contig 15161 bp, 15 predicted proteins | sample 9134231 | NCBI WGS metagenome assembly JAEEGL01 (sample SAMN16246548, study PRJNA631951) | gut metagenome | biome: gut microbiome; feature: rumen; material: fiber-attached | host: Bos | place: Iran: Karaj | collected 2018-10 | reverse complement strand
TTTACACATGAATAATCCACCACCACCAAAGAAAACGAAGCACAGTAGCCCAGTTACTCCATCAAAGGTGTTTCCTGTATTAATGAATGAATGATAGACCATAAATAACCCCACCAATAGAAACAATGGTATCGCAATATATATAAATAATGCAAATGCTTTACCACGAGTTTCTGCCAACATGTGAATTGGCGCAATTTTCTTAATCTTTTCCATATCAAATATTCCTGTTTTAGTTATACTGTTATTATTTAACACATACTCTACTATTTGTTTAGGCTTGAAGTAATTAATATCTATCCTATCTGAAGTCAGAACAAATTTCTTTCCCAAATGATTCTATTACCAAAACCGCATAGCGAGCTTTGATGTAATCTATGAGGCTTTTATTAAATGTCCTGATCCATAAACAATGACAATTAATCTATTAGAATTCCAACGTTCTACCTGATTCTATTGGAGTCGCATCGCGCAAATTCCCAAGAATAGTATCACTTATATCTATCGTTCGTACATCAATACCTCCATTATTATCACTTACTGAAGGCTTGGGGTCATTATTTACAGAAACTCTTCTTCGAGAAGCTATTTTTTCATCTGTCTTACCTAATTTAATCGCGTCGAACGTTGTAAGGAATTTCTTAAAGAAAAGGTCTGGATTACTTGTTATTTTGTCACATAAATCCATGTGCAGCCCAATGTTTGTTCCATCGGAAAAAACAATATATAAGAAACTGGATGTAGACGTAAGATTTAAAACACCATCAGTGTTAATTCTCCCAATTTTACAAATATCTTTTAGTTTTTTATTTATCAACGACCATTTCCCTCCATCAAAAAATGCGAACAACAATTTTTTATCTGTAAGCAACATCATATTGCTACCTTTTTTAACAGATTCAGGGCTAAAATTCTGATAGCTCGCTTGTACTTTTTCATCAATTTCCATACCCAACAAATCAGAGACTTCATTATTTGTTACAAAGTCAACATCTTCATGATATTTGAATGATTTGCTGATATAGTAAAATGCTGCCAATGCAGATATTAAATACAGAATATTCTGTACTTTAAAATCAATCAAAGATATCATAACAAATATTAGTACGCCAGCTCCAGTAAAATACATTTTGATTTTTAACAAATCTTCTTTTGAGAGTCTCCATAAATAGAACGATTTCTCTGGTTCATATTTCCCGCCACCCAATAACGCAAAAATTGGTACTATTCCCATAATCAGACCAACTAAAGAACAAATGCCGACAATTACATTATGGTCAACAAAAACGACAAGAAGTAATGCTACCAAACACCCCAACAACCATATCGGAAGTAGAAGATAGAGTATTGGTTTCATCATTTTCCCATAAGAATCACCCGTCATGGAATACAATTCTAGTGGTTTAACAATCGTCACGATACTAGATGGTGGATTATCTCGAAGTAGCTTTACTTTCTCTAAGTTTATCGCAAATGATTCAATATTTAAATACGTATGAACTATACCAAACACACAATACGTCATCACCAAAAGCAGATACCAAGTAGATTCTTCATACTTGGAATTCAAGGCAAATAGGAAAACGAGAAGGACAAGATACAAAATTCCATAAATTATCCATTTCCAATTCTTACACTTCTTTCCTATAAACAGAAAAGGAACACACGACAAATTAAAAAAAGCCAAAATCAAAGGCCACCATGTTTTTTTTGTTTCTTGATTATTCATAATTATTAGTTTTAAAAATACCAGTTTTTGTTACCGCTTCTTTATTTATTACATACTCAACTATCAGTTTTGGCTTGAAATAGTCAATGTCGACTCTTTCAGAAGTCAGAACAAATTTCTTCCCCAAATAAGGATGAGGCATAGATGAATCATAACGTCCTATTATTGACATATCTGCAAGTTTTATAACATTCAGCAATTCCTTATTTGAGATGATATCTTCGTAATTATAACCAGTATAAAGAATTGTAGTAATATGTTTGTCTGTAGCAGTCAATAATGAATGAATCTGATTCGGATAATCCAGCGGTTCGCCACCAGAAATCGTAATACCTTCTATGCTTTTATCTTCATTAATCATTTTTACCAAATCAGCAACATCTACTTGATGTTCTTTCGTATAAGGATGTGTTTCTGGATTGAAACACCCCTTGCAATTAAACTTACACCCTTGGACCCAAATCACCAAACGATTTCCTGGTCCGTTGATACGAGAGTGGCAGATATTATTGATAGGCAGATACATTGTTTTAGAAACTTAGACTTAACACTTGCAGAACTTCATCGTCAACTTGCATTTCTACTTCTTGCTTCCATTCTGTCTTCAGTTCTGACGTTGGCTGGGAGAGAACATCTTCTATGTCTTCTGTCAACTTAGTACAGAAATCACCCTTTACGCCTTTCACGTCCTCTACAATCAGGTCGTTCTCTGAAAGAACAGACAGAGTGTATTCAAGATTAGGACCGAAGTTAACTATCATACCATTAGGTTGTTTGTTCACTTCGTACCTCGTAGCATTTAAATCAAGTTTTCTCAAGACTTTGTCAACAGCCACCTCAATATAGGCATTCCGAAATTGATCCGCTATTATCTTGTCTTCGTCAGGATTGTAACCTTGATGGTGCTCTACAAAGAGTTCGTACTTGTCTTGCTCAACACGACAGACAAAGATATGTCCTCCTTCTATTTCACCAACAATAGCTCGATATTGCTTATGGCCAGCATATCCTAACCTTCCTAATACTTGCTTTCCAAAGTCAGATGAAAACTCTGATACCATCTCCGTTGAACATTTAATATTCATCTTCCGAAAAGCTCTGACAATGGCATCTTCACTCGTATATGAGAAATCAAATTTTGTGCAGTGTGACATAATTCTTAACGCTAATCATTGAGGATACCCGTACCTGTTTTCCTAGGTTTTATTACAGGGCGTATTATTCGCTTTTCCACATTTGGCTTCTCTTGGTTGGTCTGTTCATTCTGTTTACACATAATTCATAAATGTGCATCGTTTAGACTCAATGACGCTTTTTTGTAATAGTTTATTTTAGTTAAGACAAAAAAGAAGTGTGAGCCTGTCAGCTAATCTAACTGATAGGCCTTGGACTGCCTGGAAAAAAGATTAGAAAACAGCTCACACCCTATGTATGTAGTAATAGTATAAATTCTACTACTATCATAGCCAAGGGAAGAACGCCTTTACCTTTCCATTTTTCCAGATGAGTGTCCAAGTTCATCAGTTTGGAAAAAGCTAAACGCTTCCTATGTCATGTCTGCAACGGATTTTCCGTCACGATGCAAAGATAAGAATAATTTAGCAAAAAACGTTCAATGTGAGCTGTATTTTTTGCAAATATATTTATTTTTTCTTAATTTCTGCCACTTTTGAGACAAAAATATTTCATTTTTTTGTTATTCTATATATAATAATAATCGACTATTTTCAACTATTTCTTCAAAACTACACTTTTGTAACCTTCAATGAATTGTTTGCAATATTCATCCAATAGATCATTACTGATATTATCTCCGTAATCTTCTTTGTATGCCGTTCTTGCTATAACATTCTGTATATGAGCAAGTCCTTGATCGAGCGTTCTACCCATCTGTACATAATAGCGCAAAGCATCTCCACCATCACTATAGCCAAATTTCTTTCCATCATTAAATCCTAATTCTCGGATTTCATCTTTTTTACTTTTTGGTGGTGTTTGTACTTCTTCTTGTTGATCTTGATTTTTTGAATTCTCACTTGTTTCTTCATCTGATGCAGCAAAACCTACCGCAAAAATAACTAAAACTGCTAATGTCCAAAAATACTTTCTCATAAGTTTTTAATTTTAAAATTTATACATAAAGGTTTAATATAAAGGATTCCTATATAGAATGTTGGTGGAATCATGTAGCATAGCAAATCTACTATATCGAATGTTCCACGAACCAAATCACTGTATTGAAGAAGCTCACTACATATCGTTATAACAGGTACAATGGAGAGGATACAATACTTTAGAAGTGACCTGTCATTATACCAAATAGTATCAATGAGCAAGATGTATGCTGCACAATACAACCCATCTGGAAGGCTGAATCTAATAAAATCAGGAACTTTCCATTCTCGAACGATGTCACGAGCATGCTCAACTAAGTTAGATAACCCCAAGACTGAGCACCATTGATAAATATTGATGGATTTACTACGAAAGAGCAAATATATCATACAACCGAATGCTAGAAAGAATATAGCCAAAAGGACTTTTGATATATTCTTCCATTTATATTGTATTGATGATTCACACATGATAGTATTATTTATAATGATATGCAAGCCAATCTAGCTAAGGTTCAAGTTTACATGTGCAAAAGTAGAGAAAGAATATAAAAAAAAGAAGAAATGGCGTGACCATTTCTTCCATTTTACTTTTTTTCGCCATTACGGCGCATCTTAGCAAAAACATAACCAACAAGGGATTGGTAACGGGATTGACCATGCTGCATAATGACTTTTTCTGGTATGTAGGGATATCTTCTTGCCACTTTAGCTGCAATATCAAGAGTAAGGATTTGAAACTCTGATGTTTTTTCTCTCCATGCAATACCAGTAGTGGGCGATGGAAAAACTGAATCGCAGAATGTGGCGATGGTTGCTTCGTAAGCCTGGTCGAGTTGTTTATCAAACTCGGCTTTCATCTGTTCAGCATTGCCGTCATAAACTGGTACTGGAGCAGGTGGTTGAGGTTTAGGCTCTATGACCGTTGGTGCTACATGTGGCTGGTCTGCGACATTATCTACCGCTCCTACTACTTTTACGATAGTGTCCTTTTCCTTAGTTTTGGTCACTTGGATGATCGTGTCTTTTTCTTTTTGAATAACGATGGGAGCGTCTGTATGTTTTGAAGAGTAGAAAATAGCAATACTTGATGAAATTAAGATGAGAAGAAGAACAATGACTGGAAGTAGGAAATGATTATAAGAAGATATGTTTTTCTTCAACTCGTCTATCGACTGATAGCGATTCTGTGGCTTTTCTGCTATACATTGTGCTATCACATTATTATATATATGGTGGTTGGGCAGTAGTTGTAAAATCTTGCCTATAGCATAAATGTCTGTACGTTCATCAACATTGCTCCCTGACAGTTGCTCTGGAGCAGCAAAGGCGTTGGTGCGTCCCTGCGTATCAGTGAAGGTGTCTGTATAACAGCATCCAAGGTCTGTCAACTTAACATCGCTATTGATACGAGTGAGCATAATGTTGTCTGGCTTCAGGTCGAGATGGAGCACCTGATGACTATGCAGATAGTTAACTGCATCTAACAGCTGATGCAGGAATTTTTCTATATTTTGCTTATTGAAATACTCTGGATGCTTAGCAAGTCTGTCGGTTAGAGTCTCACCATCAACATACTCCATCAGAATGCCATCGTCAGTCAAGGATATATAGCGAACAAGGTTAGGGTGTTCTAAACGATAACCTGTCTCATATTCCTTGCGCTGAGCCTCTTGATAACGAATATCACAAGCATATTCTGCCTTCAAGCGTTTCAGGAAATGTAACTTCCCGTAAAGCTTAACGCAGAAAGCGTCGCAGGTGGCTCCATTGGTATCAATGGGCTCAATCGACTCAAAACGAGGCTGTGTATTAGAGAATTGCGAAGACTCCACAGAGAAAAAATGAGAATTGAGAATTAATGTAGGATGGATATTGACGAGAGACCTGAAACTCGACCTGCTGTAAATGACCCTAATGTTGCTTTATCACGCCACACCTGCATGACGAGTAATGGATGATTGAGCACGAAATGGTGTATTTCCACTTCATCACCTGCTTGCAATTTGCTGTTCTCACTTTGCAGGACTTTATAACGATTGTTACCTAAATAACTAAACAACAATCGGCGATCAGGCAGATAGGTAATTTCTACCTTGCTGTCTGGTTGCAAATCAACTGAACGGATTTCCTCATCAGAACTATTGAAATCAGAATTTCCCTTGTCATCCACCTTTGACAATTCCTCCCAATGGGCATAGCCTAAATAACGGGCTATTGCATCAAGAGTGCTGGCATGTGGCAATCTCTCATCCTGGGCAAAGCCAAGCAATCGCTTAAGAGTTGTCGAACCTATACGAATACCTGTTTTGCTCTGAATATCAAGAGACAACAATTCACACTCAGAAGGTATGTGCAAGGGCACACCAGACTTCTGCTTCAATAGTTCTATAATATGGAATGGTAGCTTCATGAACGGCAAAGTTAAGTATTTTTTCTGAAACAAACAAAAAAAGTACAGGATTTTAATGTCCTGTACTTTTTGTTATAATCACCCCACACTGATGCAAGGCTTAAATCTTATTGTCTGCTGCGAAGGCGCGGATGCGCTCCTGGAAGAGGGGCTGCTGTGCCTGGCTGAAGAAGGAGGTGCAGATGCGCACGCCCTGCTGGGTGGAGCCCATGGTGTCGAGGGGGAAGACGGCGATGCCGTAGTACATGAGGGCGCGGGTGAGCTGAAGGCCTGTCATGCCTGGATAGCTGACGGTGAAGTAGAAGCCGTCGGCAAGGGGCGAACCCATGTCGTTGTCATAGACGAGGTAGAAGCCGTTTTGCAGGAGCACCTCTTTCATGAATTTGGCGCGGCGACCGTATTCACTGACGTCGTCGAGGAAGCAGTAGGAGCCGTCGCAGGCTGCCTCCATGAGGGCTGACATGGCGTGCTGCACGCTATGGGTGGTGCCGCTGGAGAGGGTGTACATGAGGCGCCCTGTGAAGAAGTCGCCGAAGGTGCTGACGCCGAAGCTCTTGAGTGGCTCGAATGGGCGATGGTAGAGCTTATTGCTCATGCAGGTGACGCCGATGCGCTGTCCTGCATAGGAGAATGCCTTGGAGCCGCTTATCCAGAGCACGTAGTTGTCGGTATAGCGTGACACGCTTGCCTGATAGGGTGCCTGGTAAGGATGGCTGAGGTCGCGACGGAAGTCCATGGCGAAGTAGGCAAGGTCTTCGAGTATGATGACATCGTGCTTGGTGGCGAGCTCGCCTATGCCCTTGAGTTCTTCATCGGTGAAGCACACCCATGAGGGGTTGTTGGGGTTGGAATAGACGATGCTGCAGATGTTGCCTGCGGAGAGCATCTCATCGAGTTTGGCTATGAGCTCTGCGCCACGATAGCCGTGGATGTCGAGCCCCACCTGACGGAGTCCGATGACGTCGCACTGGGCATTCTGCACGGGGAAGCCTGGCTGGATGAAGAGCACGGTGTCGCGCTTGCCGCCATTGCGCACGCCCATGGCGTGATAGAGGGCGGTGAAGGTGGCGAAGGTGCCCTGCATGGAGCCTGTGGTGGGCACGCAGCAGAGGGGGTCGATGTCGGCACCGATGAATGCCTTGACAAACTGGGATGCGGCGTTCTTGATGCGTGGTATGCCACCGTTGGGCGGATACTGCGTGGCGCAACCCTGCTCGAGTGCTTCGCGCTCAGCACGGAGTGCTATCTGTGATGGTTGGAGACCTGGCACACCCATCTCGAGGTGGATGACGGGCTCGCCTGTCTTTTCCTCTAACTGACGGGAGAGAGTCTGAATGTCACGGATTGTGGCTTGAGAGAAGTCACCGAGCTTCATTGACTCGATGACTTCGGTAACTATTGCTTTATTTAGCATGTTGATTATTAGTTATGGAAATTTCGCTTATCGTTTACGTGCTTTGCCTTGCCGATAGAGCGCTGTATAGAGCCTGGCTCCTTGATGTGGATGTTTGGTTTGATGCCCACCATGCTGACTATGCGGTCATATAGCGGCTTGATGAACGGCATCTGCTTAGATGGGTTTGGAGAGAAGTACTCTGTGCGCAACTCTACGTCGAGGTCGAAGGTATCTTCGTTGTTCTTACGGTCAACAGTAATGAAATACTGAGGAGTGAAGGCAGGGAACTCAGTGAGGACGGTCTCAATCTGGCTTGGGAATACATTGACACCACGGATAATCATCATATCGTCGGAACGACCGAGGATGCGGTCCATGCGCACTGCCGTGCGACCACAGCGGCAAGGCTCATAGATAAGGCGGGTGAGGTCGCGCGTACGATAGCGCAGAACAGGCATTCCCTCCTTGAGCAGAGAGGTGAAGACGAGTTCGCCAAACTCTCCAGGCTCACATGGCTCGAGGGTATCGGGATTGATGATTTCAGGATAGAACATATCCTCCCACAGGTGGGTGCCGTCCTGATACTCACACTCGCCGCCCACGCCAGGACCAGACATCTCGGTGAGTCCGTAGATGTCAATAGCCTTGATGTTAAGTTTCTCCTCAAGTTCTTTACGCATACCCTCCGTCCAAGGCTCAGCACCAAAGAAGCCTACTCTCAGCTTGAGGTCCTTGAGCGATATATCCTCAGACTGCTCCAACACCTCAGCGAGGTGGAGGGCATAGGATGGAGTGCAGCAGAGGGCAGAGCTGCCAAAGTCCTTCATGAGCATTATCTGCTTCTTGGAGTTGCCTGCTGAGGTAGGCAGCTGAACGGCTCCCAGATAGCCTGCTGCATCATGTGCGCCCAGACCGCCTGTGAACAGTCCGTAGCCGTAGCTTACCTGTACCACGTCGCCCTTGGTCACGCCGCCAGCGGCAAGCACACGAGCTGCACCCTCAGCCCACATCTTGAGGTCGTTCTTGGTGTAGGTGCCTACGACGGGTTTGCCTGTGGTGCCTGAGGATGCGTGGATACGCACTATCTCAGTCATTGGCACGGCATTTAGACCGAAGGGGTATTCGTCACGAAGGTCGTGCTTAGTGGTGAAAGGCAACTTGTGGATATCCTGTACTCCCTTGATATCAGAGGGTTTGATGCCCATCTTATCCATCTTCTTACGATAGAATGGGACATTCTCATAACATCTCTTTACTGTAGCAACAAGTCTCTCAGACTGTAGCTTGGTCATGGACTCGCGGTCCATGCACTCCATTGCGCGATTTAATATCATATTTATTTTTTGAACGTTAACGTTAACTGGAACGGGAACTACTGCAGTCCTTCATAGCCGAAGGTATCTTTCTTGCGATAGGCGGAGCCTGTGACCACACAGAGGAGGTCGCCATGCTGGTTGGTGACACGGGTCTCGCAGAAGGGCAGACGGGGATGGTTGCACGTTTCCTCGGTAACAGCAATGAGGCGGTCACCCTTGTGTGCCGACTTCAGATAGGTGATGCTGTTCTGTATGCCCAGGCTTATGAAACCGTGGGAATTGGTGACGGCAGCAAAGGTAAGGTCGGCAAGGGTGAAGTACACCCCACCCTGACACACGCCAGCCGCATTGAGGTGGCGCTCCTCTACCGTTACCTCGGCACGGGCATAGCCCTCACGCACCTCGGTGAGCTGTATGCCATTCTCGCTGGCGAAACGGTCGCCGTTATTTAGTATTTCTTTGAGAGTTGACATTATTCTTAATTAGAAATTAGAAATTAGAAATTAAGAATTATAGCACTTAAAGATGCGATCAACCAGTTTGGTGCTGAGCTTAGGGGTGAAGAGGCTGACAATAGCCACTACCACAAAGCCGCCCACCATAGCGATGGCACCGCAGTCGATAGGGTTGATAGGATTGCCCATCATCATATTGACGACGGTGATGCCTACGCCCCACACGAAGCAAGACCACACGGCAGAACGGGTGACACCCTTCCAGTAGAGACCTAACATGAACGGTGCGAGGAAGGCTCCAGCGAGAGCACCCCACGAGATGCCCATGAGCTGAGCGATGAACTGTGGCGGATTGAGCGCTATCATAAGCGAGATGACGATGAAGAACACGATGAGCACTCGCATCACCACAACCTTACGACGCTCTATCTTCTCGGCTACGGTATCGTCTATCTCACCACCCTCTACCTCGTCGCTGGCTGACTGCTTATCGCGATAGATAAGGTCGAGCGTCATAGTGGATGATGAGGTGAGCACAAGACCTGCAAGGGTTGACATAGAGGCTGAGAGCACCAGCAGGATGACCAGGGCGATGAGGAAATCGGGCAAGGTCTCGAGCATGGAAGGCACTATGTTGTCGAAAACGAATTTGCCCTTCTCAGCATTGAAAGCGGTAGGAACGAACAAGCGTCCGAAGCCTCCGAGGAAATAACAGCCACCAGCCACGATGAAGGCAAAGATGGTGGAGATGATGGTGCCACGACGGATGGCTGACTCATCGGTGATGCTATAGAATTTTCCTACCATCTGAGGCAAGCCCCATGTGCCTAACGAGGTGAGCACCACAACGCCGAAGAGCGACAGCGGATTAGGTCCGAACCACGAAGCGAAGTCGCCTGCCTGAAAGTTGGCATAGAGCGCGGAGCCCTTCTGCGTGAGGTCGTCGGTATTAGGTGTCATGGCAGCCATCTTGTGGTAAGCCTCTACCAAGCCACCCTGAGAATTGAGCACCACAGCGATGACCACGCTGATGCCTACGAGCATGATGATGCCTTGAATGAAGTCGTTGATTGCTGTTGCCTTATAACCGCCAAGGATGACATAGACAGCAGTGAGCAGCGCCATAGTCATAGCGCAGTATTCATAAGGCACGCCGAAACCCATCTCGAAGAGTTTGGAGATGCCCATATACACGCCCGCGGTATAAGGAATAAGGAACACGAAGACGATGACAGAGGCTATGATGCGAAGCCCCTCGTCGCCATAACGGGTACCAAAGAAGTCGGGCATGGTGCGCGACTCGATGTGCTGGGTCATAAGACGGGTGCGCCTGCCCAGCACCAGCCAAGCCAGCAAGGAACCGATGATGGCGTTGCCCACACCTATCCAACTGGCTGACATGCCGTATTTCCAGCCAAACTGACCTGCATAGCCCACGAACACTACGGCAGAGAAATAAGACGTGCCGTAAGCAAAGGCTGTGAGCCAGCCACCCACGTTACGGCCACCAAGCACGAAGCCATCGACGGTGCTTGCCTGACGACGGCTGTATATTCCCACTGCAACGGTGATGCAGAGAAATACTACTGTGAGGAGAATTTTTATTAACATAAAACGGGAACGTTAACGGGAACGAGAATGATTAGAACGCTACCTGCACCTGAGCGTCGATGCGTGAGTAATTACCCTTGTTGAGGTAAGCACGGTGAGTAGAGCTGAGGGCGCAATAGGTGTACTGCAACTGAAGGCGGCACTTGGTGTGGAGCCACAACTGCACACCACCAGCGAAGTTGCTCTGCTGGCAACCGATGCGGGTGTTGTAGTTGAAGTTATCGACCGTAGCCACTACGTCGAGCTGCTTATAGACAGGGATGGAAGATGACACATAGCCGCCGAAGCTGTGAACGTCGCCATCCATGCCGCCGAGCACCTCGCCACGCACCGTGATGCAACGGTTGCGGTAATAGTCGGTGCCAGTCTTCTTAGACTTCCACTCGCCAGACACAGCCCAGCGGTTCTGACGGTAGGTCTGACCCTCCTTGGTAACATCATTATATAAGGTAGGGTTATACTTAGAGTAAGCCACAGAATAGCCGTGACCCAAAACGCCTGACACACCGATGCGGAGGTTAGGCATGAACTTATATTCCAGTTTGCCTATAACATTCTTCTGATTGTTCTTGTCAGCGGTGTTAATCTGTCCGCCGTTAACCACCTGAGCCACATAGCGCAGTTTGCCACCAAGCACGTCGCCATATACTGTGAAGCCTATATCACGACCTGAGGCATTGCTCATCAGAGGGTCGGAACCGTTGAGCCAGAACACACCCTGAGTCATAGGAGCTACGAGGTCAACAACAGTTGGCGACATAGGGTTCTCCATAGAAAACTCGTTCTTAGACTGTCCGAGACGGAAGTTGAGAGCCTTACAAGGACGATACTCCATGTAATACTCCTGCATGCTGCCACTCTTGAAATCGTGCATGAAGAAAGCAAAGAACTCAGGAGTGATGTTGGCACCCACCATAAGGATGACACGACGCATGGCGAAGGTGTTGCTGTTGTCAGAGCCATTGTTGAATATAGCTTCGTAACCACCTTGCGCATAACCAGTTATCTTCAGTCGAGAACCTACAGCGGCAGCCCAGTATTTGAAGTCTTTCTCAGCATCAGGGGCAGGAGCATGATAGAGAGGTTTGTGACTCTCCAGAATAGCCTGGTCGGTGTTTACATCCTTGTATTCAGGCTCTTCTGCGGTTTGTGTTGTAGAAATCTCTGTTTCGCTAACAGCCACATCGTCGGCAGCTTTAGACATAACTGCCACCATCGCTAAGGCAGCAGTAAAGAGAACAATCTTTTTCATCAAAAATTACTTTATTATTATTTGGTTTTGTATATAAGCATGCCCTTACCATTCTCCAGGTAAGAATACATATAGGCTATGTTGACACCTGAATCGGTAAGCTTGCGGAGCACGTCGGCAGCCGCACCTATCTTGTCTTCTACAGCCACAGCATTCACCTCAGTCAACTGCAGGTTGATGCCTGCATCCTTGAGTATGGCGTATGCCTCGTCGGGCTTATCGCATATAACACGATAAATGCCGTAATCCTTAGTGTCAGCCACGGTAGAGGCTATAATCTGAATGCCAGCCTTGCTGAGCAGTTCGAGAACCGCAATAAGGGTACCACCCTTGTTCTCGATGAATATGGAAAGTTGTTTCTTGGTCATAATCTTATCTTATTTATGGAGCCCAACGCTGACGCATTGGGAACAGTGGCTCAATTATCAATTATCAATTATCAATTATTGATAAACCGTTCTCTTATCTACCACGCGGACTGCCTTGCCCTCAGAAACAGGCAATGTGCCCTTAGGCACCAGCTTGACATGAGGCGTGAGCAGTATCTCATCTTTCAGAGCGCGCTTCACGTTCTTCTGCAGTTCAATAAGCTTCTGGTAGTCGTCGGTGAAGAGGTCTTCTATCTCCACCTCAACGGTCATATTGTCGTTATTCTCGTCAGTGGTGAGCGTGATGAGGTAGTTGCTGGCAAGCTCCTTAAACTGCATCAGTATCTTCTCTATCTGTATAGGGAAAATATTTACGCCGCGCAATACCATCATATCATCGCTGCGACCCTTCATGCGGTCGAGGCGCACGTGGTTACGACCACAAGGACAACCTCTGCCAAGCACACGGGTGAGGTCGCGGGTGCGATAGCGCAGCAAAGGCATAGCCTCACGACGGATAGAGGTGAGCACCAGTTCACCTATCTCGCCATCGGGCACTGGCTCAAGGGTCTCAGGATCAACTATCTCAACGATGTAATAGTCCTCCCAGAAGTGGAGACCATTCTGCTCCTTACACTCAAAGCCTACGCCAGGACCACACATCTCAGACATGCCGAATGAGTTGTAAGCCTTGACGCCCATCATCTTTTCGATACGCTTACGCTGTTCCTCAGAGTGTGGCTCAGCACCTATGGCAAGCACCTTCAGTTTGGTATCCTTACGAGGGTCAACACCCTGTTCCTGCATCACCTCATAGAGACGGGTAACGTAAGAAGGAACAGCATGCAGGGCTGTAGTGCCGAAGTCGGTCATGAACTTTATCTGGCGCAGTGAGTTGCCTGCAGCAGCAGGTACGGTGAGCATACCAAGACGCTCTGCACCATACTGGAATCCCAGTCCGCCAGTAAACATGCCATAGCCTGATGAATTCTGGAACACATCATTAGGACGCAGTCCCACCATCCACAGGTTACGTGCCACCTGGTTAGCCCACTCGTCAAGGTCCTTCTGGGTGTGAAGGATTACGGTAGGATTACCTGTGGTGCCTGATGAACTGTGCAGACGCACACACTCCGTAAGCGGAGCACTTGCAAGACCGAAGGGATAGGTGTCGCGAAGGTCCTGCTTAGTGGTGAAAGGTATGCGACGGATATCGTCAACAGACGTGATATTCTCTGGTGTGACGCCAGCCTTCTCAAGGCGAGCCTTGTAGAAAGGATTGTTCATGCAGCGCTTGACGGTCTCTTTCAGGCGCTCTACCTGCAGAGCCTCTATCTGCTCACGCGTCATAGTCTCGAGTTCTGGGTCAAGATACTCGGACTTCCAATCTGGTAATTCTCTTCTGTACATCATTTCTATTTTTCAGTCTCCGCACCCATGTCGAAGGCTTTAAGATTAGATTCTACAATCTTCTCACCCTTGCGGGCAAAAACTGTTGCAACAGCCTGACGAAGAGCGTCGGCTGAAACTATCTCTATATACTTAGCAGCCATACCCAACAGCACCACATTGGCACTACGGGCACTGCCAGCATCCTTAGCCACAGCCTCGATATCAAGCTGCACCACATGAGGCAGAGAAGCGAGCTCAGCAAAGAGTGCCTCCTCCTCTGGATAGTTAGGAATGTTGACCAAAGGCTTGTTGCTGGTTACTATCACGCCATCCTTAGACAGATAAGGCAGATAGCGCAGAGCCTCCATAGGCTCCATGGAGATGATGAGGTCTGCCCCACCCTTTGATATAAGGTCGCTGTAGATAGGGTCGGTAGAGAGACGCAGATTAGACTGCACATCACCACCGCGCTGGCTCATTCCGTGAACCTCAGCCTGCTTCAAATTGATATCGGCACGTGTAGCTGCCTCACCTATGATTGTTGCTATGGAGAGGATACCTTGTCCTCCCACACCGCATAATATGATATCTTTTTTCATAAATATGAACTATTGAATATTGAACCTTTGAACCAAAAGTCTCCCTCTAAGGGAGATTTAGAGGGTCTTCTTTTCTTTCGCCTTCTCACGTGCATGACGTGAAGCCGTCTGTATGCACTCACGACGTGGGATGATAACACTCACACCCTCATAAGCTATCTCGTCACGAATAAGCTGAGCGATAGCTGGGATATTCTTAGGCAGTGGCGTTACAACATGCAGGTGCTCAGGGTCCATACCGAGTCCGAGACAGATAGCCTCAAACTTATTGGTACCAGCACTGTCCTGTCCGCCAGTCATACCAGTGGTAAGGTTATCAGAGATGATAACGGTGATAGGACTGTTGTCGTTGATGGCATCGAGCAAACCCGTCATACCTGAATGAGTGAAGGTAGAGTCGCCTATCACAGCGATAGCAGGACGCAGACCAGCATCGGCAGCACCCTTAGCCATAGTGATTGAAGCACCCATATCAACACAACTTGAGAGAGCCTTGAATGGAGGCAGAGCGCCGAG
>JAEEGL016718895.1_pt1 | contig 15162 bp, 9 predicted proteins | sample 9134231 | NCBI WGS metagenome assembly JAEEGL01 (sample SAMN16246548, study PRJNA631951) | gut metagenome | biome: gut microbiome; feature: rumen; material: fiber-attached | host: Bos | place: Iran: Karaj | collected 2018-10 | reverse complement strand
GTGTGGTCTATGGGATCTACGCCGGCGAACACCATAGGTTTCACCTCCTGGAATCCATCGATGGCCCTGTCGCAGGGACGCTCTATGTGGGTGCTGGTGTCGCCCACCTTGACCTCCTTGGCGTTCTTGATGCCTGAGATGATGTAACCCACCTCTCCCGTGCGCAGTTCCTTGCGGGGTATCATGTCCATCTTCAGCACTCCCACCTCGTCGGCGTCATATTCCATGCCGGTATTGAAGAACTTCACCTTGTCGCCCTGACGGATGACTCCGTTGGCCACCTTGAAGTAGGCGATGATGCCGCGGAAGGAGTTGAACACTGAGTCGAAGATGAGCGCCTGCAGCGGTGCCTGCTCGTCGCCCTCGGGGTGCGGAATACGCTCCACGACGGCATTCAGTATATCCTCGACACCCTCACCGGTCTTTCCCGAGGCTCGGATGATGTCCTCCGGGTCACAGCCGATGAGGTCCACTATCTCGTCTTCCACCTCGTCGGGCATGGCCGACGGCATGTCTATCTTGTTGATGACGGGGATGATCTCCAAGTCGTTGTCGATAGCCAGATAGAGGTTCGATATGGTTTGTGCCTGCACGCCCTGCGTGGCGTCAACCACCAGCAAGGCTCCCTCGCAGGCGGCTATCGAGCGGCTCACCTCGTACGAGAAGTCGACGTGTCCCGGTGTGTCAATGAGGTTCAGTATGTATTTCTCGCCTTTATACACATATTCCATCTGGATGGCATGGCTCTTGATGGTGATGCCGCGTTCCCGTTCCAGATCCATGTCGTCGAGCATCTGTCCTTCCGTCACCTGGATGGTCTTGGTATACTCCAGCAGACGGTCAGCCAGCGTTGACTTGCCGTGGTCGATATGTGCTATGATGCAGAAGTTTCTTATATGGTCCATGTTCCGAAAAACACAATTTGGCTGCAAAGATACAAATAAAAATGAAGAATAAAGAATGAAGAATGAAGAATTTACTGCTGTTTCTGCATTTTTTTTCATTCTTCATTCTTCATTTATATTTATTCACTTTTACTTCGTGACTCTTATCCAGTCTGCTTCCACCCATCCTTTGTCTGTCTTGGGATTGGTGTCGGCAGCGACGAAGCCGAACTTGGCGCCTATCCACTTACCTTGCTTCATCGGATACTGCTTGCCGCAGTTCTGGTACTTCTTGCCATTCTGACTCCATGCGAAGCTTACCTTCGGCTGTCCGCCGTGGGCAGCGTTGGCTTCGGCATTCGTGACAAACATGCGCAAGTAGATGTCCTCGTGGATGCCAGGCTTGTAGTCTATCTGGTCTTCGGCCGTGGGCTTCAGCGTGGCAACGAGTTCCTCCTGCTGGGGCTTGCCTCGGTCGGCATCCTCGCAAGTGATCAGCAGCAGTTGAAACTCCCTGCCGACACGCTTTACCACCAGTGCCTGGTAGTTATGTCCCATCATGATGAGACCGCCGAACTGCCCGTCGGCCTTTGCCGTGAAACGTAGCTTTGTCGTTACGGTAAACTCGTCGGCAGGGGTCTTCTGCAGCAGCAGGTTGGGTACTTCCCACAGGTTCTTCCATCCGTCGCTGAGTTTATGAGTGTATATGCGCATAGTGCCAAAGGCGGTAGGCATGCCGAAGAACTGATGGTAGTTGGCGTGCCACTCCCACTGCTTGCCCAGCACGGGGGTGTTGAACTCGTCGCTCTCCACGGGGTTGACGATGGGTTGTTTGCCGTTGGCTTGGGGTTTTTTATAGACAGTTACAGGCTCGCCATTCTTACCCATCATGGGCCAGCCTGTCGACCAGTCAACGGGGTTCAGGTGTACCACGCGCCCGTAAGCTTCCTTGTCCTGGAAGTGCAGGAACCAGTCCTCGCCGTACTTCGTGTGTATCCATCCTCCCTGGTGCGGGCCGTTGATGTTGGTCTTGCCTTGTGCCAGCACGATTTTGTGCTCATAGGGACCGTATGGCGAACGGGAACGCATGGCAAGCTGGAAGCCTTCGGGCACACCACCCGCAGGACACATGATCCAGTACCAGCCGTCACGCTTGTAGAACTTCGGCCCCTCGCAGGTGCGGTTCTCGGTACCGTTACCGTCAAATACGATGACCGGGTTGCCTATAGCCCGCTTGCCGTCAGTATTCATCTCGCGTACACTAAGCACTGAGGCAAACTTCCCTCGGGAGTTAGCCCATCCGTTGACCAGATAGCAGCGGCCGTCGTCGTCCCACAGTGGCGTGGTGTCAATCATGCCTTTGCCTTCTATGACGCAGACGGGGGCTTCCCACTCGCCTTCAGGGTTCTTCGTCTTCACCATGAATACGCCGAAGTCAGGGTCACCCCAATAGATGTAGTATTCGCCGTTGTGGTAGCGTATGCTTGGTGCCCATACGCCGGCACCGTGCTGGGGCGTAGCAAAATGCGCCGTCAGTTCCTTGTTGCCCGTATAGAGTTCCTTTAGGGCATAGCCAACAATCTCCCAGTTCACGAGGTCACGTGAGTGAAGGATGGGCAGCCCTGGTGTGCATTGGAAAGACGATGCCGTCATGTAGTAGTCTTCACCTGACGCTCCGACGCATACGTCAGGGTCTGAGTAGTCGGCATTGATCACTGGGTTGGTGTATGTTCCGTCGCCGTTATCGGGCGACCACACCTCAGACTTGTACTGTGCTTGTGCTGTTGCCGCAGCAAACAGCAGCATAGACATGATTGTTTTCTTCATAGTTTGTTTATTCTTAGTTTGTAATCGTTCGTCACTTCTATGCGCATCACGTAGCGCAGGCCATCCTCGACAGGGGTCAGTGCCAGGGCTGCATGGCCCATCGTACGGCGAAGATTAATTTCTACACACGGATGCAGCAGGAAACCCTTCTCGCCGGCGACAACCATCATGTCGACGCCAAAGGGGCCTGTATAGCTCTCGAGGCCTTTGAACGACATAATGTCTTGCTTTATAGCATCAATTAAACATACTGGAATATAACGGCTTATGTATTCATGTTTAGTCTTTTCCGTAGCCAGTATGTTTCCTACATAAGCGCCGTTTGCCGTATGGAACAGCGACAGTCCAAGGTAGCGTATCTTTCCGGGTTCTTCGACATAGAACTCCATACCAAAATCCTTTACTTTATTGTAGAATGGCTCTACCATGACCGACCCTTGTGCTGCCACGACATTACGGAACCAGCCTGCCTGCATTTTGAAGGGTGTACGCTCCGAGGAGAGGAACCGCAGTCCTCTTCCGCTCGACGACCAGGGCGCCTTCATCACCACCTGTCCGTAGCGTGCCAGCAGGGCCTCAACCTCGTCGGGGCGGGTACACTCATACGACTCACCGACGGTTCCCTTCTGCTGCAGCATTGGCAGCAGCTGTGCAGACGTACGGCGGTGCGACAGCCTGCGTATCATATCCAGCCTGTCATCGTCGGGCATCAGAAGCTCGTCAATGCCTTTCCGCTTCAGCGACGCCGTAAGAGTTTTGTCCCATCCCCATGGGTTTACCGCCGTGGCTTGTCTGATACTGACGTCGTTACCTGCCGCGAAATGGATATTCAGCTTAGGCAACGGTATGGCGCCTTGCTGATAGCGAATGCGTCGGCGAAGATTGCGATAGGCCTTCATGGCATAATCCACATTGTCCACCAGTACCATGTCGCCTTCCTCTGCCCATAGAACAGGTAGATAGCCAAGATCTGCCCTCAGCTCACGCCCGGCATGGGGTGCCGTGAAGTTTGCCAGATTGCTGGCCAGCGCAATGTCGTGCTCCGGATTGAATATATGCAGCGTCTTGCTTTTCATCACGTTGCAAAGATTTGTTCTGTTTGCAAAGGTACGAATAAAAAACGGGCTGACAAAATTATCAGCCTGTTTTTTCCTTTTCGTTTCCAAATGTCCTCAAATAGAGGTGCGTGTAGCTTGCCAGCACGTTCTTGTAACGGAACACCGGCGTGCTGACAGGTTCGCCCAGGGCGTTATATACCTGCACGATGCTCTGGGGCTGCTCACCCAGAAACTGCGTATAGTGGAATTCGTGGCCGCGGTACTCACGTCCGTCCAGAACAAAGCGGCGGTAGCCCAGCGACAGGCGGCGGTCACATCGGCGGGCAGTAATTGTGTAGGGCAACACACCACACATAGGGTACTCGCCGTCGTCGGTGACGATGCGCTGGCAGAGGTACATCATGCCGCCGCACTCGGCCTGTATACGTCCGCCCTGCTCGGCAAAGGCGCGAATGGCCTGCCGGCAGCCCTCGTTGGCCACCAGTGCCTCGAGATGCTTTTCGGGGTAGCCACCGGGCAGGTAGAGCAACGACACACCATCCAAGGTGGGCACATCAGCCTCGGGGTCGAAGAATGACACCGGGCCGAGTGCATCAATAGTCTCCTGATAGAGAAACGAGAACGACTCGCCGTTGCGGGCAATCAGCGTGTGAACAGTCTTTTCCATCTTTTGTCGTTGGAGTAATGGAATGTTTTCTTCGTGCTGCAAAGGTAAGAAGAAATAACGAGATTGCAAAAAAATTGCCGAGCAAGTAGTATTTTTTTCACTTTTCGCGCTTCTCTTTTCATTTTATTTCGTAACTTTGCACCCGAAAGAGGCAATCTGGCGGTAGAATGCCGCCTGACGAAAGGGAATCCGGTGAGAGTCCGGAGCTGTTCCTGCAGCTGTAATCCCCCACAGAAAGAGTCTGTTAGTATAACGCCACTGACGTAAGAAGAGCAACCGTCGGGAAGGCATAACAGACTGGGGAGAGCCAGAAGACCTGCCGCAATCAGATTTAGTACGCACGCTCAGGAGTTAGCGTCAGCGGAAATGAAGAGACATTTGTTAGAATGAGAAGACTACTGACAGCAGGACTGCTGGCATACGCTGTAGCAGCATCTGTCGAGGCACAGAGCGACATTTGGCGCTCCGACTCGTTGCAGGAGGTGGTGGTAACCGGAACGGGTACCCAGCACCTGCTGAAGAATGCGCCGGTGCAGACGGAAGTCATCACACAGAAGATGCTGCGGCAGTATGGCGGCAAGAGCCTGGAGGACATCCTTGCCGGCCTGACGGCGTCGTTTGCCTTCAACGAGGGTGACATGGGCTCACAGATGCAGCTGAACGGACTTGGTAATAACTACATCCTGATACTCATCGACGGCAAGCGCATACACGGCGACGTGGGCGGTGAGAACGACCTGGGGCTCATCGACCCGCACAACATCGAAAAGGTAGAGATTGTGAAGGGTGCCCAGAGTGCCCTATACGGCTCGGACGCGATGGCAGGCGTCATCAACATCATTACGAAGAAACACGCCGAGCGGGGCGTCTATGCCGACAACAGCACACGCTACGGCTCGCACAACGACCTGCGGCAGCATAACACCTTGGCGCTGACCTTCGGCAAGTTCAACTCGCAGACCAACTTCCAGCTACAGCGCAGCGACGGATGGCAGAACACCAGTGAGGAGTATGCCGAAGCCACCGTATTCACCGACAGCCGCAACAAGACAGTCAACAAGTTCCGCAACTGGCAGATAGCCCAGCGACTGAGCTATAAGCCCACAGCTGCCCTCGAACTGTATGCCGAAGGCTCGTACTACAAGAAGAACATCCTGCGTCCTCAGAACGGCACACACCCCAGTTGCGACGTCTACACCTACGACCTGCGCTACAACAACGCGTCGGCAGCCTTCGGCGCTAAATGGCTGCCAGGCACCAACCAGCAGGCATCTCCCTCCACAAAGCAAGACGTCATTACACTCGACGTTGACTGGAACAAGCACGCCTACTACTACGACTACACAGCCCGCACCTACGAGAACGTACTGCTGAGAGGAGAAGAGTTCGGCGACATGGACGGAGAGTGGTTCTCAGTGATGATGAAGCCTGGACAAAGCAAGCTTCAGAGCGACCAGCAGCGCGTGATGGCACTGCTGAAGGGTATCTTCTACCTGCCCTATGCCAACACGCTCAGTGCCGGCGCAGAATACCGCTACGACTACTTGAAAGCCCCCGACCGCACCGAGACAGGAACCGCCAGCGACCAGACGGCAGCACTATACGTACAGGACGAGTTCAACATGCTGAAGAACCTGAACCTCACCGCCGGACTGCGACTGGTTGACAACCGCAACTTCGGACTGCGGCTGACGCCAAAGGTCAGCGCCATGCTCTCCCTTGGCGACTTCCGCCTGCGACTGGGATGGAGCCAGGGCTTCAAGACCCCCACCGTCAAGGAGCTCCACTACCGCTACCTCCACGTCATGGGCAGCAGTACCTTCTTCAACATCGGCAACACCAAGCTGAACCCGCAGACCAGCAACTACTACTCGGCCAACGTCGAATATCGCGGACGACGGTTTACGGCATCGGTTACCGCCTACTTGAACAAGGTCGACAACATGATAGCACTGGTGAACGTCCCCGTGGGTGAGATTCCTGCCGGCATTACCACAGCCTATCTAGGCGACGGCAGCAACAACGTGCAGGCGCGCATGTATAAGAATATGGACGACGCCCGCACCAGCGGCATTGACGTCACCCTGTCGTACCGGCCCTTCAAGGGACTGACATTCAACGCGGCGTACAGTTACCTGGACACCAAGGCCCACTTGTATGACGAGCAGAAAGACCGGATGATGACAGTAGTCATCGACGGCACAGCACACCACAAGTGGACAGCATCGGCTATGTTCAGCCACACCTTCAGCCCCCGCTACGCGCTGGGCGTCAGTCTGTCGACACGAGGCAGCAGCACCCGCTACTACCAGAACAACGGCAACGGAAAGGCCTACCAGCTTTGGCGACTAAACACCACCCACGACCTGGGCAGGCAAGACCGCATGCTGGCCTGCCGCATGGAGCTCGGCATCGACAACCTCTTCAACTATGTCGACCGCACGATGCGTCCATACCATTTGGGCAACAATACATCGGGTACGACGGTCTACGGCACCGTCAGCATCCGTTTCAATTACGGCAAGAGAGTTAAGCAACATCATTTATCAATTACACACAACAACAACAATGAAGAGAATTAAGACATTCATGCTGGCTGCTGCGGCCTTCGCCCTGACAGCCCCCCTGTTCACCGCCTGCGGCAGTGACGACAAGGACAATGAGAAAGAAGAGAAACAGGAAGTGATAGAGAACATCATCTCCGAGTTTACCGTCAACGACGAAATGGTAGCAGCCCAGAAAGCCAAGTCGGGCAAGAACACAGCCATCCTGCTGGTAGCCTTCGGTTCAACCTGGAACAACGCCTTCCTCGCCTTCGACAAGACAAAGGCCGCCTACGAGGCAGCATTCCCCGAGGCCGATGTCTACATGTGCTTCTCAAGCGACATCTGCATCAACCGCGCCAGCGCAGGTGAGAACAAAGACGACAACGGCAACATCGTCAAGCGCGACTACTACGAGCCCCGCTACCTGCTCCATGCCATCGGTGCCGCCAAGTACGGCAGAATCTGCGTACAGTCGCTGCAGGTCATCCCCGGTGAGGAGTTCGCCGCCGTCGTGGCAAGCGTCAAGAAGTTCATGAACAACGGCTACATCGGCACAGCCCACCTGGACGATGCCTACCTGGCCAAACTTGCCGACGAGGAAGCCATCTTCCTGGGTATGCCCCTGCTCAGCGACCCCGACGAGGACGTCCCCGAGGTGGCACGTCAGCTCAACGCCCTCTATGCTTCTGAAGCCCAGCAGGGAGTGGTAGCATTCATGGGCCATGGCAACCCCGACAACTACGACACCTTCAAGGCAAACGTCCGCTACGAGCAGCTGGAAGAGGCCCTGCAAGTCTACAGCCCCAACTACTACGTCGGCACCGTAGACATGCCCGCCAACTACAAGCAGGATGTTCTGTTCCGCATGCAGCTCAACGGCATCACCAGCGGCAAGGTGCAGCTGCACGCACTCATGTCTATCGCCGGTGATCATGCCCACAACGACATGGCAGGTTCGGGCGAGGAATACTGGGACCCCACAGAGCCCGATAGCGAAGAAAACAGCTGGTACGAGTTCTTCAACCACAGCGGCTACACCGCAACTGTACCCCTGTCAGGCAATCATCCCCTCGGTCTGCTGGAACTCCCTGGTGTGCTGAACATCTGGATCAACCACACCAAGAATGCCGAGTTCCTCGAGGATGCATACCACTCTATGTATCCTGAATTATAATACTCTAATGACTCGTAAACAAATTATATTAACCCTCATGGTGGCACTCCTTCCGGGGAGTGTCACCTTCTCCCAGATACACAAAATGGAGCGCAGCGACACCATCGCACACTCCTACAACCTCAACCCCGTCGTCGTAACCGGTTCAGGACACCACCAGCGTCTGAAGTCGACGGCAACACCCGTACACGTACTCTCGGCACAGGAAATCAGCGAACAGGGTATTACCACCTTCGAAGCAGCGCTGACACGCATGCTGCCCCAGGTATCGATGGCGCCCAACTCAATGGGAACCTTCCTGCGCCTGAACGGACTGGGTAACAAGTACATCCTTATCCTCATCAACGGACAGAAGCTCTCCGGCGACATCTCGAGCAACGTCGACCTCTCGCGTATCAATATGGCACGCGTCAAACGCATCGAGATACTCGACGGGGCAGCGTCATCACTCTACGGCTCTGACGCCATAGGCGGAGTCATCAACATCATCACCGACCAGCCCACCAGTTCGCTCTGCAGCGTCACCAGCACAACGCACCTCAGCGGACACGGCGTCTTCACCGAAAGCGTCAACCTCGACATCTACACCCACGGCTTCGGCTCATATACCACGTTCACTCACGACCGCGCCGACAGCTATCAGAACAACAATCTGGAGTACGTCAAGGGCTCCGACACCGAGACCCAGCCCACCATAGCTCCCTACTTCACCGGCTACCGCTCCAGCATACTCGGGCAGAAGTTCACATACAACCCTAACAAACACCTCGCACTGAACGCAGGAATAGACTATTCATACAAGATTACCGACCGCCCCAACACCGCCAAAGCTGCCGCCGACGGCGCGAAGGCACCCACCGGCGGTACCGACTACGAGATGCGCTACAAGGGATTGCGCTGGAACCTCGGCGCCATCTATAAGTTTTCAAATCTCAACTCGCTGCAGGCCAACTTCCTCGTCGACCGTTTCCGCTACGGAAAAGAGTACGACGTCGAGACCAAGGACTACGCCATAGGCGACTACGTACAGTCAAAGAAGCAGTGCACCCTCGACGGCGAGCTGAAGGCCATCCTCGGACTCACCAATAACGGCACCACCATTATCGGTGCCGACTGGCGCAAGGACTACCTCGTTGCCACCTCGGGCAACATCGACCAGAACGCCTATACCCTCGCCGCCTATGCCCAGCACGAGCAGAAGATGAAGGTCGGCGCAGGCAGCATGACGGCAACACTCGGTGCACGCTACACCCATCACAAGACCTTCGGCAGCCAGCTGTCGCCAAAGGCTGTACTCATGTACTCCCTCGGACACGTCAACCTGCGCGCCACCTACTCTTCGGGCTTCCGTGCACCCGGACTCGATGAACTCTACTACCGCTACTTCTCCGTCAACCGGGGCAAGGCACAAATCATCTTCGGCAACCGCGACCTCAAGGCGGAACGCAGCCACTACGTCTCACTCAACGCCGAATACCGCAGCGACATCCTCGCCGTGAGCGTCACGGGATACCTCAACCGCATCAATGATATGGTCGTACGACAGGACATCGACGTTGATGCACCCGCCCTGCAAAAGTTCCGCACCGAGTTCCCTGAGATGACCGACGAGCAGGCCGCCGCTCTGGAACGCTACTCCCGCTACGTCAACAGCGACAGGGGCGACGTCAAAGGCCTCCAGCTCAACGTCTCGGCAAACATCTTCCGCGGCTTCAACCTCTCCGCAAACTACGTCTACACCTACGCACGTACCAAGAGCGGCGAGGAGTGGACACTCATGGAGCGCAGCATACGGCACGCTGCCACCATCGCCGCCAACTACCACCACAGCTGGAACCGATATGCGCTGAACGTCAACCTCAATGCCAAACTGCAGTCGGAGACATACTATACAAGCTACGAGAACGCTCCGGGCTTCGGCCTCTGGAACATCAACACCATCCACACCTTCCACTGTGCCAAGTGGCTCACGCTGGAGCCCAGCGTCGGCATAGACAACATCTTCGACCGCGTTGACCGCCGTATCGACTCCTCAACGCGCAAGTATGCCCTCTACACCCCGGGCCGCATGCTCGTCGTGGGCCTCAAGGTCCGATTCAATTAAGTAGATTCGTGTATTATTATATATTTTACAGGAGGATTGTCGAGAGATCATGCCTCCTTTTTCATTTCTTTTTCGTATCTTTGCAGACAGTATGGGTAAAATCATCATAGCAGGCATCGGCCCGGGCAGTAAGGCCGACATCACACCCGCCGTGCTACAGGCACTAGGCGAGGCCGACGCCGTCGTCGGCTATAAGTACTACTTCCAGTTCATCACCCCCTATCTCAAGCAGGGCTGTCAGTGCGTCGACACAGGCATGAGGCGCGAACGGGAACGCGCTGCCGAAGCCTTCGCACTGGCACGACAAGGGAACACCGTCGTCGTCATCTCCTCAGGCGACGCAGGCATCTACGGCATGGCGCCACTCATCTACGAAATGAACCACACCCAGGCCGAGCCTGTCGACATTGAGGTGCTCCCCGGCATCTCAGCCTTCCAGAAGGCCGCCGCACTGCTCGGAGCACCCATCGGGCACGACCTCTGCCTCGTGTCACTATCCGACCTCATGACACCCTGGGACGTCATCGAGCGTCGCATACGCGCTGCTGCCGCCGGCGACTTCGTCACCGCCGTCTACAATCCCAAGTCGCACGAGCGCTACTGGCAGCTCTACCGCCTCCAGGAACTCTTCCTGCAGCAGCGCGCCGCCGACACCCCCGTGGGCTACGTACGCCAGGCAGGCCGCGACGAACAGGAGGTCGTCCTGACAACCCTCGCCGACTTCAACCCCGACGCCGTCGACATGTTCACCGTCATCATCATCGGCAACTCCCAGTCGTACGTCTGCGACGGGCACTTCATCACTCCACGCGGATACTACCGCCCCACTGCCGACAGCACCGAGAAGCCCGGACAGCAGATCATGACCGAGTCGTTCCGCACCATTGCAGCAGAACTCAGCCGCCACGACTATCCCCTTGGCCACCTCTGGGCACTGCTGCACGCCATCCATACCACCGCCGACTTCGATATGGAGAACATCCTCTTCACCGACCCTCAGGCTGTAGAGACACTCTACCAGAAGGTCAAGGACGGCACGCTCAAGACCATTGTCACCGACGTCACGATGGTTACCAGCGGCATCCGCAAGGGGGCCCTCGAGCGATTGGGCATCCAGGCCAAATGCTACCTCGGCGACCCGCGCGTGGCCGACACAGTGGCTGCCGCTGCACGCGACGGAAACGAAGCCATCACCCGCACACAGGCCGGCATCCGTCTGGCCGTCGAGGAACACCCCGACGCTCTCTTCGCCTTCGGCAACGCTCCTACGGCACTCATGGAACTCTGCGACCTCGTCCGCCGCGGCAAGGCCCGTCCGGCAGGCATCATCGCCGCCCCAGTCGGTTTCGTCCACGTCCGCGAGTCCAAGCATATGGTGAAGCCCTTCCGCAACATCCCCAAGATTATCGTCGAAGGCAGGAAGGGCGGCAGCAATCTTGCCGCCACGCTCTGCAACGCCATCCTGACATTCGACGACGCACAACAACTCAAACCAGGTCGCGACCTATGAAGTATACCGTCATCGGCATCACCGACGCCCCCACGCCCTACTTCCCGCCAGAGGTGCTGGCCGTCATCCAGAAGGGCAGGCTCTTCTCCGGTGGCCGGCGCCATCACGACATCGTGGCGCACCTGCTGCCACCCGACGCCCAGTGGATAGACATCACCGCGCCCCTCGACGCCGTCTTCGAACAGTACCACAACGCTGCCTCCGTCATCGTCTTCGCCAGCGGCGACCCCCTATTCTTCGGCTTTGCCAGTACCATCCACCGCCGTGAGCCCGACGCCGACATCGTTGTCTACCCCACGTTCAACTCCCTGCAAATGCTGGCCCACCGCCTGCTCATGCCCTACCACGATATGCGCATCATATCACTCACCGGACGGCCCTGGCCCGAACTCGACCGCGCGCTCATCGAACGCACACCGAAGATAGGCATCCTCACCGACCATGAGCATACCCCCGCAGCCATTGCCTGCCGACTGCTCGACTACGGCTACAACCACTATACCATGCACGTAGGCGAGCACCTCGGCAACCCCACCCTCGAGCGCGTTACCACCCTGCCCCTCGCCGAAGCCGCCACAGCAACCTTCGCCAGTCCCAACTGCGTCATACTCGCTGCCGTCGCACCAGGAACAGCCACCATGGCCGCCCCACCCTTCGGTCTGCCTGACGCCAGCTTCGCCCTGCTCGACGGACGCGAAAAGATGATTACCAAGATGCCCGTGCGCCTGCTGACCCTCCAGGCCCTCGACCTGCCCAGCCGCCATACCCTCTGGGACATAGGCTTCTGTACCGGCTCGGTCAGCATCGAAGCGCGCCTGCTATTCCCCCATCTCCGCATCGACGCCTTCGAGGTGCGACCAGAGTGCGAGGCCATCATCAGCGAAAACGCCCGCCGTCACGGCGCCCCAGGCATCAACGTCCACATCGGCGACTTCCTCGCCGCCGACATCCCCCCGGTCGCTCCCGGCGTCCCTGCCGTCTCTTCCCCGGTTCCTCTATGCGGCAACAGTGTTGCCGCCCCTGACGCCGTCTTCATCGGCGGCCACGGCGGCCGCCTGAAGGACATCCTGGCCAAGGTGCTGCGCTTCCTAGCCCCCGGGGGCGTCATCGTCATGAACAGCGTGAAAGCCCCGAAGGTCCTTACCGACAGCCACCAGCTTTGGGACGAGGCCTGCCGCGACCTCGGCCTGCACCAGGAGCCGCCCCTGCGCATCGTCGTCGACAATCATCACCCCATAAAAATCCTCAAAGCAACAAGACAAGCATGAAGACAGCCATCATACCCGTCAGTGACGCGGGAAAGGACATTGCCCGCACGCTGCAGCACCAACTGAGCGGCACCATCATCACCCGCAAGGACGTAGCCCGCCAGTGGCAACACTACGACGCCTTCGTCTTCATCGGAGCCCTGGGCATCTGTGTCCGCACCATAGCGCCATTGGTAAAAGACAAGCACGAAGACCCCGCCGTGGTCTGTGTCGACAGTCTCGGTCACCACGCCATCGCCGTGCTCTCGGGACACGTCGGCGGCGCCAACGCACTGGCCGACACCGTCGCTGAAGCACTCGGTGCACAGCCCGTCATCACCACCCAGAGCGACAACGCCGGACTCTGGGCCCTCGACAACCTGGAGAGCCGCTTCGGCTGGGCCCTCGCCAGCGAGAAGGAGGACATGAACCCCTGCATCTTCGCCTTCGTCAACCGCCAGCCCACGGCCCTGCTGCTCGAGGCTCGCGACGAAGGCACTGACTACCTCGAACAGACACTCCCCCCGCACGTCACCGTCATCGGCGACATCAGCGAGGCCACCCCGGACCGTTTCCGCCTGGTCATCATCGTCTCACCCTTCATGCGCAGCGCCCCCGAGGGCATGCTCGAACTGCACTTCGTGCCAATGATAGGCACCATAGGCTTCGGCCTCGCCCATGAGCCCGACGATGCCGAGGACATCTACGACCAGATAGACGAAGCCTTCGCCCAGCGCGGCGTGCTGCCCTGCGCCAACCGCTACTGCACCATCGACGTCAAGAGCGAGGAGCCCTTCGTCGACATGCTCGTACTCGACTACCAGGCCGAGGTCCGCTTCTTCACCGCAGAGCAGCTGGCTGCCGTCGACGTGCCCAACCCCAGCGCCACAGTCCAGAAGCACGTAGGTACACCCAGCGTATGCGAAGCCGCCGCCATCCTTGGCTCAAACAACGGAACGCTCATCATACCCAAGGTCAAGGGCAGGCACTGGACGGCCGCCCTCGCCATCGACCGCCGCCACCTGCGCACCACCGCCCCGTCAGCCCCCGCCAACGGCCAGCGTCCCTTGCACCCCCTGCCCTCCTCGTCTCCTTCTGTCCCCCCATGCGGCAACAGTGCTGCCGCCCATATTGAAATAGTAGGCGCAGGCCCCGGCGATCCAGACCTTATCAGCGTCCGTGGCCGTCAGCTTCTGGAACACGCCGACCTCATACTCTATGCCGGGTCTCTCGTACCCAAGGCGCTTACCGAGTGCCATAAGCCCGGAGCCGTGGTGCGCTCCTCGGCCGACATGACCCTCGAAGAGCAGTGCGCCCTGATGAAGGACCACTACGACCAGGGGCACCTCATCGTCCGCCTGCACACAGGCGACCCGTGCATCTTCGGCGCCATTCAGGAGCAGATGGCCTTCTTCGACCGCGAGGGTATGTCATACCACATCACCCCCGGCATCTCGTCGTTCCTCGCTGCCGCCGCCGAGCTGCGCAGCCAGTTCACCATTCCCGAGCGAACGCAGACCATCATCCTCACCCGCGGTGAGGGCCGCACGCCCATGCCCGACCGCGAGCGGCTGCACCTGCTGGCCCGCAGTCGCTCCACCATGTGCATCTTCCTCTCGGCGGCCATCGTCGACGACGTGCAGCGCGAGCTCCTCCAGGAGTACCCTGCCGACACCCCCGTGGCGGCGTGCTACCACCTGACGTGGCCCGACCAGCGCATCTACCGCGGACGCCTGAAGGACCTCGCTCGCATTGTCCACGACAACCATCTGACGCTCACCACCATGCTCGTCGTAGGCGATGCCATAGACAACCGTCAGGGCTTGTCAGAACTTTACTCGAAACACTTCACCCACCTCTTCCGGCAGGGTGACGAAAACTGACCCTATAATGAACGTCCTCCCTCGCTTCTCCCTCGCTTCCCCCTCGCTTCCTCCTCGCTTCAACGAGCGAGGTTAGAGCGAGGTTGGAGCGAAGTTGGAGCGAAGGCGGACGGGAGTCAGACGGGTGTTGAAAATGGGGAAAATCCGGGAAAAAACGGAACAAGATGGGGCTACAGCCTGATGAGGGTTGAACCGAGGTTGGCGAGCTGTACGGCATAGACGCCTTCCGACAGTGAGGAAAGGTTGACCATGCCACTGCTGG
>JAEEGL014903853.1_pt1 | contig 15162 bp, 13 predicted proteins | sample 9134231 | NCBI WGS metagenome assembly JAEEGL01 (sample SAMN16246548, study PRJNA631951) | gut metagenome | biome: gut microbiome; feature: rumen; material: fiber-attached | host: Bos | place: Iran: Karaj | collected 2018-10 | reverse complement strand
TATCCTCATACAATTATATTTTTGGGAACTCTTTATGCCAAGCAGTTGCTTGTTCATAAGCATAAGCTGTTTTAAACATCGTTTGTTCATCAAAGTTTTTAGCTAACAACTGCATACCTATAGGAATACCTTTTTGTGAGAAACCACAAGGTAAACTCATACCCGGAATTGCAGCTAAATTACAACTTATTGTAAATATATCGGATAAATACATTTGTAAAGGATCCGAGCTCTTTTCACCTATTTTAAATGCCGGTGTTGGAGCTGAAGGAGTAAGAATAATATCAACTTTTTCAAAAGCTTTTTCAAAATCTTGTTTTATTAATGTTCTTACTTTTTGTGCTTTACCATAGAAAGCATCGTAATATCCTGCTGAAAGAGCATAAGTTCCAAGCATTATTCTTCTTTTAACTTCTGCACCGAAACCCTGACCTCTTGATTTTTGGTATTCGTCTAACAAATTAGTACAATCTGCTCTGAAACCGTATCTCACACCATCATATCTTGCAAGGTTAGCTGATGCTTCGGAACAACAAATGATATAATAAACCGCAACTGCGTAATCTGTATGCGGTAAAGAAATTTCTACAATTTCAGCACCTAAACTTTTGTAAACTTCGATTGCTTTATCGAGAGCAGCTTTTACATCTGCATCCAATCCGTCTATAAAATATTCTTTCGGAAGACCGATTTTTAAACCTTTAACTCCGTCTTTAATTGTAGAAAGATAGTTTGGTACATCTATATTTATTGAAGTTGAATCTTTTGTATCGTGACCTGCAATAACATTTAACAACAATGCACTGTCTTCAACAGTTTTAGACATAGGTCCTATTTGGTCAAGAGAAGAAGCAAATGCTACGGCACCGAATCTGCTTACTCTTCCGTAAGTAGGTTTTACACCTACTATTCCGCAACAACTTGCAGGTTGTCTTATTGAACCGCCGGTATCAGTTCCAAGTGCCAAAGGAGCTGTCATTGCACCAACTGCGGATGCACTGCCTCCGGAAGAACCGCCGGGAATGTGTTCCGTGTTCCAAGGATTTCTTGTAGTGAAAAATGCAGAGTTTTCTGTTGATGAACCCATTGCGAATTCATCAAGGTTTGCTTTACCTACAAATACTGCCCCGGCATTTTTAAGTTTTGTTATAACTGTTGCATCATAAGGAGCAATATAGTTTTCCAAAATTTTAGATGATGCAGTCATTCTGATATCTTTAATTAAAATATTATCTTTAATTGCTATAGGTACACCTTCCAATACTCCTACGTTTTCACCTTTAGCTATTTTATCATCTGAAATTTGTGCTTGTTTTAAAGCATAATCTTCACATATCGAAACATATGCTTTTATTTTAGGATCTACTTCTTTAATTCTTCCAAGGAAAGCTTTTGTTACTTCAACACTTGAAAGTTCTTTGCTCTTAATCTTTGCCGCTAGTTCTGTAGCGGTCATTTTAATTATTTCATTCATTTCTATTATCCTTTTATACTTCTATAAACTTTTCAACTATTCAACCTTTCAACCATTCAACAAATTTTCGCTTTGCGAAAATTTAATCTTCTAATTCCATAACTTTCTTAACTTTAAAAAAGTCTCCGTCTTGTTCAGGTGCATTTTTGAACAATGCATCTATAGTTTCTTGAGAACTTTTTACTACAACATCTTCTCTCCAAACATTTTCACTGGTTCCGCCATGGCTTGTGGGTGCTATTGTTGAAGTATCAACTTCTTTTATCTTCTCGATATAACCTAAAATAGAACCAAGTTGTTTAGCTAAATTTTCTTTTTCCTTCTCTTCAAATTCCAATCTTGCAAGAGAAGCAACATAATCAACATCTTTTTTTGATATTTCCATATTTGCTCCTAAAAAAGTAATAATTTATCTTAATATTATACATAAGAAAAAATTGCTTAGCAATTAAAAATTATAAAATTATTCTGCACTATAATTTAGCCTATATGTTATTGTTAGATATTTGTCAATTATCTAATAAAATACTAAAATGATTAAAACTTTTTTGAGTGGATAAATGGAAAAAATAATTTTATGCTTTCATGGTGGCAGTTTAAATCGTGGCTGTGAAGCCATTTGCCGTTCGATTTATAAAATATTAAAAAACAATGAAATTATATTATATTCTTTCAACAAACAAGAAGATGTCTTTGTAGGATTAGATAAATTCTTAGAAATAAAACATTTAAATATTAATCATTTCAATAAATTGTCAATAACAGATAGAATACTAAAGCTTTTTAAACAAATATTCCTAAAAAAAACAAAATATGACTATAATTATAGTCGTTTTAAACTTTTGTTGGAAGATGAAAACGATGTTTTTTTGTCAATAGGTGGAGATAACTATTGTTACGGCGCAGATCTTTTTAATAAACTATCTTTTGTAAATAAAATATTAAATACAAAAAGGAAAAAAGTTGTTTTATTCGGTTGCTCAATAGAGCCGAGAGATATTAAAAGGAATGAAATTTTACGAGAAGATTTAAAAAAGTATTCGTTAATAACCGCACGAGAAAGTTTTACTTATAATGCATTAATCGAAAATGGAATAGACAAAAACACCCATTTGTTTCCGGATCCTGCTTTCCTTTTAGATAAAGATATACCTACGGATTTACCTGATGCTTTTATACCGAATAATACTGTAGGTTTGAATTTGAGTCCGATGGTACAAAACTTGGAAGGAGATAACAATATTGTATATAAAAATTTTGTTGAGTTAATAGAATATATAATAAAAAATACAGATATGAATATATCTTTAATTCCACATGTAATATGGAAAAAAGATAACGATTTAGAACCATTAACCGAATTATATAAACAATTTGAGAATACTAAAAGAGTTTGTTTAATAAATAAAGATTATAATGCATGTCAAATAAAAGGTGTTATTTCACAATGTAGATTCATGATAGCATCAAGAACTCATGCATCTATTGCTGCATATTCAACACAGGTGCCTACACTTGTTATTGGCTATTCAGTTAAAGCGAAAGGTATTGCAAAAGACATTTTTGGTGACTACAAAGATTATGTTTTATCTGCCCAAAATTTAAAAGGAAAAAAAGAGCTGTTAAATGCCTTTAAAAATTTGATGCAAAATGAAACGAAAATAAAAGAATATTATAAAAATTTTATGCCTTCCTATATAGAAAAAACTTGGCTTGCAGGTAAAGAAGTAGAGAAAATATTAAATAATATATAAAAAGTTATATATTTAGAAGATAAAAAATGATAACAATAATCGATAAAACTAAATGTTGTGGTTGTGGTGCTTGCTTTAATATTTGTCCGAAAAAAGCCATAAGTATGGAGTATGATAATGAAGGCTTTTTATATCCTAAAGTTGATAATAGCAAATGTGTAAAATGTGAATTATGTTTGAAAGTTTGTTCCGTAATAAACAATAAAAAAGAAAATAAAGTATTGGAAGTTTATGGCGCAAAGAATAAAAACGTTGATGAGCAATTAAAAAGTTCTTCAGGTGGATTGTTTTCAGTATTTGCAAACTATGTTTTGGAACAAAAAGGTATAGTATTCGGTGCAAGTTTTGATAAAAATTGGAAAGTTGTTCACAAATATATAAATAAAAAAGAAGATTTAGATAGTTTAAGACGATCAAAATATGTTCAAAGTGATATAAATACAACATATAAGCAAACAAAAAGTTTTTTAGACGATAATAAATTAGTTTTATTTACCGGAACACCTTGCCAAATAGCAGGGTTAAATAATTATCTTCAAAAAGATTATGAAAAGTTAATAACTATTGACATTATATGTCATGGAGTTCCAAGTCCGAAGGTTTGGGAAAAATTTTTAGCGGATAATTTTAATGTAACAAGTATAGAAGATATAAATTTTAGAGACAAATATATTGGGTGGATAGGCTTTTTTGATAGCTATACTTTAAAACACAAAAAACATAAAGGTTTGATTCAAAAAATTATTAAATTAATAAAAAATAAGGGAAAAAGAAATAGGTATATTTATAAATATTTGTATTCATCTTATTTTAAAGGCTTTTTAAAAAATTTATTTCTTAGAGAATCTTGTCATCAATGTATTTATAAAAAGCACTTAAATAGTGATTTTACAATAGGTGATTTTTGGGGAATAGATAAAATATTGCCGAGCATGTATGATAAAAACGGAGTGTCTGTATTAACTATAAATTCACAAAAAGCAAAAGATATATTTGGGGAAATAAAAAACAATGTTGATTATAAAAAAATAAATTATAATGATGTATTAAAATATAATCCTGTACTTGTAGATTCCGTATCAAAACATCCCAAGAGAGAAGAGTTTTTTAAAAATTTTCAAACACAATCAATAAACAAATTAATAATAAAACTTATAAGAAAATGAATTTAGAATTTTCTTGTTTAAAATATATAAATATATTTAGTAAAATAATTGCTATGAAAATATCTAAAAAAGAGTTGGAAAAACTTAATAAAGAAGGGTTAATAACTTCGCAACAAGTAGAAAATATAATCAGTTATTATCAAAACAATAGTGATAATAACAAATTATGGAAAAGGCTTTTTATTATAGCTGCTCTTCTTATCGCATTAGGTATAATTTTAATAATAGGTGCAAACTGGGCTTTAATACCGAACTTTCTAAAAATATCAATAGATTTCGTTCTCTTTTTAGCATTAGTGCATACAGACTACTGTTTCATAATAAATAATAAAAAAAATTTGTCGGAACTTTTTTTGATAATTTCTTTTTTTATGGTTGCCGGAACTATAGGCCTTATTGCACAAGTATATAATTTGGATGGCGGTTGGCTTTCTTTCGCAAGGTTTTGGATGCTTTTAGCAATACCATTTGTTTTTTTAAGTAAAACATTTTTAATAAATATTTTATGGTTACTTTTACTGTTTAACAGTTTTCCGCAAAGTTTCTATACTTTTTTACATGATATTTATTCTTATTTTGTTTCAACCTTTTTACCGTTTTCAAAAGCATATAACATTTCTGTATTTTGTATTTTGCTGTATTTCTCACTTGAAATATTACAACATTTTGGAAAGCAGTTATATATAAAGTTTGATAGGAAAATAGTTGTTTTAAAAGCTTTTTCCATACTTGCACAATTAACAAAATATTGGACTTTTTGTGCAATAGCTTTACAAAGAAATGTAATAGATATAATTTTTATATTTTGTCTGTTGGCTTATAAAATGTACAAATATTACAAATCAAGAAAAGAAAAATATTTTAGAAATTATGCAATAGTAGCAGAAATATACATAATATATCTGTTTATAAGTGCTTACGGCAATTTGTTTTTTACAGGTATAGGGTTTATTATGGGCGGAATACTTTTACTTGTTTCAATATATGTTTTAAGAAAAGTATTGTCGTATATGAAAAAAATGGGAGTAAACAGTTGAAGAACAAACTCTTATTGTTTATATTACTGATTCCGGTTATATGTTTATTTGTATGGAACTGTTTTTTGTGGTACGATAAAGACTCCGGAACGGAAATAACCGTGCGAATTACGGGTTATGATCCGAGAGATTTGTTATCAGGTCATTATATAAGATACAGAATCGATTGGGATAAAACGGATTTGCAACAATTTGAAAAAAAATCTTATACAAAAAATGATTTCGTTAACAGTTTAAATAAAAGCTCTTACAGATTTTATGTTTCGGAACATCATGCAAAATATTTAGAAAAATTGTTGATGGAATCGTGGGATGTAAAAGAAGAAGATAAGAAAAAGATAGAAGTTGTTTATTCTTATAAAAAGGGCAAACATCCTATTGCTAAAAAACTATTGGTAGATGGCCAGTCTTATAAAAAACTTATATAGAAAACAGGGAAAAATGTATTGTAAAGGATTAAGCAGATTTCGTAAATTTTTAGGCATAAAGTTTAGAATAAAACTAAAACCGAAACATTATAAAAGAGTCGGTATAATTTTTGGCTCTAAAGACGGAATTGGTAACAGGATTTTTGGATTGATGAACGTATTAAATTATTTTTCTCCGGATGAGTTGGTCATTTTTTGGAATGATAAAGATTGGGTTTCTGCAAAATTTTATGATTTGTTTGATACGGATTTTAAAACAAAGATAGTTGAATATAATGATATTAAAAGCTTTAATGAAGCAACAAAAGAATTTGATTTAATAATAGAAAAACCGGACGTTTGTTTAAAAACATTTAACAGAAAATCATTAGGCTTAAAATACGATAAAATTAATAAAAATACTTTTTTTAAATATCAAGAAATTTTTCAATATTTAAAACCTAAAGCAGAACTTATAGAAAAGATAAATAAAAATACACCGAAAGGATATTTCATAGCTTTACAGATAAGAAATGCCGCAGATTGGGAAGATTTTGGCAGAAACGAAGATTTGAATTTGTTTGTGTCGGAAATGAACAAAATAGAAAAAGAAGGTGTTTTTTATCTTTCTGCAATGGATGAAAAAGTTGGCACTTTTTTAAGAAATAAATATAATGGTCAAATATTGGAATTAAAAGATAAAAACTATAAGTCAATGCAAGATGCAATTTGTGATTTGTATATAATGGCAAAAGCGGGTAAAGCAATATATTCGTTTGGTTCTACATTCGGAGAACTTGCTTTTTGGCTTAGAAAAGATATGCAGAACGTGACGATTGTCGGTAGTCAGAAAAAATGGATAAATAAAAAGAAGTTGAAAAAGAATAAAAAGTAGAGGGTTTATGCCAAAAATATCAATAATAGTGCCGGTATATAATGTTGAAAAATATTTACCGGAATGTTTAGATAGTATAATAAATCAGACATTTACAGATTTTGAATGTATATGTATAAACGATGGCTCTCCGGATAATTCTTTGGCAATATTAAAAGAATATGCAAGTAAAGATAGTAGAATAAAAATAATAAATCAAGAAAATAAAGGCCAATCAAGTGCAAGAAATGTAGGTATGAAGTTTAGTAAAGGGAAATATATTGCTTTTATTGATTCAGATGATTGGATAAGTACTGATTATTTAGATATTCTTTATAATATAATAGAAAATAAACAATATGATATTGCTATATGTAATCATCAGTATTATTATTCAAAAGATAATAAATATGTTCCATATATCCCTAATGTTTTTATAGACGAAAACACTACACAATTCGATAAGTTCTTTTGCGGTTATACTTTTGGGTCTGTTTGTACAAGATTATATAGAAGAGAATTTTTAGAAAACAACAAAATGTTATTCTTGGAAAATGTTGTTATGGAAGATTATATTTTTTCAATAATTACTTATTTGTCTACAAAAAAAATAACATTTGTAAATGACGGTTTATATTATTATAGAACACAAATAAAAAGTACAATGTCGAATTATGACAGGGTTACCATAAGTAAATTTTGTAACAATTTTTTTATAATCAAAGAAATTGTAAAAAGAAAAATCAGTTGTATTGAAATTGAAAATTTTTTTGTTAAAAGTTTTTTTCATAATTTATCGGATACATATAAAAGAGCAAAAAAAAGTAAATATAGTATAGAAGATTTATTTGATAAAAGTTTAGATGCTTTGCGCTTTTTCAATTCTATAAAAAAGAATTTATATTTTAAATATCAGATAGCAATTCCTATTTCTATTAGGTTGTTTCTTTTATTTAAAACGAAAGTTTTTGTGTTTAGAAATTTATTTAAGATAATACATTAGCTATAAATTTTTTTGTGAGTTTTATAGTATTATCGAATTTTCTTTTAAAGAGAGATTTCTTTTTTATTATGCGAGTATACGTTTTATCGTTATTTGAAGAGAAGAATAGATTTTTTACATTTTCATAATCGAAATCTGTGTAGTTTATACAAAAGTTATCCACCCATTTCTTTGTGTCGTTTATATTTATAAAAAGTTCGTAATCGGCAAATATTTTTTTTGCTTCTTTTACAAATTCAATCATACCAACAGAAATTTTTTTATAAGCATTTATGTTACTTTTTTCATAGGAGTTTTCTTTGTCATAAATAAACTCTTCATTGAAATCTATACCTAATACTTGCGGAGTGGGCGCGGAAAAGAAATATTCCATTAAGTTCCAATTTTCAAAACCGTCATATTTCGTTTTTAATTTCAAAAGATAAAGAGATTTTATTTCCTTTGGTATAGTTTTTGCTCTTGTTTGCAGTGATATACTGAAAATGTTTTTGTCTTGCAATATTTGTTTTGCTAAAAGAGCAGCGGAAAACGTGCTGGTTATTGAATCTGCAACCATTATGTTCTTTTCTTTTTCTGATATTTTATCACTTATATAACTATAGAATTTTTTTTGATATTGGGATAATAAATCTTTTAGTACATTGCAATTTTTTACTATGAACTCTTGTATGTTATCGGTATCGATATTACATTTTTTTATTGTTTCGTTTTCCGGAAAAATTTGTTTTAGAAACAATATTATTTGCAGTTGTTCGTCATTGTTTAAAGCTTTATTATGTATAAATTTTTCTATTTTCTTTTGAAACCTGTTCAATGTTACATAATTTGCTGCAATGTTACTATTAAAAATTTTAAAAGATTTTTCTAAAGTGTAACCATCTCTTGCAGCAAAGAAAATATGGTCAATTTTGTTTGATATGGCTTGTTTATTTATAAAATCACAAAAAATATAATTAGCGATTCCTGCAATATTAAATCCGAAATTATAAAAATAGTTCTTTTCTTCTTTTCTTTTAACCCAATTTATAGCACAGATACCTAATGTTATAGATGTTCCTAATGATATTTGTTTCTTTCTTAATAAACTGAAAAAAGATTTGTTGTCATTGAGAAATTGTGTCATTATTTTAGGATATAAAAAACTGTTTATACCTATTTGTTGCGGAATTAAATAATCGGAATTCTTGTTATCTCCTATATGAAATATTTTGTTAGGAGATATTTTAAAATCTTCTGTTATTTTTTTATATAAAAGGCTTGATCTTTTTGTTTTGTTTTCTTTTGAAGATAAATATATCTTTTGATATCCGATAATTCCGTTTTTATTAAGAAGCTTTTCCACAAATTCGTATGGTAAATACATATCTGAAGTTATTATAATTTTTTTGTTTAAGCTTTTTGCATAGTTGAATATATCAAAAATTTCTTGGTTGACTTGTAATGTTTGATATTCAAGCTCAAGTTCTTTTTCTTTTAGATATTGATATTGTTGCGGAAGATTGTTATATATACCATTTAATGAAATTTCTTCACCGATAACTGTTTTTTTTATTTCTGTATCATCGGCTGCTTTTCTTAATATGCCAAAGTTAGGTACATTTTCTAATAGTTCTAAATGTAAAAATAAATCTTCCGGTTTATAATAAGGCCTAACCAATAGTGTATCGAAGATATCAAATGATATTATTTCGTTATTTTTAATGATATCTTTAATTTTGTTTATCATGATTTTCAGTGCTTTTTATTGAATTGTCATTATCTAAAATTAATCCTGTTACCCAAAAATATAATCCTGCTGCATAAGGAGATTTTAAAAAACAATCGAAACATTCCGATATCATAATTGCTATCCATGCAAAAATTAACATTAACGGTAATAGTGATTTTGTTTGTATATATGCTATTATTAATCTTCTAAAAATATTATAAATTATAATCAAAAACAATATAAGTCCTACAATTCCGAGATTTACCCATATTTCAATATAGATATTATGAAAATGTGGAAGTATTTTAAAATCAACTTGTTTGTTTATTGCGGTTTTTGGAGTATGACCAAAAATAGGTTTTTCTTTAATTAATTGTAAACCGAATTTATACATATCTATTCTTGTTGTTAAAGAATCATCAGTGTTAATATTGGTTTTATTTATTCTCTTTTTTACATTAGAACTGAATAAATATGCTGCAGAAAAGCAAAGTATTAGTCCTGTTAGTATACAAAGTCCCTTAATAATTTTTTTGTTTTTATAAATATAAAAGATTAACATAAATAGAAATGTTATAAATAAAGAAATATAACAGTTTCTTGTACCGGAAAGAAGTAGCCCGTATATAAAATATAGAGCAATTATTAAAAAGATTAAATTTTTCTTAATATTTTTATGAAAAAAGAAGAGTACAAGAGAAGATATTATTACAAAATTACATCTTGCCCCCAATATCGTATGACCATCAAAAACCCAGATTCTCTTATCTTCTACCAAATGCATAAATCCTATCTGCTTTGGAATAATATAGAAATATGCTAAGAATCCGAAAAATAATGTAAATATAAAAATAGAAATATATACTTTTATAAGATTAATTTTATCTTTAGTTTTTGTTATGCTATACCCAAGCACAAAAGAGAATAACCAACCTACTGCATAATTTGTCATTTCTTCAAATGCAACGTTTCTATATTCAGAAAACAAAGAAGATATAAAATCATAACATAAAAATATAATTATCGGTATTATAATGTTATCTTTTTTCCAAAATTTCCAGTTTTTGAATAATAAGAATAAAGATATTATAGATAATATTTTCCAGCCGTCTTTTGAAAATGGTTGTAAAATTGCAAATAAATAATTAAACAAAAGTTCCATAACAAAAACCCTTTTATCTTACTTCAATCCTATTTTGTCTCATGTATTGTTTTAAATCGAAAATTTCAAGTTGTTTAAAATGAAAAAGTGATGCTGCAAGAACGGCGGATGCTCCTTTTTTGCATACATCAACGAAATGTTCTTTTTTTCCTGCTCCGCCGGAAGCAATTACCGGAACATCAACAACTTTTGTTACCTGTTCCATAAGTTCCAAATCGTAACCGTCTTTAGTTCCGTCTTTGTCCATACTTGTAAGAAGTATTTCACCTGCACCGAGCTGGACACATTTTTGTGCCCATTGTATAACATTTAAATCTGTTTTTGTTCTTCCGCCATGAGTATATACGGTCCAACTGTTACCGTCTTTTTTAGCATCTATTGCAACAACTATACATTGGTTACCGAATTTTCTGCTTCCGTCATATATAAGTTGCGGGTTTAACACTGCTGCGGTATTAATTGATATTTTGTCGGCACCGGCTTTTAGAAGTGTTCTCATATCATCAACAGTTCTTATTCCGCCACCTACGGTAAGGGGGATAAAAACCTGTTCGGCAGTTTTTCTAACGACATCTAAAGTTATTGCCCTTTTGTCTGAAGAAGCCGTAATATCCAAAAATACAACTTCATCGGCACCTTCTACATTATATCTTTTTGCTATTTCTACAGGGTCACCGGCATCTCTTAAATCTACAAAGTTTGTTCCTTTAACAACTCGTCCGGCGTTAACATCTAAACATGGAATAACTCTAATTGCTACCATTTGAAACCTCACATTTAGAAACAAAATTCTTTAATAGTTGCAATCCTATTTCAGAACTTTTTTCCGGATGAAATTGGCAACCCCAAACATTTTCTTTTGCTATTGAAGAACAGAAATTTATTGAGTGACTTGTTATTGTTGCTACATATTCTTTGTTTGTCGGTTTGCAATAGTAGGAATGAACAAAATAAACATAACTTTCATCATTAATGCTTTTGAACATTTCTTTAGCAGTTTGATTTGTTTTAGAAATAAATATTTTGTTCCAACCCATATGGGGGATTATTAATTTTTCATTTTGTTTGGGAACAAATTTCTCTACGATTCCTTCAACTATATTTAAACCTTTATGTAATCCGTCTTCATAACTTTCTGAAAATAAAAGTTGAAAGCCCAAACATATTCCCAAAAACATTTTTTTGCTTTTTATATGTTCTTTGATTGCGACATCAAGCCCTTTTTGGTTAAGTATTTTTATTGCAGGTTCAAAAGCACCTACCCCCGGCAATATTATTGAATTATATTTTGTAATGCTATCGGCATCTGAAATAATATCAACATTGCCGCCGCAAAGTTCAACGGCTTTTGATACACTTCTTAAATTGCCCATACCATAATCTATAATTGCTATCTTAGGTTTCATTTATAAAAAATTCTCCGAATTTTTTAGTTGAATGGTTTAATGGTTTAATAGTTTTTCTCAACCTTTCAACCGTTCAACTTTTCAACCAATTTTTGCAAAGCAAAAATTATTCAACGGTAACTGATTTAGCCAAATTTCTCGGTTGATCGACATCACAACCTTTCATTACCGAAACAAAATATGCAAAAAATTGTAATGGTATAACATTTATTAAAGGTGAAAGATATTCATCAACTTCCGGAACAAAAATTTGATAATCGGATTTCTTGATAATATCTTTGTTATCTTTATTTGCTATTGCAATTATTTTTGCACCTCTTGCTTTAGCTTCTTCAATATTACTTAAAATTTTGTCGTATACTTTACTTTTTGTAGCTATAACCATTACAGGCATTGTTTCATCTATTAATGCGATAGGCCCGTGCTTCATTTCTCCTGCGGGATACCCTTCGGCATAAATATATGAAATTTCTTTTAATTTCAGTGCACCTTCAAGTGCGATTGGATAGTTTATATTTCTTGCCAAATATATAAACTGTTTTGTGTTTTGGAACAATTTTGCAATTTCTTTTATTTTGTTTGAAAGTTTTAATGTTTCGGAAATTTTTGTAGGTATATCTCTTAAATTACTGATGAATTCTGACAATTGTTCTGTCGTTATGGTTTTCTTTTTAGATGCTATAAACATTACAAGCAAATAAAGAGCTGTGAGTTGTCCCGTAAATGCTTTTGTTGATGCAACACCTATTTCCGGCCCGCAATGAGTATATAAAACATTGTCGGCTTCTCTGCTTATGCTTGAACCTACAACATTACATATTGCAATAGTTTTGGATTTCTTTTCTTTTGCAAGTCTTAAAGCCGCAAGAGTATCTGCTGTTTCACCTGATTGCGAAATAAATATCGTTAAAACTTTTTCATCTATTACAGGGTTAGCATATCTGAATTCCGAAGCAATGTTTACTTCCGTAGGGATTTTTGTTAAATTTTCAAACAAGAATTTTGCGGTAAGGCCTGCATGGTAAGATGTTCCGCAAGCTACTATACAAATTCTTGATATGTTTGAAATTTCTTCTTTTGTAAGTTTTACGGATTGTAATATTATTTTGTTTTCTTCGTCGGAAATTCTGCCTCTGAAAGTATCTTGTGTGGTTTGTGTTTGTTCATGAATTTCTTTAAGCATGAAATGTTTATAACCGCACTTTTCGGCTTGTATTGCATTCCATAAAATTTTTTGAGTTTTTCTTTCTATTAAAGTGTCAGGTTCATCGTATATTGTAATAGAATCTGTTTTAATTTCGGCAACATCACCGTTTTCAAGAAAAATTACATCCTTTGTATATTGAAGTAACGCGGAAACATCGGATGCAATAAAATTTTCATCTTTTCCTAACCCTATAACCAAAGGAGCATCTTTTCTTGCGACAACAATTCTTGATTTATCTTCACAAGATATTGCACAAAGAGCATAAGCGCCTTCTATATTTTTTAGTGCGGATTTTACGGCAGCTAATAAATCACCTTTATAATATTTTTCTATTAAGTGTGCTACAACTTCGGTATCCGTTTCGGAAGCAAATTTATGACCTTCTTTTTGTAATTGTTTTTTTAATGAAACATAATTTTCGATTATTCCGTTATGAACTACAACAATTTTTCCGCTGCAATCTGTATGCGGATGAGCATTTTCTTCACTCGGTTTCCCGTGTGTTGCCCATCTTGTATGGCCTATACCGATATTTCCGAAAATTTTGTTTTCTTTGATGTTTTCTTGTAAATTTACAAGTTTTCCTACACTTCTTCTTCTTTCGATTTTATCGTTTTCTATAACGGCAATACCGGCAGAATCGTAACCTCTGTATTCGAGTTTTTCCAATCCGTTATATATTACTTCAACTGCATTTTTTTTACCTATATATCCTACAATTCCACACATAACAATACCTTTTTTATTAAATATATTTAGTTTATTATACTAAAAACAACCGAAGATTTGAAGATTGGAGGATTGGAAGATTGGAAGTAAATCTGTAAAAAATTGCGAAGCAATTTTTTTGTCTTTATTAAATTTTCCTTTTTCCATCCATTCTTCTAATCTTCCATTCTTTCAAAATTGCCTTTGGCAATTTTTATAACAATTCCTTATAAATCTTATCAATATCTTCTTCAAAATTTGTTGAACCGTAAATTGTAAATACTTCTTTTGCAAGAGCAAGAGCAACAGAACCTTCTCCGGAACGAATTATTAAATTGGAATCTTGTTTTCTTAGTTCTTTAGCACTTTTGGAATAAGTTGTGTGAACCAATATCTTTATTCTTGAATTTAATGATTTTGCAATTTCCGTTATTTCTTGTGCCGGAGCAAACGGAGTGGAAATCACTATTGCTTCTGCCGTTTCTATGGCAGACATTATTAAAATTTCTCTTTGAGAAGCATCTCCGTAAATAGCTCTAAGTTCTTTAATGTTTTGTAATTTTATCTTTTTTACTGTATCAATATTCATTTCGATAACAGTTACATTTATTTGTTTTTGTAACAAAATGTTAGATATTATTTTTCCTACGGGGCCATAACCTATAACTATTACGTGTCTTAAATTTTTAGTTTCGTTTTCTATTTCATCTGTTATTGTATAATAAGTTTTAAAGTATCCTTTCTTTTGTAAAAATTTTATTATAGAAGGTATCCAACGATAGACCGTAGTGTTTAATGTTATTGTAACAATAGAAACAAATATTATTGCGTTATATGCATCGTGGGACATTATTCCATAACTTACTGCAAGTGATGCCAAAATAAAAGAAAATTCTCCGATTTGTCCTAAAGCGACACCTATTGATATTGCTTTTGTCATAGGTTGTTTTAAAAATCTAATAATAAGAATTGCCCCTATAGGTTTTATAAACAAAACAACAAACAACAAAATTATTGTTAATATCCAAGATGATTTTAAAGAAGAAACATTAAAAAGCATTCCTACGGAAACAAAAAATAATACGGCAAAAACATCACTTATCGGAAGAGCCTCGGATGTTGCTCTTGCGCTGAATTCCGACTGTCCCACAATCATACCTGCCAAAAAAGCTCCCAATGCTATAGATGCTCCAAAAAATTCTGTTGCACAAACCGAAATTCCAAGTGCAATAACCAGAACAGATAAAATAAAAAGT
>JAEEGL014061772.1_pt1 | contig 15162 bp, 16 predicted proteins | sample 9134231 | NCBI WGS metagenome assembly JAEEGL01 (sample SAMN16246548, study PRJNA631951) | gut metagenome | biome: gut microbiome; feature: rumen; material: fiber-attached | host: Bos | place: Iran: Karaj | collected 2018-10 | reverse complement strand
TCTGAAAAGCCAAAGTTGGGCTACGAGTACCAACTCCTGTGGATGTCGCAGAATGTCAGTCCGGTATATGTATATAACGCCTCTGATGTCAAGTGGTATGAGATTGACGACGAGGATGATTTAAAATACGCGGAACAATTTGTAGTGGGGTATTTGTAAATTAATGATATCTTAAGATGGGTGTTCTAAGTAAGTTGAAATGTTTGGTACCTCCTGCTATAAAGCTTTTTGTACGTCGCTATTATCTTTTGTTTCAAGAGCAGCAACAGATTCGGTATGTGAGACTGAAAAGGAAGGTGTTTTATCTGAGGGACTATGAGTTCGATGGCGGAAAGTGTTACTCAAAAAAACGACTGCAGTTAGTCGCTGAAGCGGAAGAAAAAGGTCGACATCTGGATTTCCAAGGACGACAGCATACACAAGATATTTGTCGTAAGTAACTTGACTTTGACAGGTGTAGATATCGTGATAATTTAGCAGATGCAGATTCTTGGTGAAGTTTGAATACCGTAATTCTAAGAGGGTATTCCTCGCTTGAAAAGTGGAGCGCCAATAAACTCAGGAGACACTTCAAAAAGTCCATTACATCGCTTAACTGTCTGAAGCTGGCTGAGAGGGATTGGGGAATTCTTTATTCTATCAGTTATCTCAACAAAGAGGTATTTTCGAAGCTATCAAGCAATATGGCATTGCTGCGTAAGAGAGTTGATGACCAATGATGATTTTTGAGATTAAAATTGCTAAACTATTTTTTTAAAATAAGATTCCCCAAATGAATATCGCATTAATAATTGCAGGCGGTTCTGGAAACCGTATGGGACAGGATATCCCCAAACAGTTTATAAATGTTTATGATAAGCCAGTTTTAATATATACGTTGGAAGGCTTTCAGAAACATCCAATGATTGATGCCATTGAAGTGGTATGTATTGATGGCTGGCATGATGTTTTATGGGCTTATGCCCATCAGTTTGATATAACAAAATTAAAGTGGGTTGTAACAGGTGGACAATCAGGTCAGGAAAGCATCAGAAATGGAGTTTATAATCTAGAAGGTAAGGTTAATGACGATGACATTATCGTCGTTCACGACGGAATTCGTCCTTTGGTAGAAGCTGAAGTCTTAACAGATGTTATTAAAATGGCTCAAAAGTATGGAAATGGAGTCTCCTCCTTGCCATATAATGAACAGATTTTTATAGTAAATCCTGATGATCCAGGGACAACCAAACAGTTTATCCCTCGTGAAACTCTTCGTCGAGTTTCAACCCCTCAGGCCTATAAATTTGGACGATTAGATTCTGCGTACCATGAGGCTTTTGAAAAAAAAATTGGTATTTATGGTTCTTCATATACTAATACAATGATGGTGGAGCTTGGTGATACACTTCATTTTGCCGTAGGTTCTGACAAAAACATTAAGTTAACTACAAAAGATGATCTTGAAATGTTTAAAGGTTATCTAAAGATGGACAAAGATTCTTGGCTAAAATAATGTTTAATCAGTGAAAGTTCTGCTTTGCAATTACATCACACGTTATATAGAAGTTGTTAATGGGACATATTATACAAATATTAGGCTTTTTATATTATAGGACTTTTGGGCTATTTGTTGATATTCGAGTTGTAGCATACAAGTATTTCTTTTTCTTATTCAGAGTAAATAGAAATAAAATCGTATTTATTAATGAAGATTATAGCTGTAATCCTAAAGCTATTGCAGAAAAATTACTGCAGACAAGTACTAAATTGGTTATGATATGGCTTTCGGATTATGAAATTAGTGCTATTCCTGATGGAATAACTTCTTGTAAGAAATCTGGTATTCTAGGTGCTTTCCATCTTTCTACAGCCAAGGTGATTGTGATGAATAGTAAAGGTGACAAAGTTCGTTATATTAAAAAGAAATCTCAGTTTTTGATTCAAACTCATCATGGTTCTTTCCCTCTTAAATATGTTGAAGCGGAATGCGTTGAGAAGCTTCCGCAGGCGTATGTTAAGAATAGTGTGAAAGATTCACAAATGACAGACTTAATGTTATCTGATAGTGCATGGACGAGTGTTTTTTGTCATAAGGCCCTTTGGTACAATGGTGAAATATTAGAGGGAGGATATCCAAGAAATGATATTTATTTTAATTATACGGAGAGTGTTAAACACCAAATAAGGGAGGAGTTGGCGCTTAATGAAAATAATAAAATCGTAACTTATGCTCCTACATTTCGTGACAATGGTAATTTTGATTGTTATGACCTTGATGCTAATATAATTCTGAATGAGTTAAAAGCAAAAACAGGGGAAGATTGGACACTTTTAGTTCGTGCACATCCAAATATTTATTTCTTATCTGGGAAGACTCTTGATTTTGATTATTCTGAAAAAGTACGTGATGTTACATCGTATCCGGATGCTCAAAGACTTTTTCTTATAACAGACTTGTTAATAACGGACTATTCTTCTATTATGATTGATTTTATATTGATGCATAAACCTGTTTTGTTATTTGCTATAGATGAAGAGGAGTATGTCGAACAACGTGGCATCCGTCCAGAGTATAGAAAGTTGCCTTTCCCTCATAGCAAGAATAATTTGGAACTAATTAATAATCTCCGTGCATTAGATTTTGAAAATCCTTATTCGAATGACTTTATAAAATGGTATGGGAGTAAAGACGATGGTCATGCATCGGAACGTGTTGTCAATCGTATTATTGAAGAAATTTCAATTAGTAAATGAAAAAAACTGTATCTGCAACAATATGGAGTGTCTTAGATCGAGTGTGGTCACAGATTGTAGGCTTCTTCATTGGCATTGTTTTAGCTCGATTACTTACTCCTGAGGATTATGGCTTGGTGGGTATCAGTATGGTTTTTATTGCGTTTTCCAATGTTTTTATTGAGGCAGGATTCTCAAATGCACTTATTAGAAAATTAGATAGGACAAATATTGATTATTCAACAGCATTCCATTTTAATGCCATAATGGGCATTTTTATGTATGCTGTGTTGTTTATCGGTGCTCCTTGGATAGCTGATTATTTTGACGACAAACAGCTGGTACCACTCACGCGATTTGTGAGTGTTACTGTTGTGCTGAATTCTCTCTGTATAGTGCAAAATGCAATTCTTACAGCAGAATTTAGAATGCGTGAGCAGGCTATAATTAATATTGCAGCGCAAATTCCATCTGGCCTTATAGCTGTGTATCTGGCATATATAGGTTGGGGTATTTACGCTTTAGCAGTGAATACAGTATTGTCCTCATTTATTAGAACAGTGATCTTTTGGATTGTCACAAAATGGTGGCCTTCTTTTGAGTTCAGTATGGATTCTATGCGTTATTTATGGGGATTTGGTTCTAAATTAATTGGTGCCAATTTCTTAGGTACCGTTTTCAATGAGATATATACTATATTGATTGGTAAATATGTTAATAAGAATGATTTAGGATTGTATTCTAAAGGACGTTCTTTATCTACACAGCCGGAGACAATATGTAACGGAGTTATTCAAAAAGTTGCTTTACCATTGTTGGCTAATGCTCAAAATGATGCAGATCTGTTGAGAGAGAAATATCGAGAGTTAACTAAAATGGTAACTTGCGTGATGACTATAATTAGTGGACTTTTGATAGTAATTGCTAAGCCTTTGATTATTCTCTTGTGGGGAAATGCCTGGGAAGGCTCTGTGATTGTTTTCCAACTTTTGTTGTTGGCTAGTGTTATCGGGTATGTTCAGTCATTAACTCTTGTGTTGCTGCAGATTGTTAACAAGACTGGATATACTTTGAAGTTGGAGTTTTTGAAGAAACCTGTATACCTTATCGTTATTTTCTTGTCCATACAGTATGGATTGATAGGCTTGCTGATTGCATATGTAATTAATTCTTTATGGGGAACTATTGTAAATATGTCTGCGCCCAATAAATATATTTCTTATTCATATTTTGAGCAATTTAAAGATGTCTTTGTATATGGTGTAGCTTGGCTTGTTGGCTCACTTCTTGTTTGGGGGTATTCTTTGTTTTTACATCCTTGTAATGTTGTTGATATTCTGTTAAGAATGATCATAATGTTTGTGATATACATGGGTATTCTTGGCTTGGTTAGGGATGAAGTCTTTATGAAATATAGTAAGCTGATATATGTGACTTGTAAAAATAAGTTGGCGTTATGAATAGAATTATTGCAATTATAAGTAATTTTATATTGTTATCAAAACTGTTGTTTTGTAATTTCTTGCTTCGTCCTTTCCTAAGAAGACCAAAGTATGATAAAAAATATCGTATAAGTATTTGTGGTATTTTTAAAAACGAGGCTCCTTTCTTAAAAGAATGGATTGAGTTTCATGAAATGATAGGTGTTGAACATTTCTATTTGTATAACAACAAGTCTGAGGATTCATTTTTGGAAGTGCTTCAGCCGTACATTGATAGAGGGCTTGTAACATTAGTTAATTGGCCTTATGACCAAGCACAGATAAAAGCTTACAAGAATTTCTATGAAACCTACCGTCATGAAACTCAATGGGTGTCTTTCCTTGATATTGATGAATTCTTCTGCCCAAGGTATGAAACAACAATTACCGAATGGCTAAATAAGAGAGACAAGTATCCTGTTCTTGTTCTATATTGGCGTATGTTTGGAACTTCTGGAAAGTTACATCATAATACTGATGAATTGGTTCTTGAACAGTATACAGTCTCCTGGGACCATTTATATCATTGTGGTAAGTGTTTGGTTAATACTGATTATGAGATATCTGTATTTGATACATTTACTCATCATCTAACGCGTGTCAAATATCCTCTTTTGGGTGGTCTCTTCAATGTTACGGTGTTCCCTGCTAACCAATATGGTTGGTTTGTTTTTGATCCGATACATTTTGGTCGTTTTTATAATGAATCAAAATATTCTATTCAAATTAATCATTATTGGTCGAAAGCTTGGGATATTTATGAGAAGAAACGTAGAATGACTGATGTTTACTTTAAAGAAAATCCAAAGTTAAATATGTCATATTTCTATGAACATGAGCATGAAAATCGTATAGAGGATCATACGATATATAGATTTTTGATGCAGTTAAAATTGAAAATGGGATTGTTTGATTATGAAAACAACTGATTGTCAGATATTAAACCTGCCAAAGATTGCTGATGGTAGAGGAAATCTTTCTATTATAGAGGAGTTTAAACAAATTCCGTTTAAAATCCGCCGTTCATATTGGATTTATGATGTTCCTGGTGGTTGTGAGCGTGGTGGACATGCTTATAAAACGAATACAGAGTTCATTGTTGCACTTTCTGGTAGCTTTGATGTCGTGATCAACGATGGAACGAATGAGCAGAGATTTCATTTGAATCGCTCCTATATGGGATTATTAGTACCCCAAGGTTTATGGAGAGTAATGAATAACTTTTCAACGAATTCGTTAGCATTGATACTTTCTGATACAGAGTATGATGCAGAAGATTATATAATGGATTATGAAGACTATAGAAAATGGAATAACCAAGGATAAACCCACGGTTTTTGATTGTGGATTATATACTTTGGAGAAGAATCACGAATCAGAGGGAAATCTTACGTTTGTGTATAATGATGTACATGTTCCCTTTGATGTGAAACGTGTGTTTTATTCATATGATATTCCTGGTGGCGAATCTCGTGGAGCTCATGCCCATAAGGAATGTCATCAATTCTTGATAGCGGCAAGTGGTAGTTTTGAGGTGGCTTTAGATGATGGTGTCAATAAACGTACTGTTTTGTTGAATCGTCCTTTCTATGGTCTTCATGTCCCTCCTGGCATCTGGGCTGCAGAACAAGGATTTTCTTCAGGATCAATTTGTTTAGTATTAGCATCCGAAGGCTACTCTGAAGATGACTATATCCGTAATTATGATGATTATTTGGAATATTTAAGAACACAGAATAATGGTTAAACTTTTAGATTTGCAAGCCATTACGGCTATGCATGGTGATGAAATTAAAGCAGCAGTCAATCGTGTGATTGACTCTGGTTGGTTTCTTCAAGGAAATGAAAATAAGCAGTTTGAGACTGATTATGCGAAATACATAGGTACAGAGCATTGCATTGCTGTCGCCAATGGCCTTGATGCTTTGTATCTGTTGATGCGTGGCTATAAGGAAATGGGGTCAATGCAGGATGGTGACGAGATTATCGTGCCAGCTAATACCTATATAGCCACAATTATTGCTATAACACGTAATAATCTTGTGCCTGTGTTGGTAGAACCAACTTGGGAACATTTGGAGATTGACATTGACAAGATAGAAGCTGCTATTACTCCTAAAACTAAAGGTGTAATGATTGTTCACTTGTATGGACGTATCGCATATAATGATAAGTTAGGAGAGATTTGCAAAAAGCATAATCTGAAGTTGATGGAAGATTGCGCTCAGAGTCATGGTTGTGCCTGGAAAGGAATTAAAACAGGTGCTTTGGGTGATGCTGCAGCTCATAGTTTCTATCCAGGAAAGAATCTGGGTGCTTTAGGTGATGCTGGTGCGGTAACCACCAATGATCCAAAATTGGCGGAAGTAATTCGTGCATTGGCAAACTATGGCAGCCAAAAAAAATATGTGTTCAAGTATGTTGGTATGAACAGCCGTATGGCTGAGACTGATGCAGTAGCATTGGATGTGAAGTTGAAGTATTTGGATGAGGACAACCATTCACGTCAAAAGTTGGCAGCCTATTATTATTCTAATATCAATAATACATTAATAACACTCCCTAAACGTATTGCTGATGAGAATAACGTTTATCATCAGTTCCCCATCTTCTGTGAGAAGCGTGATGAGTTGCAGGAATATTTGAAAGAAAATGGCATACAGACATTGATTCATTATCCAATACCTCCTCATAAGCAGGAATGCTATAAGGAATGGAATAATCGCAGTTACCCAATCACTGAGAAGATTCATGCTCAAGAGTTAAGTATTCCTATGAATCAGGTTGTTTCAATGGATGAGGCTGCAGAAGTAGTAAGGGTTATTAATAGTTATCATGGATAAACAACCGATATTGTCGCTTTGTATTCCAACGAATGGTGCTGTAGAGTGGATACTCCCAGTTATCGAAAGCATCTATTCGCAGGGATTTGACAACGAGAAGTTTGAAGTAGTCATTACCGACAATGGTAAGGATTCACAACTACCTGCACATATAGCCAAGATGGATTATCCCAATCTTCGCTATAAGCAAACCACAGATGAAGGATTCCTGAATCTGGTTAGCTGCTTGAAGGAAGGAAGGGGATTGTTCTGCAAGATGATTAATCATCGTAGTGTGATTCTACCTGGCAGCATTGCCGATATGGTGTCATTAGTGGAGAAATATAAGGATACACTGCCTGTTATTTATTGTTCTGATGGCAATATAAAGAGTGATAGAGATTATATAGAATGTCCTGATACGGATTCTTTTGTTCGCCATCTGTCATATTGGTGCAGTTGGAGTGCTGGTATTGGTTTTTGGCAGAAAGATATTTCCAATATTCCCAATATTGAGCTTAATGAAATGTTTCCGAATACCTCGTTGTTATTTGAAATTCGTAAAGAGACTGATTATGTGATTTGGAACAAAAAATATGAACAGATGTGCGACGATTCTGGCAAAGGTGGCTATGATCTGTTTCATACTTTTGGGGTAGTTCTACTTGATATAATCAAAGGTCTTCTTGATCATGGACGTATAAGGCAGGGAACGTTTGAAGTCGTTAAAAAAGATTTGTTGGAATTTCTGACTGTATTGTATAAGAATGAGGTTATACTGCCAACAAAACATACTTTTATATTGAAAGATGTCAAAAAAAATTTGCATGTGTATTATGGTGCTTATGGATATTATCAAATGGTGTTCAAGGCCTACTTAAAGGTTCCTTACCATTTGTTGTTGGCCGTTATAAGTAAATTACGATTGTTTTTTAGGATTCATTCGTAAAATTCTAGTTGAAAATCAAGATGTATTTGTGAGTATAGCGATTATTGAATAATGAAATATCTTATTAAAAAATTGCTGACGTGCATGATGTGGTGTATTGGGAGGGGATATCCTTACTCACTAAGTGCAAGGCTGTGTGAGATTCGAGATACCATATATACCATGTGGATTCGAAACTTTGTTGGAGCGATAGGTGTGAATAGTAGAATCTCTTATCCATGTCATTTGGAAGGAGACGGTCTCCATAATTTAGTAATAGGTTCTGATGTTCAAATACATGCAGATTGTGTGATAGGATGTAGATGTAGTTATAGGAATCAATCCTTCTCTCCTCGGATCATTATTGGCAATAACTGCAGTATTGGTGCGTATAATCAATTATCGTCAATCAATAGGATTATTGTCGGAGATGGTTTCTTATCTGGACGCTTCGTTTATATTGGTGACAATAGTCATGGGAGTCTTTCTTCTGCAGAATCTACAGTTGCACCGGCAGAGAGAGAACTTGTGTCTAAAGGAGAAGTCGTGATAGGAGAGAATGTTTGGCTTGGTGATAAAGTTACGGTTTTAGCTGGCGTTCATATTGGAGATAATGTTATAGTGGCAGCTAATGCTGTTGTAACCAAGAATGTTCCAAGTAATTGTGTTATAGCAGGAGTGCCAGCCAAAATAGTGAAAACAATATCTTAGTATATGATGAAGACTAAAATTATTGCAATGTATTTGCCCCAATTTCACAGAATTCCTGAGAATGATGAATTTTGGGGAGAAGGTTTTACAGATTGGGTAACGGTAAAGAATGCGAAACCTCTTTATAAAGACCATATTCAACCACGAGTTCCCTTAAACAATAACTATTATGATTTGTCTGTAGAAGAGAACGTTGTTTGGCAGGCCGATTTGGCTGTGAAATATGGAATATATGGTTTTGGCGTCTATCATTATTGGTTTAACAATGAAAAAAATTTGCTTACGAAACCTGCAGAGATTATGCGTGATAGTCAAGACCTCCATGTAAAATATTTCTTGGTATGGGACAATGCAAGTTGGAAAAGAAGTTGGAGTAATTTGGAAGGAAATGATTGGGCACCATTGGCTGATAAAGCAGGTAATCATACAGCAGGACCTCAGATATTAATCCCTTATATTCTTGGAAAGGAAGCTGATTGGAGAAGGCATTATGATGAACTTCTGACTCATTTTAGATCTCCTAATTACATCAAAAAGGATAACAAGCCAATATTCTCTATTTTGAGTAGTGAGGGCGATATTATGGATATGTGTAATAGTTGGGATAAGTGGGCAAAAGAAGATGGATTTGACGGTATGTTCTTTATCTTTAAAAGCACTTCCAACCTTCCTGATAATGTATATCGATATAATTATGAGCCTCATACATCTGGCTGGGGGAACAAGACCTTTTTTGAACGCTTGGAAGATGTCGCGTTTAGGTGTCTGAAATACAGGAAGCGAATGTATTATGATTATGATCTGGCGTGGAAAAGACTACTCAAGCATGCGGCTTCTGAAAGAAACGAATATCTTTATCATGGTGCTTTTGTTTCTTATGATGATTCGCCTAGACGTGGTGCTGAAAAATCGAAAATAGTTAGAGGGGCTAGCCCGAAGAAGTTTAGAAAGTATTTTAAACAATTATTGTCAATCTCTGATGAACAAGGAAAAGACTATGTCTTTTTAACAGCTTGGAATGAATGGGGTGAGGGAGCATTCCTAGAGCCAGATGTTATTGAAGGCTTTGGTTATTTGGAGGCAATTAAGGACTGCTTATTATGAGTGTAAATAAAATAAATTACGATATTATTATATGTGTAGGGTGGAATGATATTCTGATAGTTAAGAAAACTATCAAATATCTTCGACTAAACTTAAAGGGTGATATTATTTATATTATAATCAATCGCTTTTATTTTAATCAATTCTCCACACAATTTCTGAAGGATTATCGTGTCGTACTCATTGATGAGGATGAACTGATTCCTGGCGTAAATTATAAATCTCTCAGATTGTATTTGCAGAAGAACAGACCCCAATTCCCTACAGGATGGTATTACCAGCAGTTTTTGAAAATGGGTTTTTCAGATTCAAGATATGCAAAGGATTACTATTTAATATGGGATGCTGATACCCTGCCGCTTTCCAAACTGGAATTTGTTAATGAAGGTCAGTTGCTGTTTACACAAAAAAAAGAGTATCATAAAGAGTATTTTGATACTATAGAGACGATTTTCCATATAAGAAAAAACAGCGATTTCTCATTTATTGCGGAACATATGCTTATAAAAACTACCATCATGAAAGAAATTATAAATAAGCTTTCTGAGAGCGAAGAGCGATGTTGGCCATTTTCTTTAATCAATCATATCCAGCCGCAGGCTTATTTGGGCTTTTCTGAATTTGAAACCTATGGTACCTATGTAAACCATTATTATCCCGGCTTGTATAAGCCACGAATGCTTAATACATGGCGAAATGCTGGCAGTGTGTTTGGACGTAATGTAAAAGATGAAGAGCTGAAGGCCTTAGCTATAGATTTGGATATTGTCTCGTTGGAAAGTTGGAATGGAAAGTTCTTTCCACAGAATATTGTATCCAGAATCATGGAGTTCTACGTGAAGTTTCTTCGTTATAAGTATCTGAGAAGTGAAAAACTGCATATGTCTCCTCGTAAAATATTAAAAATGTTAGTCAATCATTCTAAGATTATAACGGTTCATCAATGAAAAAGGTTCTTGTTTTTGAGACATCGCTGAGAGGGCATATTTTAGAATATATCCATCATCTTTATGTAAAAAGTGTATGCGATAAAACTTGCTACTACTATTTTGTCCTTCCTGATGATTTCGAGAGTTTGAAATCAAAATTTGATTGGCCTGTTGCTGAAAATGTTGAGATAATTATGATAAATAGTTCTGTTGTCTCGGCCTGCGAAGAAAAGACTCAGTTCCTAAGAGCTTATTCCAAATTGAATTTGCTTCTCAAATATGTGAAACAATTAAGGGCGGATTTAGTCATTTTGGTGATGATGATGGATTTTGCTCCATTCCTCGCTTTTGCAAATTGGGGTAATACTAAGGTCTGTGGTATCATTTATAAGGTTTTCCTTAATGAGCGTTTGAGCACTATACGTTTACTGATAAACAAGTTTGTTTATACTTGTTTTTCCAAGAGGAAGTGTTTTGACAGATTGTTTATTTTGAATGATGTCGTATCAGCAGAACGCTTGAACTCGATGTTTAATACTTCAAAATTTATGTATTTGCCTGATCCTGTACCTCGCATAGACATGAAGAAGGTTAGAAGTATTAGGAAAGAACTCAATATATCAGATTTAGATAAGATGTTTCTTCATTTTGGCGGATTAACAGAGCGAAAAGGAACACTTGATATCTTGCGAGCTGCAGAGATGGTTGATCCCTCTTTTTTAAGCCAGATTGTTCTTGTGTTCGCTGGCAAAGTTAATGAAGGCATAAGAGAGGCTTTTTATGAGTTAGTTGGTAAATTAGATAATCGCATTCGTGTCATTGTTTATGATAAGTTTTGTTCTTATGATTTATTGTATGATCTCTGTTATAGTTGTGATGTTATATTAGTTCCCTATCATTTTGTTAACTTGAGTAGCGGAGTTATAGGATATGCAGCTTTTTTTGGAAAGCCAGTTGTTGGCCCTTCTCAAGGTTTATTGGGGAATTTGATATCTGTAAATTCTTTAGGAGTTACTTTCGACGAAGTCTCTCCTGAAAAACTGAAGGAGATTTTTACGATGGATTTTAGTCCTACAGATAGCGACTATTGCTTAACTCATAGTGTGGATGATTTTGTTGATACTATTATCCAATAGTTATTCAAAATAGAATGTTGAAAAAGTATGCTTCCATATTTGTTGCTAGCAGGGGTGGTGTTGCTTTATAGTAACAAGAACGAGTATAGGATTATTATGCTTGTCTTATTATTATTTGCCGTGTTAAGATATGACGTGGGGTGGGATTATATGAGTTATTATGACATTGCTCGCAATCCTGAGGCGGATCACGATTTCTATCGATTCTCATTTTTCTGGCAGCAAATTTTATTGTTGTCGTATCATTTATCTTATCCGGAACTGGCAATTATTATACCCTCAATCCTTATATGTTTGTTCGCTTTTGCAGGAATCTACTTATTGCAAGGTGGTCATGAAGAGAAGGTGACCGACGCATTACTGGTCTATACTTTCTGGCCTTACTTTTATTTGAGTACGTTTAGTACCATTCGTCAAGGTTTAGCTATATCCATCTGTCTTGTGATATATGCTTTTCTGAAAAGAGAAAGACTGGTATTTGCTTCTTTGCTTTTTGTTTTTAATTTGTTTATCCATCCCAGCTCTATTATATCGATTGTGATGTTTCCTCTTTTATTAAAAAAGACGCGTGTTGGGCTTAGAATGGTTTTAATTTGTATTGGTGTAGGACTATTCGTCTTGTCTGTTGCATCTGTCGTCTTGTCTTATGTTGGGATGTATATGAATTACTTGCAAGGAGATGCTGATTTTGGTAAAGGGTTAGCTGTGTTGTTGCTGATGATTGGTAGTGTCTTACTTTTGTGTATGTATGTGGCTCAGAAGCAAGATGTTGAAATTGAGTATATCGGAATTGTTGTTATTTCGTTCTTTCTCGAGGCTGCTATATATTTGTTAGGACTTCCTTCTGTAATGTCAAGAGTTCTTGCATATTTCTCCATCCTTTTTATTTTTGTTGTTTTTGATGCAGTTCGTATCGTAGATTTTCGTTTATCCAGAATAGCATTGATTTTGACGGTGCTGTTGTTTTTCTGGTATCTGAATCATACAACACTCTCTGATGGGGGCTCTAGTGGATATATTCCATATAAAACAATTTTTGTAAATGATGAAGGCAAATTATAATATTCCAGTATTGTTTGTTATTTTCAAGAGACCAGAAGTGACCCGATCTTCATTCCGGAAAATATGTGATGTTAGACCTCGTAAGCTATATATTGTTAGTGATGGGGCACGACCGGATCATGAGGGTGAGTTGGAACTTGTAGAACAAACTCGTAAAATAGTTCTTGAGGCCATAGATTGGGACTGTGAGTTGTATACAGACTTCAGAACAGAGAATATGGGGTGTGGAAAAGGTATGTATCATGCGATATCATGGTTCTTCCATAATGAAGACATGGGTGTCGTCTTGGAAGATGATTGCGTGGTTCAACCCTCTTTTTTTACGTTTATGCAGGAGATGCTCACTAAATATCAGGATGATAAACGAATAGGACTCATCGCAGGATTTAATGGGGTGGCTTCAAAGGTCAGTTTACCTTGGTCATATTGTTTTTCTAGATATAAAGCAACATGGGGGTGGGGCTCTTGGAAGCGTGCTTGGAATAATATGGATTTTGATATGACTTGGCGAGGTGGCCAGCAAGAGGCTTCTGTAATCAGTAATATGGGGTATAAGAGTAAGGACTTAGCTTATTGGCGACACCGTTTGAATCTTATCGATAAGAATGAGGTTAGCGCTTGGGATTGGCAATGGTTTTTCTCTATGGCTGCTCAGAATCAACTTACTATTTTCCCCGCTATAAGTTTGGTGTCTAATATAGGTTTTGGGGAAGGAGCAACACATACAGGGCTCATTTGGGGAAATGCTATTATGTGCGATAATGATAATTTGGAGTTCCCCTTGGTACATCCTGTGGTTGTTTGTCCATATACTCCCTTTGAAAAAGCATTCTATAGATATAATAATGACTTGTATACTACAATTAATCGTTTTGTTCCGTTATGGTTTAAACATATGGTAAAGAGAATTCTAGTAAAGTAATATGGCATATATTAAATACAAAAATCAGAAGATTAAGTACAAATTTCATCCTCTTTATGAAGGTATAAAAGAGCTCGATAAGGATATTTCTATGCGTAATCTTATTACGCTGAAAGATGTGGCAGATGAGTATGGTTTTCATTTCTATCTTGCCTATGGAACCTTGCTTGGTGCTGTTCGAGAGCATGATTTTATCGAGCACGATGAAGATATAGATTTGGCTGCAGAATACGCGCAGTTAGACGTTTTGATGGCAATGTTGCCAAAGCTTATTGAGTGTGGTTTCAAGATTGCTCGCTGGGATGATCGTGGTTTTATTTCTATTATAAGGGATAATGAGTATATCGATATATATTTGTTTCGCGAAATGTACCCTACAATTATGAGCTGTTGTGGCGAACCTATACCTCGTATATTCTTTGACGATACAACTACTATCACATTCCGTGGTTACGAGTTTTGTGTGCCAGAGCAATTTGAGGAGTTGCTCGTTTTTCTCTATGGTAAGGATTGGAAAGTGCCCGTTGTTTGGAATGATTATACGCCATCGCGAATGAAAAAGATTAAAGCTTATGTTTTTACTTATATTAAGTATTATATCCCTAACTGCTTATTGAAACCATATTTCGCACGAAAAGAGAAGAAAGTATATAATAAGTACGTTGAAAAAGGAAGAATTCAGAAATATTTGTAGCGATAGAGTTAAGTTGAGAATAACCAGATAAATGAAGATTAGTATTGTAACTGCAACATATAATAGCGAAAAAACTATCCGTGATACTATTGAGAGCGTTTTAAGACAGTCATTTACTGATTATGAATATATCATTGTTGATGGCCTGTCTAAAGATAATACACTTGATATCGTTCGTGAGTATGTTCCACGTTTTGATGGTCGTATGCGCTATATAAGCGAAGCAGACAAGGGTATTTATGATGCCATGAATAAGGGATTTCAGATGGCGAAAGGTGATGTGTTGGCTTTGATTAATTCGGATGATTTTTTATGTGATGATCATGCTTTAGAAAAGATTGCAAAGGCATTTATGGAGAACCCTGAGACGGATGGCGTATATGCCGATTTGTATTATGTAGGTCAGAATAATACGGATAATATCGTTCGAAAATGGGTGACTGGTGCTCAGAAATCGTTTGCTAAAGGCTGGTTGCCTGCACATCCTACGTTTTATGTGAAGCGTGAATGCTATGAGAAGTACGGATATTTTAATCTTGATTATAAATTAGCTGCAGATTTTGAACTGATGCTGCGATTTGTTGAACGTCATCATATAAAGCTGACGTATCTGCCTGAACCTTTGGTGAAAATGAGGCTTGGTGGAGCAACAAGTAAG
>JAEEGL012779840.1_pt1 | contig 15162 bp, 14 predicted proteins | sample 9134231 | NCBI WGS metagenome assembly JAEEGL01 (sample SAMN16246548, study PRJNA631951) | gut metagenome | biome: gut microbiome; feature: rumen; material: fiber-attached | host: Bos | place: Iran: Karaj | collected 2018-10 | reverse complement strand
TCCTCGGATCTTCTTCCCGCATTCATCTTAGGAAGGACTTCCGAAACAAGATCAACGGGGGCGACACTGACATCGCCTACCTTAACGGGCTTGTCAGAGAGCAGTCCGAGCGACTTCAGGAGTTCTATCTTCTCAGCAGGTGCCTTATGTACCGTCTTTACTTCAGATGCCTGGCCCGGCTCGAAATACCTTATGTCAGACACCTCGGGGATCTCCTTCAGGAAATCCGTTACAACGGGGCTGCTTGCCAGAACAACATCCGTGCCGGACGCGGATTTGGCATTAAGGGAAGCGGCATCAAGCGCCTTAAGCTTGCCGCCCTCAACGATAAACACCTTCTCTGACGCGGTCTCTTTGCCTTCCTGCTTCTTTGCATCGTCTCCTGCGAGAGCTGCCTTGATATCTTCAGCGTACAAGGTCTCATCTACGGCAGCTTCTTTGCCGTCTTTGCTCTTCTTCTCAACATCGCCTGTGATGCGGACGATGTCTATCTTCTTTACCTTATCGAAATCCTGTGCTGCGAACTTCCTTGCTATGGTCGTAACTACGCCCGGCATAACGCCTGCACCGCAGACTGCCGTCTTGCCTGCAGTCTGGAACTGTCCGAACTTCTTGAACTGTTCAGACAGGAGCGAGGTCGCAGACGGAGTATCCGGAACACCGCTGAGCTTGCCGTCCAGGTAATCCGCGCCGGCTTTTGCTGCCAGATCCATGGCACCGGGAGCAAGTTCGGGCGGAAGAAGGTTGACCACGAGTTCGGGAGCTATGATCTTCATCATGAGCATCGCGCCCTCGACATTGGATACGTCGATTCCGGAAGTCGTGACTCTCATTCCGCGGCTCTCGGCCATCTTCTTGAGCTCGTCACACTCCTGCTTTCTGCGCGAAGCCAGACAGACGTTCGTGGCAAAAGTCCTGTCCCTGCAGAGCTCCAGGAGCAGTCGCTTGGTAATATCATTACAACCGAGTATCATCAGACTCTTCATGGTATGTAACAAGAACCTCTCAATTACTAATTTATAATTACTGATATATTTTACTTTGCAACCGGCAAATCGGCAATTGTAAAATGAGGCGGTTTTATATGTTTTTTCTTCCAAATGAAAATAAAGTGCATAACCTTGGGCGCTTTCGCACGCCGAGTTTTTGAATAAATGCTGATTTGCCACCGATGCCTTATGAGGTTTAAGATAAAGTTGCTGATTAATACAGACTTTTGGAGGAATGATTATGAAGACAATTACAAGCAAGGTCATCTCTGCCGTTCTTACGGGCGCTCTTGCTCTCGGAATGGCCGGATGCTCACAGCCCGCTTCCACAGAGGCTGCCGACAACGGTCTTAAGACAGTTGAATCAGGCAAGCTCATCATGGCTACCAGCGCTGACTTCCCGCCCTATGAGTACTATGAAGGCGACCAGGTCGTAGGTATCGATGCAGAGATCGCTAAGGCTGTCGCAGACAAACTGGGACTTGAGCTCGTTATCGAGGATACAAAGTTCGATTCCATCATCGTAGGCGTTCAGTCCGGTAAGTACGACATCGGATGCGCAGGAATGACAGTAACTGAAGAGAGACTCCAGTCAGTCAACTTCACATCAACTTATGCTACAGGCATCCAGTCTGTAATCGTACCTGAGGGTTCCGAGATCACAGATGTAGATACTCTTCTTGATGGCGACTACATCGTCGGTGTTCAGATCGGTACAACAGGCGACATCTACATGACAGATGATGTAGGAGAAGACAGGATCGACCGTTACCAGAAGGGTACGGATGCTATCATTGCTCTTACAAGCGGCAAGGTAGACGCAGTCGTAATCGACAACGAGCCTGCAAAGGCATTCGTTGCTGCAAACGATGGTCTTGTAATCCTTGATACAGCTTATGCTGAAGAGGAATATGCTATGTGCCTCAGCAAGGACAACGAAGATCTTCTCAACGCTATCAACGGCGCTCTGGACGAACTCGAGAAGGACGGTACGCTCGACGCTATCGTTGCAAAGTACATCCCCGCTGAAGGCTGATAACTTCAACCATTAAACCAAAAACTATAACAAAGGACGGAAATGAGACTTTATTTCCGTCCTTTTTCTTTCTATAATAGTGTTTTCGACTGAATACACACTTAGGAGACGATCTGATGATCGAAGAAGAAGAGAAGCAGATAGACACACCGGAGAGCGAAGCGCCGCGTAAAAAGCTGTTCACCCTTGAAAAGAGCAGCAGGACTTCCATACTCTTTGCGATTCTTTGTCTCATAATAGCTGCCGCCAGTGTAGGCTATGCTATCCTTCTCCTGGTGAACTATGACTATGCCATATCTCTGCTCCGCATCTATGCCGACAGCAATCTTGGCAAACTCCTGATCGGTTGGTCCAGCGACTTCTATGCACAGATTAAGCTGAACTTTATCGACAAAGACAGATACATGTACATCGTCAAAGGTCTCGGCATCACTTTCGAGGTCACCTTCTTTGCCACGCTGATAGGCATCGCTCTGGGCGTTTTGATTGCCACGATCCGCTCATCACACGACAAGCTTGAAGAAGAGCTCCGTCCCGGTTTCGGCAAAAAGATCTTTGATTTTGTGGATAAGCTTGCAAGGATATACCTTACCGTCATCCGCGGTACTCCTACGGTAGTCCAGCTCATGATCGCTTATTTCATCATCTTTGCCGCATCAAACAACAAAGTCCTGGTCGCCGTACTCGCATTCGGAATCAATTCGGGTGCATATGTCGCAGAGATTATCCGAAGCGGTATCATGAGCGTCGATCCCGGCCAGTTTGAAGCGGGCAGGTCTCTGGGTTTCAACTATATCCAGACTATGGTTTATATCATCATTCCGCAGGCTTTTAAGACGATCCTGCCGGCACTCGCAAATGAGTTCATCGTCCTCATCAAAGAGACCTCGGTCGCAGGTTATGTCGGTCTTCAGGACCTCACAAAAGCCGGCGATATCATCCAGTCCCAGACATATTCGGCATTCCTGCCACTCATCGTGGTTGCCGCTATCTATCTTATTATCGTAATGTTCTTTACCAAGATGGTATCTCTGCTCGAAGGGAGGCTGAGGAACAGTGAGCGTTAACAACGGCGAAGTTCTGATCTCCGTAAAGGGGCTTAAGAAATACTACAACGACGGCAAGATCCATGCTCTTGACGGTATAACAAACGATATACGCAAGGGTGAGGTCGTAGTCGTGATCGGACCTTCCGGTTCAGGCAAATCGACTTTCCTCAGGTCGCTGAATCTTCTTGAGCGTCCGACAGAAGGTACGATAACTTTGGACGGCATCGACATCACATCTCCCGAGACTGATATCAACAAGCTGCGCCAGAACATGGGAATGGTATTCCAGCACTTTAATCTCTTCCCCCACCTGTCGATCATCAAGAACATGACCATAGCTCCCGTTAAGCTCGGCAAGCTTTCTGCTGAAGATGCAGAGAAGAAGGCCATGGAACTCCTGGACAGAGTAGGTCTTGCAGATCGTGCCAACTCATACCCTTCACAGCTCTCCGGCGGACAGAAGCAGAGGATCGCCATCGTAAGAGCTCTTGCGATGGACCCCGAAGTAATGCTTTTCGACGAGCCTACGAGCGCACTCGACCCCGAGATGGTAGGAGAAGTTCTCGAGGTAATGAAGCAGCTTGCCAATGACGGTATGACGATGGTCTGCGTAACTCATGAGATGGGTTTTGCAAGAGAAGTCGGCACAAGGGTAATATTCATGGATGAAGGTAAGATCATCGAAGAAGATACTCCGGAACAGATATTCACAAATCCGAGGAATGAACGTCTGAAGTCTTTCCTCCAGAAGGTGCTCTGATATGGCAGATCGTTCGGGAAAGCCTTACGCCATTGCAAGTCTCGTCCTCGGTATCGCAGGACTTGTTTTCCTTATGGGAAGCTATGCTTCTTCCCTGTCGGTCATCTTCGGGATCGCGGGCATCATCTGCTCACGTTCTGCGAGAAGAGAAGGATACACGGTAGGTGTTTACGGCGCCGGCCGCTGGCTCGACGTTGCTTCGATCGTGGCAGGTCTCATCGTGCTTGTCTGCTCGATCATCTTCAAGTTCTCACTGATCTCTATACTGGTATCGATCTTCAGCGGTATCTGATGTTTACTTAGGGACTTTCAGCGTCTCATCGTAAGAATAACCTTCAAGGAAATCCGCGCCCTTTTGGACCTCTTCCGTCGACAGGCCGGGATAACCCGTCTGTTTCATGACTTCATATACCACGACAGCCGCAGCATTGGAAAGATTAAGGCATCTGCATTCTGCCGTCATGGGTATGCGGAAGCATCTGTCCATATTGGACCTTAGTATCTCCGGAGGGATGCCTGTGCTCTCTTTGCCGAATATCAGGTAGATCCTTCTATCTTCAGGCACGGCGGCGAAATCGATATCGGACGGAGCCTTTTTGCCGTATCTTGTCATGAAGTAAAACTCGCCTTTTCCGGCGCGGCTTATGAAGTCCTCATAGCTGTCGTACAGTTCGTAATCGGCCCATGTGATATGGTTGGTCGTCGAACGTCTGAACACCGGACTGTCTATATCGAATCCTATTGGTTTGATGATGTGCAGACCGCAGCCGAACGCCACGCAGGTGCGCATGATATTGCCGGTATTCTGAGGTATCTCGGGTTCAAAGAGAACTACGTTTACACGCTTGTCCGTCATGCTTTTGCCGTAGCTGCAGCCTGCTCTGTCTTAGGCTTGTCTATCTCGATACCGAAAGACTTAACATTGCTCTCTGCCGCTGCTTCCGCGACGTTGAGCATGTGGTCTCCGAGTCTCTCGAAATCCGTAAGCATCTCGGAGTATACGACGCAGGCATCACCTGAACATACACCGGACTTGAGTCTTTCAAGCTGATGCTCTCTGTAGTCTTCCGTCATGTCATCGATCTTCTGCTCGATCTGAGCCATCCTGATATGCACGGAATTCGGCTTTGTCTTGATGAGAGTGTTATATGCTTCCTCAGTAACCTTCATCATCTCCTCAACTTCGGCACGTGCCTTGTCGGAGAGTCTGAGGCCTTTGTCTTCGAGCATGTTTGCATAGCCTGCAATGTTGGTGGCATGGTCACCCATTCGCTCGATGTTTCCCGTGATCTTGAACAGGGCACTCATCGTAACGGCATCGTCTTCGCTGAGATCGAATACCATGATGTGTGAGATATAGAATGATATTTCCTTGTTGAGATAATCGATGTATTCTTCCGTCTTGTTGATCTCGTTCTGGATCTCCTCGTTGTTGTCGATTACGGCAGCAAAACTCCTCTGCACGTTTCCTCCTGCCATGACGAGCATTCTGCCGATCTCATTGGCAAGAGCAGTAGTCATTGCTGCCACACCGATCGAGAGATTGGGTGAGAGCATATTCGGATTGAGATACTTGAGATATCTGATACCTTCCGTATCGCCGCCCTTGTCAGGCAGGATGAGGTTAACGAGCTTAACGATAAGACCGCCGCAGGGAAGCAACAATGCTGTCGATACGAGATTGAATACGAGGTGCATGTTCGCGAACTGTCTTGCTACATCATCGGGGCTCAAGGATCTTACGAAGTCTGCGACGGGTAACAGGAATGCGGCGATGGTAAATACGATCGTACCGATAAGGTTGAACAGGAGATGCATGAGAGCGGCACGCATGGCATTCTTTGATCCTCCGATAGCCGCGATGACCGCGTGGAGGCATGTGCCGATATTCAGACCGAAGATAATGAACATCGCCTGTTCGAGAGTAATGAGATCAGCACCCGCGGAAGACATAACGAGTGCCTGCAAGACACCGAGACCGCCGGCTGAGCTCTGGAAGATAACTACGAAGAGGATACCCATCAGGATCTCGAGAACAGGATTTGTAAGATTAAGGAACATGTCCTTAACGAAATCCAGTTCCGACAGAGGATCCATCGATGAAGTCATGAGATTCATACTGACGAAGATGAAGCCGAGTGCTGCGACAACTTCGCTAATACCCTTCATCTTCTTATTCTTAAGGAGAAGGCACATGAATACGCCGACCAGCGCGAGGATGGCTGCGTAGTCACCGATCTTAAATGCAATGAGCTGTGAAGTGATATTCGTACCGATGTTGGCACCCATGATAAGCCAGAGAGCCTGATACAGATCCATGAGTCCGGCGTTAACAAATCCGATGACCATGACGGTAGTCGCAGTTGAGGATTGCATGAGAGCAGTAACTCCGGCACCAACGCCTACACCTAAGAACCTGTTGCCCGTAAGTTTGCCGAGAACTGTCTTCATCTTGTCGCCGGCAACGACCTCAAGGCTGCTGCTCATCATCTTGATGCTATAAAGGAAGATCGCCATTCCCGAGCAAAGTCCGAGAATTGCAATTGTAACAGCATTCATAAACAAGCCACCTCCGAACACAATAATAATATTAAGTCAGAGCATGATTGTCAAAGGCAGTTTTGATATATAGATGCGAATAAATATATCTGTTGCGGTTCAAGCGGCGGGCATCATTCCGCACACCATTAATAACGTTCGCCAAGAATGCCACACCGCAAAGGGTTTGCGGATTAATATTGATTGTTATCTATGTTTAATAACGTGATTCCACAGGTGTGTTTGCATCAAAATTTACAAATCAGCCTGCCAGGTGATCAATGGCCTCGATATAGCCTGCAAGACCCTTGCCGATGATCGTTTTCGAGCAGTAGGAAGAGATGTAGGATACCTTCCTGAACTCTTCCCTCTCGTCGATATCAGAGATGTGGACTTCGACCGCGGGGATCGATACAGCCTTGAGCGCATCCAGGATAGCTATCGATGTATGCGTATATGCGCCGGGGTTGATGACTATGCCGTCCGTATCATCGAAGTAAGCTCCCTGGATGAAGTCGACCAGATCGCCCTCATGGTTGCTCTGAAGGCACTTAACTTCTATGCCCTTCTTTGCGCAGTGATCTTCTATCATCGCAACAAGATCCTGATATGTGGTCTTGCCGTAGATATCAGGTTCTCTGATGCCGAGCATGTTGAGGTTGGGTCCGTTGATAACAAGTAACTTCATAGTGTGCCTTTCATCTTCTCGATAAGTTCCATCGCAGCTTTGCCTGCACCGTCGGAATAAGATGCCTTGTCTTCGAAACGCTCCAGGTGCAGCTTGTAATCACACCAGGTCTCGTATGCTTCCTTGCGCTGGCTGTAGAGTTTCTCGACGCCGTGCTGTATGGATACCGGACGGTTGTGATCGGAAAGCGATGTAAGCGGCCTTTCGAGATAGATAACATTCGAATTGCATCTTACATAGAACTTGTTTTCTTCCCTTGTTACGATACCGCCGCCGCAGGATATGACAAGACCGGAAGACGGCAGTACCTCCGCGGCCACAGCCATCTCATTCTCGCGGAACGCATCTTCGCCGAGACCGGAGATGGCTTCTGCGGAAGTCATGCCGAATTTGTCCCTGTATGCATAGTCAAGATCGATCATCTTTCTGCCGGTCAGAAGAGCAAGTCTCTTTGCAAGCGTGGTCTTGCCCGAACCCGGCATGCCGATGAGCGTGATGTTACGCATGCTTAGTTCAAGCCTGCTTATGACGCTCTCGATCACCTTCTCTGCTTCGCTGTCGATATTCGATGCGCCTTGTGCATCGCCTGCGAAGATCCTTGATGCCTTGTAGCCCTGTGCGACCAGCATGGACAGTCCGCCTGCAGTCTTTATGCCGAGTTCTTCCGCATCCTGCAGGAATCTTGTTCTTGAAGGGTTATAGATTAGATCCACACATGCTTCGGCTTTCTCAAAGCGCGTAAGATCGAGAAGTCTCTCATTGACATCCGGATACATTCCGACAGGCGTGGTATTGATGATGATCTGTGCTGATGAAGCAAGGTCATAGACATTCTCATAATTGATCTGCGAAGTCCTGCCGCAGCTTATTACTTCAGATGCGCCGAGCTGCTTGAGTGCAAACAGCACCGCAGAAGCCGCACCGCCCGTTCCCAGTACGAGAACCGTCTTGCCTGCAGCGTCTATGCCCTTGCGCCTGAGCATATAGATAAAGCCGAAATAATCAGTATTGTAACCGTAAGTCTTACCGTCTTCTCCGAATACTACGGTATTGACGCTGCCGGTCTCTCTTGCGGCATCATCCAAAACATCGCAGCGCGCGAACGCTTCCTTCTTGTAAGGGATCGTGACATTGAATCCTCTGAACAGTCCGCTGCCGAACAGTTCATCGAGTTCATTCTCCTCGCGCTCGATAACGGAATATGTATAAGACGGATCGATGATGTTATGGATCATCGGTGAATATGTGTGCGGAAGCGACTTGCCGAGAACGCCGAAAGCCGGCTTGTTCTGATGTATCTTGGCAAGGCTTATGAGTTCGCGGAAAAGCTCTTCTGAATAAGGGGCACTCTCAAAACCGGCCGCATCGCGGATCTGCTTAAGCTTTACTTCTTCTCTTGCTTCGTCATACACGGCAATACCATGTGCACGCTTTGTGTTGCCGATCTGACGGCACAGGGCCATCCTTCTTTCGAAGGCGTTAAGTATATCGCGATCTACCGAATCGATCTCGATACGCAGCTTATCCAGTTCGTCCATGATCAATTCCCCCTTGAAAGAATCATATCATAAATCGCTATCGCTGCGGCAGCCTCCGTCACGGGAACGGCACGGGGGGCTACGCAAGGGTCATGTCTTCCCTGAATGGTTATCTTGGTGTCTTTTTTTGCGGCAAGGTCTACGGTATCCTGTTCCCTTGATATGGACGGCGTGGGCTTCACCGCACACGCAAAGACAACGGGAGCGGCAGAGCCTACGCTTATGCCTCCCAATATGCCTCCGCATTTATTTGTCTTAAGCCTTACCTCGTCCCCTTCGAAGAAGAACGGATCGTTATTTTCCGAACCTCTGAGCAGTGCGCTTCCAAACCCGAGACCGAATTCCACTCCCTTTACTGCCGGGATGGCATAAAGGAGTTCTGCTATCTTTGCTTCAATGCCTCCGAAGATCGGTCCGCCGATCCCTTCAGGAAGACCGTATATCACGCACTCGATGATGCCGCCTACCGAATCGCCTTCGCTTCTTGCATCTTCGATCACTGCCTTCATCTTCTCTGCAGCATCTTCAGATATCGCGGGGAATTCCTTATCTGCACAGAGAGCAAGGTCCTGCCTGAACTTAGGATCCCTGGGGTCATGATCGTAGTATGAATCGTCACTGACTCTTCCGATGGCTTTCAGATGCGCATGTATCTCTATGCCCATCTTCTTAAGCTCATTAAGCGCGATGGAGCCTGCGATGCAAAGCGGCGCAGTCATCCTTCCGGAGAATATGCCGCCGCCCGATCTTGCCGCCTCATCACCGTAGATGATTCCTGCCGTATAATCAGCGTGCGACGGTCTGGGACAATTCATTATCGAAGCATAATCCTTCGGCTTCGTATTGGTGTTGATGATGTATCCGTGGAGGGCATCATCCGTCTTCTCGAAATGCACCTCGTCCGCTTCCTTTCGCGGAGTGGACCACGCATTCTTTCCGGGAGCTCTCCTTGCCATGAAGCTTGCAGTAAACTCCTCAGAGGGAACTACATCTTCCGGAAGGCCTTTTATGTATACGCCGATAGTCTCACTGTGGGACTGTCCGTAGATCTTAAGCGATAATGTCTTGCCTTCGTATGTGCTGTCCATGCTCATAACATCATCTCCCTTTCAACAATCTCTCTGAACGCCGGGAAGGATTTATCCAGGCAACATATGTCATCGAGGCTGACCTTTTTGCCGAGGCCTGCCGCGAGAAGCACCGCGCTCATTGCCATCCTGTGATCGCCCGAAGAAGTAAGGCTTATTTCTTCCGGTACATCAGCAGGAACCACGCCGTACACGGTGATGGAATCTTCGTCTGCTTCCGCTCTTATTCCGCACGAAGCGAGCATGCCGGTTACGGCAGCGACGCGGTCGGACTCTTTTATCCTGAGACGCGCCGTGCCCTTGAGCACCGTCTTCTTCGCATAGAACGCGCCGGTAACAGCCATGTACGGAACTATATCGGGAATGTCATCACACTCCATCGTTATATCGGATACGGCAGTCTTTTCTGCGCTGCAGTCCGTCTCCATGACACCTTCACCGTACTTTATATCGATACCGAGTCCGCTCAGGAATTCGGTTATCTTTTTATCTCCCTGTGCGGAATCGGGTTCAAGTCCTTCGACCTTGATTCCGCCGTCTTTTATAAGGCTTCCGAGACAGAGAAGGAAAGCTCCGTTAGACCAGTCGCCTTCAACTTCAAAGTCGCCTGCCGCAGTCTTGTCTGCAGGTCTTCCGGGTATGGTGTAGACATTGTTTTCGAGAGCAACGTTCATGCCGTATTTTGCAAGAACGCCCGTCGTAAGTTCTATGTAGTGAACGGATGATATCTTGCCCGTTACTTCAACAGAAGAGCCTTCTTCGAAGAACGACAGTGCCATGAGAAGTCCCGAGATGTACTGGGATGAGACGCTGCCGTCTATAACATATCTTCCGGGCGCAAGTTTGCCCGTGCAGATAACAGCATTATTCTCTTTGTCTTTGGAGATGCTGATCCCGTGCGGAGCAAGGCAGTCCGAAAGTTCTTCCAGAGGTCTTTCGATAAGTCTGCCTTCAGTCTTGAAGATGAGCCTGTTGTTTCCGCCCGTTAATGCAAGTGCCACGGGTATCATGAATCTCAAAGTCGAACCGCTCTCTCTTGCGGGAAGGATGATGTCTTCGCCGTCAGCACTGTCTGCCAGAGCGGCAAGGCATTCCTTTGTCGCCTTGATATCGTTGCTGTCACCTTCGGAAGACAGAAGATAATCTCCTCTCGCGCCAAGGATGTAATTAACGATGAGCTCCCTGTGGAAGACCGACTTCGAAGGGGGCGCCTTGACCGTTAATTCTTTGCCTGTGCAACAGATATCGATCATCTGAGGAACTCCGTGAATTCTTCGGGTGTCATCCTCTTGATCTCGGCTTTGCCGATCTCGTTTACGAGTATGACGGATATGCTTTCGCCGCGTTTCTTCTTGTCGTTCATAGCACCTGCAACTGCTTCTTCCGCGGTGATGGGATCGCCTGCGGGAAGACCGTATGCTTTGATCAGTTCCTTGATGTTTCCTGCGGTCTTCTCTGTCGTAAGACCCGCTTTAAGGCATGCGTCTGCGATGATGCCCATGCCTTTCGCGACACATACTCCGTGAGCGAGAGTAAAGTTGCTGTTCCTCTCGATGACATGCCCTACCGTGTGTCCGTAATTGAGGATCTGACGTCTGCCGTTATCGTGCTCGTCCTGAGAGATCACTTCAGCTTTATCCTTTACGCAGGAGATCAAAATCTTCGTTACCGTATCGATGTCATCCTGCAGCTGCATCGCCTTGCCTTGAGAAGCGATATCCGAGAGCATTACATACAGATCGGGATCCATTATGAATGCATACTTGATGACCTCTGCCATTCCTTCGGTGAATGTCTCCGGGGAAAGCGTGGCAAGGCAGTCGGTGTCTTCTATTACCATTACGGGCTGATGGAACGCGCCTGCCAGGTTCTTGCCCTGGGGAAGGTCTATTCCGGTCTTGCCTCCGATCGCAGCATCCGCCATTGCAAGGAGCGACGTCGGGATCTGAACGACCTTGATGCCTCTGAGGAACGTGGCAGCAGCGAAACCTCCCATGTCGGTGGCGACACCGCCTCCGAGCGATACCACGATGTCCGTTCTCGTGAACTCATCTTTTGCCATCACTGCCCACATTCCTGCGATGGACTCGATATTCTTCTTCTCTTCTCCCGCCTCGAAAACATACTCCGAAACAGAAAAGCCTTCGCGTTCGAGCGAAGACTTAACTCTTGCGAGATAAAGCGGGGCAACATTGGAATCAGTTACTATGAGCGCTTTCTGGGCACGGAAAAGAAGTTCGCGGATGTGTGTTCCGCAACTGTCGATAAGTCCCTTGCCGATGAGCACTTCATAATCGGTTGAAGCCTGAATGTTAATCCTGTCCATTCTTCTTTAATATCCTCTCTTTGATCTGGCTGCCTTCGTCAAGGAGACGGTACAATTCATCGCTGTCGGCAGCTGCAATGGCAGCCCTGTAACTTTCAAGTTCTCTTTGTACTGCTTCTATCTCAGCAAGGAGATAATCGCTGTTCTCGAGGAAGAGTTCTGTCCACATTCCAGCGTTGAGGTATGCGACTCTTGTAAGGTCCTGGAAAGAACCGCCCGTGAATCCTTCCGCTTCCTCCGCACCCGGGCTCTTTACATAGCAGCTCGATACGAGGTGTGCCATCTGTGAGGTCATCGCGATCATGCGGTCGTGGTTCTCAGGTGTGGTGATGACGAATCTTCCGAACTCGAGCTTGCCGAGCATGTCTTTGGCTGCTTCGAGTTTATCTGCTATGTCCGCTTCATCCTTCGAAGGATCCGGTACAAGTATCATGGATGCGTTAACGAACATGTCTGCCTTGGAGTTGTCGTAACCGGAATACTGAGTGCCCGCCATCGGGTGTCCGCCGATGTATGTGAATCCGTATTCGTCTGCAAGACGGAAACCTTCCTTGCAGATGTATCTCTTAAGTCCGCAGCAGTCGGTCACTATCGTGTCCTTACTGATGTAAGGTGCGATCTCTTCAAGGTACTTAACGCTTGCTTCCGGATAGAGTGCGAGGATAAGGATGTCGCACGAAGCGATGCTGTCTTTGTCCAGTACGCCGTCGACATTGCCATCTTCTATCGCCTTATCGAGTGTTGCTCTGGTTCTGTTGTCAGCAAGGACGGTCACATCCTTGCAGCGCTTCTTGAAGCCCTTTGCAAAAGAAGCTCCGATAAGACCTAAGCCTTCGATTCCTACAGTAAACTTATCCATGATCAAAGTATACCGCGAACTTTCGTAACCTGAGCCATTACATCGACAAACATATCGGGTGTAAGGCTCTGTGCGCCGTCGGAAAGTGCTTTCGAGGGATCCGGATGCACTTCGATCTCAAGGCCGTCTGCACCTGCAGCAGTTGCCGCCATGGCCATAGGTCTGATGAGTGATCTCTTGCCTGTGGCGTGTGAAGGATCCGCTACTACGGGAAGATGCGAGAGCTCGTGCAGGATCGGTACCGCAGACAGGTCGAAAGTGTTTCTCGTGAATGTCTCGTATGTCCTGATGCCTCTCTCGCAGAGGATGACATTGGGGTTGCCTTCGCTCATGATGTACTCTGCACTCATGAGCAGCTCCTTGAGAGTAGCGCAGAGACCGCGCTTAAGAAGGATCGGCTTGTCTGTCTTGCCGAGTTCTTTGAGAAGTTCGAAGTTCTGCATATTTCTGGCACCGACCTGGATTACGTCGATGTCTTTGAAGAGAGGAAGATGATCGGGGTTCATGATCTCCGTAACGATGGGAAGACCTGTTGCTGCTTTTGCTTCGAGAAGAAGATCGATGCCCTTCTCCTTGAGTCCCTGGAAGTCATAAGGTGATGTCCTGGGCTTGAATGCGCCGCCTCTTAAAAGTGTCGCGCCGGCATCCTGAACGCGCTTTGCAGTCTCGATGATCTGCTCTTTGGATTCTACCGAGCAGGGACCTGCCATTACCGCGAAATTTCCTCCGCCGATCTTAACGCCGCCGCAATCAACGATGGTATCCTCGGGATGGAACTTTCTGTTCGCCTTCTTGAACGGCTCGGACACACGGGTGACCGACTCGATGATGTCCAATCCCTGGAGCATCTCGATGTCTACCTGTGTGGTGTCTCCGATTAGTCCTAAGACGGTACAGAATTCACCCTGTGACTCGTTGACCTTGAGGCCCTTGTTCTCGAACCAGCCCTTGAGACTTTCGATCTGATCCTTTGTGGCTGTCTTCTTCAATACTGCAATCATGTTCTTTATCTCCTTTAATTATTTAAATCCGGTTAAACAAAAACGCTGCACACCTTGTGGTTTGTGCAGCGTCTCTATCTTAGTTTACCTGTTGAACAACAGTTTTTATTCACGCACAAACCGCTCCGGCTTTCTCACCGTAGTAATAAAAGTTAAATGCGTAATAATAAACCGCAGTCTTCATTCGAAATCTCCTAACGAAAAACTGCGGTTATTAAAACACAATCTCAAATGGAATGCAATACTTCAGGCAAAAGCAAATCCCGTTTTCTCTTCGATCAATTCAACGACACCCTCGGGCTCCATATTGAGTGCGATGGCGAACTCGTTGTTCATCCTGTTCTTTGCTTCGGACAGGACTCTCTCATCCTGCGCATTGAGATGCTTGCCCTCAGCCGAGAGCTCTTCGGCACGCTCGTTGATAAGGTGGATCAGCTGCAGTATCTCTTCACGGCTGCCGTTGGCAACTATATCGTTGAACGCATCCTTGCGGGCATTGCGGTCATCGATCCATTCTCCGCCCGTAATGGGCAGATGATCAATGAGAGATATTGCTTCCTTCTTTGAAAGTACTTTCTGGATCCTGCTTACCTGTGCCTTATTCGCAAGCGGAACATATACAGTAGCGGACTGCTTAACAAAAAGCGGCTTGAGAACATAATACTTCTGAGGGCGCTCATGGAAAAAACTCATGTCCCTTATATCGTCTATAAGGCAGACTCCCTTTGCTCCATAGACAATGTTATCTCCGATCTTAAAAGCCATATACCTCTCCTTCCTGATAAAAGTAAAAAATATTTAAAAAACTATTTGCAAAATTAGGAAATAGGTGTACAATATCAGTTTTTATTTTATCACGGAAAAATTAAGGACATAATTAAAAGCCCCTCGACATTTTCTACAAAAAAAGTCGGGGGCTTTTATTGTTTGGTCGCTAAAAGACTAAAGCCTGTCAATCACATGCCTTTTTGATCCTGTCTATTACGATCTCAAGCGCCTTGATGCGGGCATATTTCTTATCGACCGACTCGAGGATGTACCACGGTGCGAACTCGGTGGACGTCTTCTGTATCATCTCATCGATCGCGCTCTCATACTGGTTCCACTTCTCACGGTTACGCCAGTCCTCATCTGTTATCTTCCACTGTTTCTCCGGCGTTGCCTGACGCTCCTTGAATCGCTTTAACTGTGTCCTCTTGTCTATCTGTACCCAGAACTTGATAACGACTGCGCCCCAGTCTGTGAGCTCCTTCTCGAACTCGTTGATCTCGTTATAAGCGCGCTGCCAGT
>JAEEGL012417270.1_pt1 | contig 15162 bp, 14 predicted proteins | sample 9134231 | NCBI WGS metagenome assembly JAEEGL01 (sample SAMN16246548, study PRJNA631951) | gut metagenome | biome: gut microbiome; feature: rumen; material: fiber-attached | host: Bos | place: Iran: Karaj | collected 2018-10 | reverse complement strand
GGGAGTGGGTCACGATCCCACGACCTCCGGATTATGAATCCGACGCTCTAACCAGCTGAGCTACCCCGCCATACCATAAAAGGCACAAAAAAAGTTGAGATAGAAGGACTCGAACCCTCACTGACAGAGCCAGAATCTGTAGTGCTACCATTACACCATATCTCAATATATCCCGCAAAACGGGACTGCAAATGTACGACTTTTTTCTGAATCCGCAAGTAATTAACACAAAAACTTGCAAAATTCTTACATAGGATCCAACGGACGGTTTGGCAAAAAATAAAGAAAATGTGTTTTAATGTGCTGCTCACGGCCGCAATGATAGCCATGGGCCTTGTTATTTCCTCCTGCGAGATATTATTATACAGGGAGACTACAGTCCCAGACGGGCTTCGGCCACGTTGAGGACGTAGTCTCCCACTTTTTCGTACTCGTTCACCAGGTCCATAAAGACGGTGCCGTTGTCGTAGGTGTATACCTGGTTGTCCAGGTCCTTGATATTCTGGAGCTTGAGGTTGCCGCGGAGCTCGTTGATACTGGACTCATAAGAGGAGGAAAGGCCGATGTCGAAGTCTTCCTTCCGGCCATCCAGCATCTGGTTCATCCGGACCATAGCGGCCTCTACCAGCTTGTACATCTCGATGATGCCCTGGGTCTGGGCCTCGGAGAATTCTATCTTCTTCTCCATCTTGCGCTGGAGGATCCGGCCCAGGTTGAAGCCGCTGTCTCCGATAGATTCCAGTTCTCCGATCTGACGGAACATACCGCTGATCTTGGCCTTGGAATCATCTGATAGATGGGCCTGGCCCACTTCCTCCAGGTATCGGCCTATCTCGTTCTCCATCTGGTCGGAGAAGTCTTCGTACTTGCGGATGCGCTCAAAGTACTTGCTGAAGGTCTCTGCATCCGAAACCTGGGACATATCCTTGATGAGCGCAATCATCTGCTGCATATTCTGGCCGAAGACGGATATTTCCTTCTGCGCCTGCAGGAGGGAGATTTCCGGGGTTTTCATAATACCGCCACGGATATACTTGAGCTTGAAGGAATCTTCCCGGTCTTCCTTGGAAGGCTTGATGATAAAGCAAACAATCTTCTCAATCTGGGGAATGAACCAGATGAGGACGGCCGTATTGATCACGTTGAAGAAGGTGTGGAACGTGGCCAGGGCGAAGGAAAGCTGGGTGGGGCTCTGCTCGGGAGCCTCCGGATCCAGACCCACGACCCCGCACACCATTCTCACAAAGGGGAAGAAGAAAATGAGCACCCAGATGACGCCGAAAACATTGAACAGCAGGTGCGCCAGAGCCGTCCTGCGGGCCTGCGTATTGGCGCTCATAGCCGCCAGGTTGGCGGTTACGGTGGTGCCGATGTTCTCACCCATCACCAGGGCGATACCCTGATAGATGGTGATGGCGCCGGTGGAGCAAAGCACCATCGTGATGGCCATAAGGGCCGCGGAGCTCTGCACCATAGCCGTAAGGATGGTTCCTATCAGAAGGAACAGCAGGATGGTTCCGTAATTGGTATGGAAACTGGAGAAGAAGGCCACCACGGCGGGCTTACTGGCCAGATCCATCTCCGTACCCGTCTGCTTGAGCATACCCAAGGCAAACAGCAGGAAGGAAAGGCCGAAGAGGAAGTCTCCTATATAGCGATGGCGCCCGGTCTGGATAAGGATGATACCCACAAGGAAGGCGGGCCACACCAGCATGGTCACATTGAAGGAAAAGCCGGCCGACATAATCCAGGCGCTCATCGTGGTACCGATATTGGCACCCATAATGATGGAAATGGCCTGGGAGAGGGTAAGGAGGGCGGCATTCACAAAGGACACCGTCATTACCGTGGTGGCGGCCGATGACTGTACTGCAACGGTGACCAGGGCACCGGTCAGTACGCCGGAAAAACGGTTGGTGGTCATTGCTCCCAGCAGATGGCGGAGCTGCGGGCCGGCCATTTTCTGGAGGGCCTCACTCATCACCTTCATGCCATAGATCAGGAGGGCGATGGAGCCCAGAAGTTGCAGTATAACAAGCATAAGCGAAATTTTACCGATACAAAGATAGTGAAAATTTTTCTCCGCTCCTTTTGAGTTTGGCCGCATTTTTGTTTTATAGGCCAGCCAACGTGTATTTTAAAACCTTACAATTATGAGAATCAAGGTTAGTATCTATGTCCTGCTGACGGGCCTGACCCTCGCAGGATGTGCGAAGGACGGCATCCTTCCCAATGAAGACCCCGGGAATAATGGCAGCGGGAGCAGCACCTCCGGCGTTACGCCCACCACCATCGATGTAAACTACGACGAAGAAGACCTCATCGAAGGCACCACTTTCGTCCGTACCATCTCCATCGCCTTTTCCAATGAGGGAGACGCCACGGTTACCGGTGACGAAAACGGCATTGTGACCGTAAACGGCAACCAGGTGACGGTGGACAACACCTCCACCAATGAAAAGGTCAAGTACGAACTCTCCGGAAGCACCTCCAACGGCTTCCTGAAGATTTATTCCAACAACAAGCAGGCGCTGGTATTGAACGGGGTCTCTATCGTTAACCCCGGCGGCGCCGCCATCAACAACCAGGGCAAGAAGCGCTGCTTTGTGGTGGTGAACGGAGAGAATTATCTGGCCGATGGCACCACCTACACCTCTACGCCCGAGGAGGAAGACGAAAAGGCGGCCTTCTTCTCCGAAGGCCAGCTCATCTTCAGCGGAGAAGGATCCCTGCAGGTGAAGGCCACGGGCAAGGCCGGCATCACCTCCGACGACTACCTCAACTTCCTGGAAGGCCCCAGCATCAACGTTTCTTCCACCGCCGGCCACGGTCTCCGCGGTAAGGACGCCGTCTATGTGAACGGCGGCACCCTGGCCGTCCAGACATCGGCCCATATGAAAAAAGGCATCACTTCCGACAGCCTGGTGGTGTTTAACGGCGGTATCACCACCGTCGCCGTCAGCGGCGGAGTAGCCTATGACGAGGATGACCAGGAATACAAGTCATCGGCCGGGGTCAAGGCCGACCAGTACTTCGTAATGAACGACGGCTCCCTTACCATCACCAACTCCGGCCAGGGCGGAAAGGGCATCAGCGGAGACGGTCCGGCGTATTTCCAGGGCGGGACGGTGGATGTCACCGTGACCGGCAGCAACTACGCAAAGAACAGTGAAGATTCCAAGAGTGCCAAGGGGATCAAGTTTGACGGCAATATCTACATCAGCGGCGGCAGCATCAGCGCCAAGGCTTCCAACCACGAAGGCATCGAATCCAAGGGAAAGATTGAGATGACCGGAGGCACCGTGTTCGCCCAGTCCAAGGACGATGCCGTCAACAGCGCCGGAATGATGGCCATTACCGGAGGCCAGATCTGCGCCTATTCCACGGGGAATGACGGCATAGACACCAACGGCAACTGCTATCTGGAAGGCGGAGTCATCTACGCCATCGGAAGCGGCGGGGCCGAGGTGGCCGTGGACGCCAACACCGAAAAAGGATACAAACTCTATGTAAACGGAGGCACCCTGTTTGCCCTGGGCGGCCTGGAAATGGGATCCAGCCTGAGCCAAAGCTGCTACCAGGCCAGTTCCTGGAACCGGAACACCTGGTATTCCCTGAGTGTCGGAAACAATACATTTGCCTTCAAAACCCCTTCCAGCGGAGGCACCGGCCTGGTGGTTTCGGGCTCCTCTGAGCCGGAAGTCAAATCTGGCGTTACCGTCACCGGCGGAGACCAAATCTTTAATGGAATGGGAGCCGTGGGTGCTTCCGTCAGCGGCGGCAGTACCGTTTCCCTGAGTGCTTACTCCGGCGGAACGAGCGGCCCCGGCGGCGGAGGTCCGCGCGGCTGGTAAATACCATCTTGAGAAAAATCATTATCTTTGCAGGATATGAAAAAATTACTCATCTCCCTGGTCCTGCTGCTGCCTCTTGCCGCAGCGGCACAAACCAGCACCCAGAGCGGCGCCCGCGCTTCCGTAGGGATAGACTGGAAAATCCGAAAAGGCCTGCATCTGATGGTGGAGGAAGAAATCCGCACAGAGAACACCTTCAAGAATCTGGGCCGCTTCCAAACCACCATCGGCCTGGACTACAAGCCTATCAAATGGGTGAAACTGGGGGTGGGATACATCCTTATCAACCCGTATGATGCGGAAAACAGGGCCTTCAAGAATCCCCGGCACCGTTTCTTTTTTGACGCCGGCGCGCATTTCGATGTGGGCGGCTTCAGCTTCTCCATCAAGGAGCGCCTGCAGCTGACGCACCGCACGGGCTCCTTCAACGTATACCAGAACACGCCCAACGCCCTGGCACTCAAGACCCGGCTGGGGGTAGAATACAAAAAATGGACATACTTCGAGCCCGGCGTGTTCTTTGAGATGCGTACCGCCCTCAACGGGCCCTGGGGCTCCACTTCCGGCAGCATCAAGACCAAGAGCGACGGCACCACGTACTACGATTATACGCATGGCGGGTACACGCACGCGTACAACGACCGATACAGGCTTATCTTCCGCACGGACATCAAGTTCAACAAGCACCACGTGCTCCGGCCCTATGCTCTGGTGGACTTCTGCTCGCCTTATGAGATTGACACCAACGCCGAAGGCACCCGCCTTTTCAGCGCGGCCTATAACAACTATCTCTGCGTGAGCATCGGCCTGGGCTATACTTTCAAGTTCTAGTGGCTTTCTTACCTTTGTAGCACTATGGATATCAGAATTGGTAACGGATACGATGTTCACGCCCTGGCTCCCGGCCTCCCGATGTGGCTGGGCGGTGTGCAAATTCCTTCGGAAACGGGCTTTGTGGCCCACTCGGACGGAGATGTAGCCATCCACGCCCTGTGCGATGCCCTGCTGGGTTGCCTGGCACTGGGAGACATCGGCCACCTGTTCCCGGATACTTCCGATGAGTGGAAGGGGGTGGACAGCAAGCTGCTGCTGGAAAAAGTGGTGGCTATCATTCGGGAAAAAGGCTACCGGGTGGGCAATGTAGACATAACCATCGCCCTCCAAAAGCCCAAGCTAGCCCCTCATATCGCCACGATGCGCGCCACGCTGGCTCCCATCCTGGGGGTTTCCCTGGACTGCGTTTCCGTAAAGGCCACCACCACTGAAAGACTGGGATTTGTGGGCCGATGTGAAGGCTGCGAAGTGTGGGCCAGTGCCCTGATAACAAAATAAGCTGCAGAGATTCTGCAGCTTATTTTGTTATGATGGATGGACCTATTTGCCCAGGCCTTTCTTGGCGCAGGCGGCCAGCTCGTCGTAGAGGGCGTCCGTCTTCTCCAGCAGCTCCTTGCGGATGCTGGTAAAGCACAGCTTGGGATTTTCGGCTCCGGCGCTCTTCACCACCTTGTCTCTAAGGTCGTTGAACAGGTCTACGGCTTTATCGATAAGGCCGGCGATTTCATCCGCGTTCTTTCCGGGATTTACGTTCAGGAAAAGGGTGCAGTCATCGATGAATGCGCCAATCACATACTGGATGTCTTTTTTTACGTCTCTTAAATTCATATCTGTCTGAATTAATACAACTGCAAAGATAATAATTTTATTTGTATATTCGTAGCGTAAACCATTATGCATATGAACAAACGAATCCTTATCCTCGTTTTTTCCTTCGTCGTCACCCTCACCGGTTACGCACAGGGCACGTGCCAGCAGAAGGAATACTTCAGCCTGTGGAACTCCTGCGAGTCCATCACGGCACTGACAGAATATGTACAGGATGTGACCAATCCCTACTCCCTTCACTTCATTCCCCAGGAAGACCGCATTGCCACGTTCGACATGGACGGAACCATCCTGGGAGAACTGTACCCCACGTATTTTGAATACAATATGCTGGAGTACAGAGGCCTGGACGACCCTACGTACAAGGCCCCGAAAGACGTGAAGCAGGCGGCCCAGAGCATCCGGGACTTCGTCCGCAACGGCAAACCGCTGCCGGATGGGTTTGAACTCATTCACGCCCGGGCTGCGGCAAAAGCCTATTCCGATATGACCCTGCCGGAGTTCGAAGCATATGTGAAATCCTACGCAGCCACCCCCGCCAACGGCTTCACGGGAATGACGTACGGCCAGAGCTTCTACCTCCCGATGCTGGAAATCTTCCAGTACCTGGCAGACAACGGCTTCACCTTCTATGTCGTCTCCGGATCGGACCGTTTCATTGCCCGGGCCCTGGTGAGCGCCATCGGCATAGATCCCCAGCGGGTCATTGGTATGGATGCCACCCTCAAAACCTGTGAGCAGGGAAACAACCCCGGCGTGGAATACACCATGGCTCCGGAGGAGAAAGTCCTTCGGTCAGACGAACTCATCATCAAAGATGTAAAGACGAACAAGGTGTTCCAGATTACCCAGGAAATTGGCAAGGTGCCCGTCCTGTCCTTTGGCAACAGCACCGGAGACTGCGCCATGCACAACTACTGCCTGGGCAGCAGCCAATACAAAAGCGCCGCCTTTATGCTGATTGCCGATGATGAAGCCCGGGACCACGCCAACCGCCAGAAGGCCCTGGATCTGGCCGAGAAGTGGAAAGAAGCCGGTTACCACGTCATCTCGATGAGGGACGACTTCAAAACCATCTACGGCTTCGGCGTACAGAAAGTTCCCTTCAAGTTCTAAAGGCTATTTGAACAGGGCTCTTACCAGCGCCGGGATATCGGCCACCTTGACCACCTCAATGCCTTCCGGCTTCTGGTCAAAGTGCGTGTAAGAGCTTACGAAGATGCGCTTGAAGCCCACACGGGCAGCCTCTACGGCACGGCGGGCCGCCTGGGATACCGGACGGATTTCTCCGGAAAGGCCCACTTCGCCGGCAAAGCAGACGTCCGACGGAATGGCGTAATCAAAAGTAGAGGAAAGCACGGCGCAAATAACAGCCAGGTCACAGGCGGGGTCCGTTATGCGGAGCCCGCCTGCCATATTCAGGAACACGTCCTTCTGGCCCAGCTTGAAGCCGGCACGGCGCTCCAGCACCGCCAGCAGCATATTCAGGCGGCGGACATCAAAGCCCGTGGCGCTGCGCTGCGCGGTTCCGTACACGGCCGAAGAAACCAGGGCCTGCACCTCGAAAAGGAAAGGCCGGTTGCCGTCCAGCATAGCCGATATGGCCGTACCGGAAAGCCCTGCTTCGTGCATAGGGATAAGCATCTCGGAGGGGTTGGCCACCTCCCGGAGGCCGGCTCCCGTCATCTCGAAGACGGCCAGCTCCGAAGTGGAGCCGAAACGGTTCTTGATGCTTCTGAGTACGCGGTAGGCGCCGCGGTTTTCTCCTTCAAACTGCAGGACGACGTCTACAATATGTTCCAGGATCTTGGGGCCCGCGATGGTGCCTTCTTTGGTAATATGGCCGATGAGGATGACCGGAATGCCGGAGGATTTGGCAAAGCGAAGCAGCTGCGCCGCCACCTCCTTGATCTGGCTCACGCTGCCGGCAGTGGAATCCACGTGCTGGCAATACATCGTCTGCACAGAGTCCACTATCATCAGGTCCGGCGCCACCTCCTCGGCCTCCGAGAGGATGGCTCCCATATCCGTTTCACTGTAAATGAGGCAGTTGTCGCAGGAACCGCCCAACCTGTCGGCCCTCATTTTCACCTGTTTGACGGACTCTTCACCCGTGACATACAGCGTTTTGAGTTCCGGCCGGTGAAGGGGCAGCTGCAGGGAGAGGGTCGATTTGCCGATACCGGGTTCTCCGCCCATCAGCACCAGGGAGCCCTTCACGATACCGCCGCCAAGAAGACGGTCTACCTCGGCCGAGCCCAGGGAAACGCGGTCTTCCTGCGTGGTGGAGACCTCCTTCAGCGGCATCGGCTTGCGGGAACCGCCGGGCACTGCCATAGCCGTAGCCTTGGAGCCACCCGTCACCACTTCCTTCTCTACCATCGTGTTCCACTCCCCGCAGGCGGGGCATCGGCCCATCCACTTGGAGTACTCGTTGCCGCAGTGGGTGCAGAACCACACGGACTTGGTTTTTTTGACCGCCGTTGCCATTCTATTTAAGTGCCTTAGCTACTTTATCCAGCATCACCGTGCCCAGAACCACTTTCCCGTCCGGGCCAATGACGTACTGGGATGGAATCCACTTGACGTGATAATCTTCACTGACCTTGGATTTGTCCTTATAAAGCTGCACACCACCCATTTCGTTTTCGGCCACATACTTCTTCCAGGCCTCAACGGTACGGTCCGAGGAGATGGAGACAAACACCACTTTTTTGGGGTCTGTCTTGGCCTGGAGCTCCTTCAGGGCAGGCACTTCGGCCCGGCAGTCCGGGCACCAGGAGGCCCAGAAAATGAGCACCACGGTCTTTCCGCGGAACTGGCTCATCTTGACGGCATTGCCGTTGATATCGTTCAAGACGAATTCCGGAGCAGGGGTGCCGGGTTTCAAAAGATCGGCTGCATACTTGGCATCCAAATCTTCCTCCTGAGCAAAGAGGCTCACGGCCATAAGAAGGCCCAGGGAAATAGCTAAAAGTCGTTTCATATCTGTTATTTTCTAATGATTTCAATTTCACCTTTCAGACCCACTTTCAGGATCTGGGAGGCCTTGCCGGTGCTTTGGGTATCAATGGACGGGGGAACCACAAAATCCACGGCATCCTTGATTTCCTGCGGAATCTCCGAGAAACGCTGCGGGGTGGGTTCTCCGGAAATATTGGCCGATGTGCTTACGATGGGCCGGCCCAGCTTGAACACCAGGTCTTTGCACCAGTCCATCAGGGGGATGCGGATGCCCACCGAGCCATCTTCGGCCACGGTATTGTGGGCCAGGTGCCAACGGTCGCCGGGGGCATCGGCCTGCCCGCAGATGGCCTGCGGGTAGATGATGGTCATAGGGGCGTCGTTCACCTCCACCAGGTCTACGGCGATGGAAGGGATCTCCTTCACATACTTGGCCACCATATCCAGGTCACAGGCCAACAAGACCAGGGACTTGGAATCGGCCCTTTTCTTGATCTGGAAGATGCGGGCCACGGCCTCGGGGTTGGTGGCGTCACAGCCCAGGCCCCAGACGGTATCCGTGGGGTAAAGGATGGTTCCGCCTTCGCGCAGCACGCGAAGGACTTCAGCGAGTATTTCTTCCGGTTTCATAGTACGTTGCAATAATAGGATAGTGGTCCGAATAGTCTACGTGCGGGATCTCGCACGAAATGGCTTCCAGGCCCTTTGGATAAAGGATATAGTCTATCCGAAGGAGTGGCCACAAGGCGTGATAAGTGGCACCAAACCCCTTGCCAGCCCTGGTAAAGCTGTCATAGCGACCGCGAAGCAGGCGGAAATAGGTGTACGACAGCGGCCCGTCATTAAAGTCCCCCAGGGCAAGCGATTGAAGAGGCGCCTTGTCCATACCACGCATCACCTCGGCCACCTGTTTGGGGCGCTCGGTAATGGAACGGCGCATCTTACGCTCCGTCTCCTCCACGGCACCGTCCTTCTTGACCAGATTGGAAAGGGAAATATTGTAACTCTCAAAGTGACAGTTATAGAGACGGAAAGCGGCACTGTCCAACTTCACATCCGTCCACAGAGCCAGATTGGTAGAGCGCTCAAAGTTGATTTTCCCCTTGTCCATCACGGGCCGACGGGAAAGCGTCACATTGCCAAAAGACCCCCGGGCGCCCGGAAAGATATAGTATTCGGCCTTATAACCCGGGAAATGCTTCTTCAGCCAGCGGTCCAGATTGATCTCTGAAGGGAGGTAAAACTCCTGCAGGCAGATGACATCGGCATCCTGGCGCATCAGGTACGCGCTCACAGAATCTGCCAGAGCCACGCGGTCCTGCTGCCGGTCCGAGTGCACAAACAGACCCACGTTGTAAGAAATGACCTTCAGGGAAGGCGTCCCTTCCTGCGACTTCCAATGCGGCTGGTAATATCGTCCTGCAAAAAAGAAAGACGGCAGCAGCACGGCCAGAAGGAGCCCTTTCATAGAAGACCGGCGGAAGAGGGCCCACACGAAAAGCCCCAGCGTTATCACCAGAAATAGCGGATACAGCAGGCCGAAAAGGGTGAAGAACCAGAATTTGGCCGGGTCGAAGATGACAGAACAGTAGCTCAGTACCAGCAGTACCGACATCGCCAGGGATACGGTACCGAAAGAAAGGCGGGAGAGCCAGTGCCGATGCTTTTTTTCTGTCATTTACCAGTTTCTGTACAGTTTACCGGTCTTTCTCCAATAGCGGATGAGGAGCCAGCCGAAGAGCGCACCGCCCAGGTGGGCGAAATGGGCCACGCCCACACCCCTGCCGGAAATGCCGGTGAACAGTTCAATGGCAATAAAGATGATGACCCACCACTTGGCATCCAGCGTAATGGGCGGGAAAATCAAGGTGAGCTTGGCCTCCGGATACAGCATGGCAAAGGCCACCAGCACACCGTAAATGGCGCCCGAAGCCCCCACCATCGGGGTGTACATGGCCGCCGTAAGGCTTCCTCCCAGGTAGGTGATTTCCAGCCACTCCACAAAGGTATGGAAGGCCACGGCACCCAGGCCGGTGACAAAATAGAACACCAGGTACTTGCGGGTTCCCAGCGCCCTTTCCACCACCATACCGAAGATTACCAGGGAGTACATATTGAAGAAAATATGCCACCAGCCGCCGTGCATAAACATATGCGTGAGGGGCTGCCACCAGCGGAAAAACGGAGAGGCCGGGTAGAACATGGCGAAGGTTCCCACCATAAATTCCTCGTTGATGAGGGTTGCCACAAACATTATCACGTTCACCAGCAGGAGGTTACGGGTGACCGGCGGGATATTCTGCCAAAAATTGTTATTGTATGCCATAAGTTAAAATCTCTTTTCAAGTTCTTCGGCGGCGATGATGGCAATGATGCGCTTGCCGGCCGATGTAAATTCGGGGTTCTCGCTCTGCAGGAGCGCATCCACCAGACGCTGGGCCTCCAGCGGAGAGGTGATGCTGCCGGCGCTGCAGGCGCCCAGGACAGCGAATTTCTGCGCCAGGTTCTGCTCCATCACTCCGGGAAGAGCCCCGTGTTCGTCCCTGAGGATGAGGAGGATATCCTCCAGGAGGCTTTCCACCTTCCCCTGCTCTGCGCTGTACCCTTCCGGCACACCGGACACCACCACCGTATCGTTTCCGAAAGGAGCGATGTCAAAGCCCAGGCTCCTCAGGAGATCTGCGTGTTCTTCCACCAGGAGGCGCCCCTCCACGCCCACGGGCACCTGCACAGGGAACAGGGCGGCCTGCGACACGTGCGCGTTGGCGGTAAGGGCCTTCAGGAAGCGGTCGTGCAGGAGGCGCTCCTGCGCCCTGCGGATATTCACGGCCAGAATGCCCCCGGCGCTTTGCGTGAGGATGTACTTTCCCTGCACGATGAGAATCTGATGCGTGGGAAGCGTTCTGTCCTCAAAGAGGGCTCCATAGTTCTGCGAACGGTCTATATGGGACGAATAGTCCACCTTTTGGGACTCTGCATATGGCCCCAGGTCTTCGAACGGGTTGAAGTCCAGGTCTATTCCGGCAGAGGGCACGCTGGCGGGCCGATACTCCTCAAAACGGGTTCCCAGAACGGGAATCTCCCGGGCCTCGGGATTGTCAAATTCTATGGAACCGGCCACGCCCACCTTGCCCAGGGCTTCCTTCACGGCGGCAAAAACAGTCTGGAAAAGAATCTGGTCTTCCTCGAACTTGATCTCTGCCTTGGTGGGATGGATGTTCACATCCACGGTGGACGGATCCACGTCCAGGTAGATGAAATAGGACGGCGTGGTTCCTTCGGGAATGAGGTTTTCGTAGGCCTTCATCACGGCCTTGTGCAGCAGCGGGCTGCGGAAATACCTCCCGTTCACAAAGAAAAACTGGTTGCCCAGCGTCTTTCTGGCGCTCTCGGGCTTTCCCACATAGCCCTGCAGATTCACAAGGGAAGTGCTGGCCGATATGTCCACGATGTCTCCCACAATGGCCGGGCCCAACAGGTCCTGGATGCGGAATTTGAATCCGGGAGCCGGTTTCACGACGTGGACGTCCTTGCCATTGTGGGTAAGGGTGAAGGCTATTTCCGGACGAGTGAGCGCCACCCGCTGGAACTCCTCCACGATATGCCTCAGCTCCACATTGTCGCTCTTGAGGAACTTGCGGCGGGCCGGGATGTTGTAGAAGAGATTTCTGACCGCTATGTTGGTTCCCACCGGGCAGGAAACCTCTTTGGTGCCCTTATTCTCCGAGGCCGCCATCACCACCTCCACGCCCAGTTCCTGACCGGCCTGGCGCGTCCTGAGCGTCACCTCCGCCACCGCCACGATGGAGGCCAGGGCCTCTCCGCGGAAGCCGAAGGTGAGGATGTGATGCAGGTCCTCGGCCGATGAGAGCTTGCTGGTGGCGTGCCGCTCAAAGCACAGGACGGCCTCGTCCGGATCCATTCCGCTTCCGTTGTCGATAACCTGGATGAGCGTTCTTCCGGCATCGGCCACCACCACTTTGATATCCGTGGCGCCGGCATCCACCGCGTTCTCCATCAGCTCCTTGACAACCGAAGAAGGCCTTTGGACCACCTCTCCGGCCGCTATCATATCGGCTATATTTTTCGGAAGGATCTTCAGTTCCATTACAGCATCTCGAAGAATTTGGCCATATAGATGAGAACCACCACTATCAGCACCAGCGTGACGATGGTGATGATGGTGTGGGCAGCGCTCATAGAGCTACGGGTTTTCTGGTAATTGCCATTACGGAAGGCACCCCGCAGGCTGCTGCCGGGCACATACTCTCCGTTTTCGCGGGCTTTCTCATTGCTTCCGTCCACGTCTCCGAACATCTGGCGCCGCTTTTCCTCTTCAGGGTCGTAATAGCGGGGCTTATAGTTGAATACGCGGTGCGGCTGGTTGCCGAAAAAACCGAAATTGAACAAACTGGCCATGGCACTTTTTCTTTAACAGACAAAAGTACCAAAAAAAGCCGTATTTCACAAAAACCTCTTACTCGTGCACCTGGAAGATGGCAATGGCCAGCAGGGCGGCCGGTGCCACATAGCGGATGAGGAAGAGAATGGTCTTGAGCAGCCAGGCGGGTACGGGATGCGTTCCGCCATTGGTGAGTTCGTCAAATACGGCGGCCTTCCCCAGCTTCCATCCGGCGAAGATAACTATCAGGAGCCCGCCAAGGAGCATCAGGAAGTCTGCCGATATGAAGTCGAATAAGTCGAAGATGGTTTTTCCAAGAATCTTCCAGTCGCTGAGCGGGCCCATTGACAGGGAGCACAGGCAGCCCAGTATCCAGATAAAGACGAAGACCACCAAAACGGCCACTTTGCGCTTCATCTTGAACTCCTCTATGCAAAAAGCCACAATCACTTCCAGCATAGAAATGGACGAGGTGAGGGCGGCCAGCAGCAGTGCCACAAAGAAGAAGATGGCAATCACTCCACCCAGCGGCATCTGGCTGAAGATATGCGGCAGCGTTACAAACACCAGGTCGGGACCTTCGCCGGGGCTGATGCCGAAGGCGAACACGGCCGGCATAATGGCACAGCCGGCAATGATGGCAAAAAGCGTATCAGCCACGGCCGTCTGGGAACTCAGCGAGATGATGTTGGCATCTTTCTTCACATAGGAAGCATAGGTGACCACCATGCAGGAGCCCAGCGACAGCGAGAAGAAAGCCTGTCCCAGTGCTGCCAGGAAGGTCTGAGACGTCACTTTGGACCAGTCGGGCCTGAACAGGAAGGAGAGTCCGGGAGCGCTGCCGGGAAGGGTCATGGAACGGATGGCTATGCCGATGATGATGAGAAACAGCAGCGGCATCATCACCTTGGAGAACTTCTCAATGCCATTCTGTACGCCGGCCACGACAACCCCGGCCGTAAGGGCCAGGAAGATGGTGTGACAGAGGATAGGAAGCCAGACAGAAGAAGAGAAAGAAGAGAACATCGTCTTGAGGCTCTCCGGATCTCCTTCAGTAAAGTCGAAACACACAGACTTGAAAAGGTATTCCGTACACCAGCCTCCCACCACCGAATAAAACGAGATGATGAAGACGGTGCAAACTACGCCCAGGACACCCACAAGGCCCCAGTGGGTGCCGGGGGCCAGCTTCTGGAAAGCTTCGCGGGCGCTGGCCTGGCTACGGCGGCCGATGATGAATTCGGCCAGCATTACCGGCAGGCCGGCCAGAATTACGAAACCCAGGTAGATGAGGATGAAGGCGGCACCGCCGTTTTCTCCTACCAGGTATGGAAATCTCCAGAGGTTGCCCAGGCCGACGGCCGATCCGGCCATGGCCACCAGGACGCCAAACGAACTGGCAAAGGAATCGCGTTTTGCGGGTTGGTTGGTAGTGTTTTTCATATGTTCCAGTGGTTATTAATGCTTGTGATAAGGGCAGGTTTCGGCAGTATAGCCGGGGTGGGTGCAGGGCTCGATGCGGGCTTCGGTGTGGTACCAGGCGCCGTTTTTGCGGCCAGCCGACACGGTAACAGGGGAGGACCAGTTGCTTCCAATCTTATACCGCACCATCATCTGGCCTCCCAGTTCCAGTGTGCCGTAGTCGTCATTGTCACGGCCCGGGCCGATGGCTTTGTAATAGATCTCGTTTTCCCCGGCGTGGGCCTCTACGATACCACCGGTGATGGTGACATCGGCACCTTTGCCGTTCTCTCCGCCTCCGATGCCGGAACCTTCGGATTTACCCCAGGCGTAGACTTCGCCCCCGGAGATATGGATTGTTCCGCTGGTCAATTCTTTAGCGTAATGGTAGCCGCCGCCGATACCGGCAGCATCGTCGCCTCCGTAGGCTTTCACGGTGCCGCCATAGATGTTTACTCCTTTGGGACCTTCGGAATATTCACCGCCTCCGATGCCTGCCCCATTGTCAGCTCCGTGTGCTTCCACGTAGCCGCCATACATGGTAAAGTAGCCACCGTGGTGGATGGAATAATCGAAATTATTGCCGCAATTACCAGAGCCAATGCCGGCCGCATCCGGACCTCCTTCGGCATAGACGGAGCCGTCATAGACGGTAAAATTAATAGGGCCTTCTGCCAAGTTGCCACCTCCGATACCTGCGCCGGCACTGCCATCAATGCCTCCGCCATCACCGCCATAGGCCCGGATATCGCCACCATAAATGACAATGTTACCTCCTTTAGCCCAATCGCCACCGCCAATACCGGCTCCATTATCTCC
>JAEEGL015621571.1_pt1 | contig 15163 bp, 10 predicted proteins | sample 9134231 | NCBI WGS metagenome assembly JAEEGL01 (sample SAMN16246548, study PRJNA631951) | gut metagenome | biome: gut microbiome; feature: rumen; material: fiber-attached | host: Bos | place: Iran: Karaj | collected 2018-10 | reverse complement strand
GTAGACCTTTTGGGCTGGACAGGGTTTAGGAACGCGCCATGGAGGCAATGTTTCCAGACAATTTGTAGGGACGCGCCATGGCGCGTAGTGGAGCAAAATGTGGGTTAAATGTTCATATTCATGTTATTATTTTGATTGATATCGTTTTCGAACTACGCGCCATGGCGCGTCCCTACATCTAAATCGTGTGTTCTTAGCCCCGTTAGGGGTGACAGAACCAATTGCGTCTACATCTGCCACCCCTTGTTTTTATCGGACACCAATAATTTTGTATTTCTCTCGGTTTGCAGTAATTTTAGATAAATTACGCGGCACCTCGGAAATAAAAATGTGCACGCACATTTTGTATTTCTCTCGGTTTGCAGTAATTTTGCAGCAAGATTTGGTGCCCGGCCTGTTGGCTGGGTGAAAAGGGAATCGGGTGTGAATCCCGAGCAGACGGTGCTGCTGTATTCTCCCATCGAAACACGATGCAAGCCCGGTTGCCTCCACTGCCTGCCACCACGGCGGGCGGGAAGGCGGTAACCAACAGGGACGGAGTGAGCCAGAAGACCTGCCAAATCGGTTTTAAGACCCGTAGAATCGAGATGAGAAACATTTGGCTCACAATTCTTTGTTTGTTGTCGTGCGCGCTTACGCTGGCTGCTCACGACACTACCTACGTGCGCCACACGCGACTCGACTCAATGCAGTATTTGAGCACCGTCACCGTGTATGCCGTGAAGCCCTATAGCGAGGTAATCCCGGCACAGGTGCTCAGCGGAAAAGTGCTGGAGGCGCTCAGCAGCCACAGCGTGGCCGACGCCATTCGCTACTTCTCGGGCATTCAACTCAAGGACTACGGCGGCGTGGGCGGCCTGAAGACGGTGGACCTGCGGTCGATGGGCACCAACCACCTGGGCGTGTTCTACGACGGCATACAACTGGGCAACGCGCAGAATGGGCAGGTGGACCTGGGCAAGTTCTCGCTCGATAACATCGAGGAGGTCTCGCTCTACAACGGCCAGAAGAGCGACGTCTTCCAGCCCGCGCGCGACTTTGGCTCGTCGGGCGCGGTGTATCTGCGCACCCGTCGCCCGCACTTCGACGCTGGAAAGAGCGACAACTTTAACGTCACGCTGCGCACCGGCTCGTTTGGCCTGGTTGACCCGCAACTGCGGTGGGAGCACCGGTTCAGCGACCGCATCAGCACCACGGCAAACGTCGAGTACACCTACGCCACCGGGCAATACCACTTCCGCTACCGCCGCCTCTTCCCCGACGGGTCGCTCGCCTGGGACACCACGGCGGTGCGCCGCAACGGCGACATACACGCACTGCGGGCCGAGGCTGCCGTGTTTGGCCGACTCGACGACGGACACTGGAACGCCAAGGTTTACTACTACGACAGCAAGCGCGGCATCCCAGGCGCCATCGTGAACAATGTGTGGCGGCGCGCACAGCGGCAATGGGACCGCAACTTCTTCACGCAGAGTTCATTCCAAAAGAAAATCACCGAGCGTTACAGCACCATGCTCAACGTTAAGTATGCCCACGACTATCTGCGCTACCTTAACCCCGACACCACGCTCATGTATATCGACAACCGCTTCTGGCAGGACGAACTCTACGTGTCGACGGCCAACAAGTACACCCTGAGGCCAAACTGGGACGTGGACCTGAGCGTGGACTACAAGTGGAACTACCTCGACGCCACGCTGCCCAACTTCTCCTACCCCACGCGCCACACGGTGCTGGGCGCCCTTGCCACGGCATATACGTGGCAGCGCTTCAAGGTTCAGGCCAGCGCGCTCTACACGCTTGTCAACGACCGCCACAGCAGCCGCAGCAACGGCGAGTTGAAAGCGCACCACAGCAAGTACATGCACAAACTCACACCGGCCATCTTCGCCAGTTGGCGCCCCTGGGTGGAGCACGACGTGGTGGTGCGAGCCTTCTACAAGCGCATCTTCCGCATGCCCACCTTCAACGACCTTTACTACACCGACGTGGGCAACTCGCGCCTGCGCCCCGAATACGCCACGCAGTACAACGTTGGCGGACAGTGGCAGCGTTTCTTCGACAACGGCGTGGTGAGCGGCGTGAAATTCAGCGCCGACGCATATTTCAACCGAATAACCGACAAAATCATCGCCATACCCACCGGTTCGGGCCAGTACCGATGGACCATGCTGAACCTGGGCAAAGTGGAGATTCGAGGTATCGACTGCACGGCACGCATCAGCATGCGACTGCCGCATGAGGTGCTGCTCGACGCATCGCTGAACTACACCTACCAGCGCGCGCAAGACCTCACCGACCCCACCGACAACCAGTATGGCGGCTCTTACCGCGGACAAATAGCATATGTGCCCTGGCACAACGGATCGGTGCTCGCACACCTGGGATGGCGCAAACTCGATGTGAACTACAGTTTCATCTACGTGGGCGAGCGTTACCACAATTCGGCCAACATCCCCGCCAACTACGAGCAGCCGTGGTACACCCACGACATGGCGGTGAGTTACGCCTTCAACGTCCAGGCCGTGAAATTCAAGGTCACCGCCGAGGTCAACAATGTGTTCAACCAGTACTACGACGTGGTTTTGAACTACCCCATGCCGGGCCGCAACTACCGTCTCACCTTAAAAATGGACCTGTGATGAAAACGAGAATATTGCTTCCGCTGCTGGCCTTGCTGGTCGTGCTCGCCGCCTGTCGCGACGACGATGTGGCCTTTGTACCCGAGGTGGAGTTCATCTCCGAACCCGAGTACACCAGCGTGAGCGGATTCTACCTGCTCAACGAGGGCAACATGTACAGCAACAAGGCATCGATCGACTTCTACAACTACGCCAACGCCCACTACTTCCGCAACGCCTATGTGGCGCAAAACCGAGGCGTGGTGATGCAACTGGGCGACGTGGGAAACGACATCGCCATCTACGGCAACCGGCTCTACGCCGTGATTAACTGCTCGAACAAGGTCGAGGTGATGGACCGACGCACACTCAAGCGCATCGGACAAGTCGACATCCCCAACTGCCGCTACATCAAGTTTGCCGGCGGCTACGCCTACGTCACCAGTTATGCCGGACCGGTGTCGCTCGACGAGAAGGACGTGCAGCAGGGCTACGTGGCGCGCGTCGACACCGCCACGCTGCAAGTGGTGGCGCGATGCATCGTGGGACGACAGCCCGACGGACTGGAGATTGTCGACGACAAGATTTATGTGGCCAACTCGGGCGGCTACACGCCCAACCGCTACGAGCGCACAGTATCGGTGGTCGACATCGCCTCGTTTACCGAGGTCGAACGCATCGACATCGCCCCGAACCTGCAATATATCGCGTGCGACCGACGCGGCGTGCTGTGGGTGACCTCGCGCGGCGACTACTACGACAAGTCGAGCACCATCACCGCCTACGACCTGCGGCGACGCAGAATCATGGCCACGCTGCCGTGCCCCGTGGGCAGCATGTGGATGGACGGCGACTCGATTTATGCCATCAGCAACGAGTACAGCCTCACCGACGACGGCTACCGCCAAAGCAGTTACCGCATCATCAACACCGCCACAATGACCGTGGTCAACGACCACTTCATCACCGATGGCACCGACGCGATGATTGAGCACCCCTATGGCGTGGCGGTGAACCCCATCACCAAGGACATACTCATTACCGACGCCAAGAACTACATAGTGCCGGGCAGGCTCTACTGCTTCGACCGCTCGGGGCACCTAAAGTGGGACGTGCTCACCGGCGACATCCCGGCGCACTTTGTATTCCTGGGTGACCAAGAATAAGATTATAGATTATAGATTTTTCAGATAATGAGACGATTTAGGATATTATTGGCACTGATGGCACTGATGGCTCTTACGGCCGGTGCCGAGAACAAGAACTATATCACCCGCGTGCTCGACTACAGTCCGGCACCAGGCCAGTTTATCAACACCACGCCACAATATGTCGAGGGCGAGCCCATCGACTCGCTGCTGGCGCGCGTGCTCTGGAACATCACCGGGCGCTACATCTACGAGACCTACGAGATGCTCGACGGCACGGTGTGGGTCGACTCTACGTTCAGCGTCCAGCCCGGCCTGATTTCGCTGGGCGGCTACGGCGGTTCGGTGACCTTCGGCTTCGACCACCCCATCGTTAACGTGCCCGACGCGCTCGACCTGCAGATTTTCGGCAACGCCTTCACACAGACAGGCAGCGCGACAGCCGGCAGCAGCGAGCCAGGAATAGTGATGGTGAGCCGCGACGTGAACGGCAACGGCCTGGCCGACGACCCCTGGTATGAACTCGCCGGCAGCGAATACGGCAGCAAGAGCACCTACCACCACTACGAAATCACCTACTATCGACCCGACGAAGGCCATGTGCCCGTGCCACAAAACCCATTTTTTACCGACACCCAGCACATCCGATGGACAGCCGTCAACCACGACATAGGCACCACCAGCGAGGGATACATCGCACAAAACTCGTTCCACAAGCAGTCCTACTGGCCGCAGTGGGTCGACGAGCCAACCATCACCATTAGCGGCGCCCTGCTGCCCGAGAACTTCGAGGACGATGGCAGCGGACAAAACTTCGTCCAGGACTTCAAGGGTTGGGGCTACGTCGACAACCGCCCCGACTACAATTACGAGGAGGCGCTCACCGACTCCATCAGCGAGATTTGCAACATGGGCTTCGACATCGGCTGGGCTGTCGACGAGCAGGGCCAGCGTGTCAAACTGCCGTATATCGACTTCGTCAAGGTGTACACGGCGCTCAACCAACAACTGGGCTGGATAGGCGAGACGAGCACCGAGGTGAAAGGCGCCATCGACCTGCATCCCGATGAGCCACTGCCCGTCGTTCACATCACCGGCGACGTGAACGACGACGGCGACGTCGACGCCATCGACCTGAACATCATGATCAACATCCTATTAGGTGCCGACGTGGCCGACAACTATGGCGGACGTGCCGACGTGAACGGCGACGGCACCCCCGACGGCAACGACCTGAACAACATCATCAACATCATCCTGGGCAAGTAACACCCAGCCTGCCGAAGCACATGGGGATTTGGGGACTGTCCCAACGTCTGTCCGTCAGGATAACGTTGGGATAGTCCCCCTGAAATATCAAGGTTGTAACTTCGCCGCGTGGCTGCTTTGTGGCTTCGGGGGGGACAGACCCAGCCGTTCCGCTGCTGCTTTGTCTCGGTTTTTGGGGAAATTTGAGGTGATTTTTGTTGGTGGTAATAACTTTTTTCGGGGTTTTTCTTGTGGCATTGCGCGATAATTTGTAACTTTGCGAAACTTAACTAATAACTTTAAAATTAATGTAGAAAATGGCAAAAATTAGAGGCGCTGTAACGGTCAATACCGAGCGTTGCAAAGGCTGCAACCTGTGTGTGGTAGCATGCCCCTGCGACGTGCTGGGATTGATGCAGAAAGAAGTAAATGATCGCGGTTACCACTTTGCCTACATGGCAAATCCTGACAAATGCATCGGCTGTCAAAGTTGTGCACTGGTATGTCCCGACGCTTGTATCGAAGTGTATCGCGTAGTAGAGAAGTAAACTCATGCCCTCACGGGTGTGGCAATTCATTAACCGATTAATCTTATAAAACCTATCAAAATGAACGATAAAGTGACATTGATGAAGGGTAATGAGGCTCTCGCCATGGCAGCAATTCGCTATGGTGCCGACGGCTATTTCGGCTATCCTATTACCCCGCAGTCCGAGGTGCTGGAGAAACTCGAGGAAGAGATGCCGTGGGAGACCACAGGCATGGTAGTGCTCCAGGCCGAGAGTGAGGTGGCTGCTATCAATATGGTATATGCCGGCGCTTCGTGCGGCAAGGCAGTGTTTACATCTACTTCCAGCCCGGGCTTCAGCCTGATGCAGGAGGGCATGAGTTACATGTGCGCCAGCGAGGTTCCCGCGCTGGTGATCAACGTGATGCGTGGCGGCCCAGGTCTGGGCACAATCCACCCGTCGCAGGCCGACTATTTCCAGGCTTGCAAGGGCGGCGGACACGGCGACTATCATCCCATCGTGCTCGCTCCGGCAAGCGTGCAGGAGATGGCCGACTTTGTGGCTCTCGGTTGGGACCTCGCCTTCAAGTATCGCTGCGTGTCGCTCATCCTGGCCGACGGTCTGGTGGGCCAGATGATGGAGAAGGTCGTGCTGCCTGAGCAGCGTCCGCGCCGCACCGAGGAGGAAATCCGCAAGCAGTGCCCGTGGGCTGTCATGGGCCGCAAGGACATGCGTCCGAAGAACATCATCACCTCGCTCGAACTCGACGACGACAAGATGGAGGCCAACAACCACCGCTTCCAGGCTACCTATCGCGAGATTGAGAAGAACGAGGTGCGCTGCGAACTCATCGACACCGACGATTGCGACTACCTGATGGTGGCTTTCGGCTCGATGGCTCGCATCGCTATGAAGGTCATGGAAATGGCCGCCGCCGAGGGCATCAAGGTGGGTCTGATTCGTCCCATCACTCTGTGGCCCTTCCCCTCGAAGCAAATCGCCAAGGTGGCACAGCACGTCAAGGGCATCCTGGTGCCTGAGTTGGCTGCCGGACAAATGATTGAGGACGTGAAACTCGCCGTAGAGTGCAAGGTGCCCGTGGAGCACTTCGACCGTCTCGGTGGCAACGTGCCCTCGCCCGAGGAGATGTTTAACGCATTGAAGGATAAACTCATTAAATAATCGACCATAATGGAAAATAACGATATCATCAAAGCCGAGAACCGGGTATACAAGAAACCCGCGTTGCTCAACGATGCACACATGCACTATTGCCCTGGCTGCAGCCATGGTGTCGTGCACAAACTCGTTGCTGAGGTAATCGAAGAACTGGGCCTGAGCGAGAAGGCCATCGGCGTGTCGCCCGTGGGATGCTCAGTGTTTGCCTACAATTACATCGACATCGACTGGCTCGAGGCCGCTCACGGCCGCGCAACGGCTATGGCTACCGCAGCCAAGCGCCTCATGCCCGACAAACTGGTGTTCACCTATCAGGGCGACGGCGACTTCGCCGCAATCGGTACCGCCGAGAGCATTCACAGTTGCAACCGCGGTGAGAGCATCGCCATCATCTTCATCAACAATGCCATCTACGGTATGACCGGCGGACAAATGGCTCCCACCACACTGCTGGGACAGAAGACCGCTACGTGCCCCTACGGCCGCCGCGCCGATCTGAACGGCTACCCCCTGAGCATCACTCCGCTGCTGGCACAACTCGACGGCACACGCTATGTGACACGCCAGAGCGTGCACACCCCGGCCAACGTGCGCAAGACCAAAGCCGCTATCAAGAAGGCTTTCCTCAACAGCATGGAGGGCAAGGGAACTTCGGTGGTCGAGGTGGTGAGCACCTGCAACACCGGTTGGAAACTCACGCCCGAAAAGGCTAACAACTGGATGGTTGAGAATATGTTTGCAAAGTACCCCCTGGGTGACTTGAAGGATGTTGACGCTAAAAAAGAATAATCACATGAAAGCAGAAATAGTTATTGCCGGTTTCGGTGGACAGGGCGTCCTGTCGATGGGTAAGACTCTGGCCTATTCGGGCCTTATGGAGGACAAGGAAGTAACCTGGCTTCCCAGTTACGGACCTGAACAGCGCGGTGGCACAGCCAACGTGACAGTGATTTTGAGCAGCGACCGCATCAGTTCGCCTACGCTCGACGCTTACGACATGGCCGTCGTGCTCAACCAGCAGAGTCTCGACAAGTTCCAGGACAAGGTGAAACCCGGTGGCGTGCTCATCTACGACAGTTACGGCATTCACACGCCTCCCACACGCACCGACATCAATGTGTATCGCATCGATGCAACCGAGGCAACCATCGAGATGAACAACAGCAAGACGTTCAACATGATTGTGCTGGGCGCCATGCTTAAGGTCAACCCCATGGTGACCATCGAGAGCGTGCTGAAGGCTCTGAAGAAGACCCTTCCCGAGCGCCACTGGCACCTGCTGCCCCTCAACGAGGAAGCGCTCAAGAAAGGTATGACACTGATCAAGTAATTGACAACACCATCAATATTCAAGGCCGCCCGGAAAACCCGAGCGGCCTTGATTTTATCCCTTGACTATATTTTCAAGAAACTCTAGAACTTCTAGATATTCTAGAAATTCTAGAAAAAACTATAGTCGCGTGTCGTCGTTGTAACTGTAGTACAGGCCGCCGCGGCACACGATGATGTGGTCGAGCAGTTGCACGTCCAGGGCCTCGCAGCCACGCTTCACCTTGGCGGTGAGCGCGTTGTCCTGTGCGCTGGGGTGCGGATTGTCGCTGGGATGGTTGTGCGCGATGATGATGCCGTCGGCAAGTTGTTCGATGGCCGGCTTGAGAATCATCTTCACGTCGGCAACGGTCATGCTGGTGCCGCCGCTGCTCACCCGCTCGCAACTCAGCACATGCTTGTTGCGGTCGAGAAGCATCACCCAAAACTCCTCATGGTCAAGATCTTGCATCTTCAGCCCAAGGTAGTTGTAGGCATCGCGGCTGCACGTCACCTGGAACCGATGCTCGTACTTCTCGAGTTGGTAGCGGCGCGCAATTTCCAGCGCCGCCATGATTTCGATAGCCTTCACCTGCCCTATCCCACGGTACTTCATCAACCCCTTCACGCCCTTGCGCGCTATCTCATAGAGTTTGTGGTTGTGGTCACGCATGATGCGGTCGCACAGTTGCACCACATTCTCACCGCGCGTGCCGCTGCCCAGCAGTATCGCCATCAACTCGGGGATGGTGAGGTGGTCAAAGCCGTGCTTGAGCGCTTTCTCACGCGGCCGGTCCTCCTCGTTGGTGTGCACCTTGAGTGCGCTCGACGAGACGTCGTAAGCGGGGCTGTCGTTGTTCATCGCCTTACCACACAATCAGTTTAGTGGCACGGTGGGCCGAGCGGCTGGTGAGCACATACACGCCCGGTGGCAGCGCGATGAACATGTCGTTGTCGACCTGCGGCAGGTGGCGCATCAACTGGCCCGTCATGGTATAGATGCTCACGTCGGTCAGCGATGTGCCGCATTTCACAACCACGCCGCCAGGAGCGCTGAGCAACGCCATGGGCAACTCGGCCATCACACCGGTGATGCCGCTGGCGTCGACAGTGATGGTGTTCGACTCAGGACTCATGTAGCCCAGGCGGTAAGCCTGCACAGTGTAGGTCTGCGCCTGCGCGCTGTTGCGGTCGAGTTCAATGATATTTTCCGTGCCGTCCTCGGTGGTGAAGGTCTCAGTGCTAATCTTGTTGTTGTTCTCGTCGTAAATGGTGCGGTTCACCACATAGTAGTCAACTTCCTGGTTCAGCGGTTGCCATGTGGCCAGATAAGTGGTGTCGGTAACCTCCAGGGCCGGCAGAGCCTTGACTGTGGCAAGGTTGGGTGCCGGCAGGCATGTACCCTTGAGTTCCACGCCCACGCTGCCCACCAGGCCGCCGTCGCTCACCACAAGGCGCGAGTGGTGCGTCCCCACAGCGGTGGGTGTATAGGTGACGATGACGGGATAGCCGTCGTCGCTGTTGGCTATGGCGCGATCCACCTGGCTCACCGAACTCGTGAACATCTCAGCGTCGTCGCGGTAGATGGTGATGCTCAGGTTGTGCGTCAGCCCGAGGCCTTTCACATACAGTTTCAGCGACACGCTCTTGCCGAGGCCAATCTGGCCGAAGTCGAGTTGCGTGCCCTGGGTGGGGACAATCAGTTCGGGATCGCCCTGATAGGTCTCCTGGCCGGCTCCTACGTTAAACACATCGCCGGCGCGGTCGCCCCAGATGTATTCCATCAGTTCGGGATTGTCGATGAAGGGATTGCGGTTGTTTTGGCAGCGATACACGGCGTCGTTGCGGGCCTTTTCCTTGTCGCTCACCGGGTCCTGTCGCGCCCAGCGCAGCAGCAGGTCGATTGACCACTGGTTGAGCGTGAGCCATGTGCTGTTGCTGAGCATGAAGGTGTATTTCCACACCAGGTCCTGGTAGCAGGCGGCCATATAGAAATAAGTGCGAGCAAAGTCGCCCTTGTAACGGTCGTCCGGCTCAAAGACCGTGCTCGCGCCACCACCCTGCCCCGCCTTGGGAGTACCCACGCGAGTCACGCCGTTATTGAAACTCACCGTCGACACCTCGCCGAGCGGCCAGTTAAGTTTGGCGGTGTTGGCATCGGCATCGCTGGGATACAGGTGGTTAAGGTCGGTGTAAGCCGCCACGTTGGTCAAGCCGCCCCACCAACTCTTGGGCAGAGAGTGCTCGCGGTTCATGCCGCTGGTCGAGCCGTAGCCGTTGCTGGTGAAATAGTAGGTCTTGTCGCTATACATGTCCCACACGCGCGAAGCGTCGCTCGGCATATGATCGGTGTCGCGGAAATAGCCCCACAAACTGCTGTAACTGTGCACAGTATGCTTTATCGCCAGGTCGTGCACGGCATTTTTCAGCGCCTGGCCACTCTTGCCGTTCAGGCTGCTATAGTATTCGCTGGGCACGTCGGCCTCGGCGCTTTGCCACGTGAAGGCAAGCGCAAGCATCACAGTATAGAATGCAATTAGAGTAGATTTTTTCATAGTTTGTAGTGTTTATGTGGCAAAGTTACAATTTTTTTTCTGTAAATTTGCACCTATAAACAATAAAGGTAGCGCTTATGCCATATTTTTCTGTAATTGTGCCGGTTTACAACCGCCGTGACGAGGTCGACGACCTCTTGCGCAGCCTGGCTGAGCAGTCCGAGGGCGACTTCGAGGTGATTATCGTGGAAGATGGCTCCACACAGCCGTGTGGCGACATTGTGGAGCGCTATGCCGACGCACTCGACGCACATTATTACTTCAAGGACAACGAGGGGCGCAGCATCGCCCGAAACTACGGCATTGAGCGCGCCCGCGGTGAATACTTCGTGTTTTTCGACAGCGACTGCGTGATTCCCTCAAACTACTTTGCCACGCTGGCCCAGGCGCTGCACGACGACTATGTGCCGTGCTTTGGCGGCCCCGATGCCGCCAGCACCGACTTCACCGACCTGCAGAAGGCCATCTCGTTCTCGATGACGGCGTTTCTCACCACCGGAGGCATACGCGGCGGTAAGGTGCAACTCGAGAAGTTTGTGCCCCGCTCGTTCAACATGGGCTACTCGCGCGAGGTATGGCAAAAGGTGGGCGGCTTCCGCGAGATGTTCAGCGAGGACATCGACATGAGCACGCGCATACGCCAGGCCGGATTTGCCATACGCCTGATTCGCGAAGCCTACGTCTACCACAAGCGGCGCACCAGCCTCAAGCAGTTTGCACGCCAAACCCACGTGTTCGGCATGTCGCGCATTACCCTCAAGTTGCTCTACCCCGACAGCATGAAGTTGGTACACACCCTTCCGGCGGTGTTTGTCATTGGCTGCATCGCACTTGTGCTGCTGGCCATCTTCTGGCACTGGTGGGCCATCCTGCCCCTGGCGCTCTACGTGGTGATGCTATGGGTGAGCGCACTCATCAGCACGCGCAACTTGAAAATCTCGCTCATGGCGGTCGTCACCAGTTTTGTGCAACTGTTCAGTTACGGCACTGGCTTTATCCGCGCATGGGTGTGGAAAATCCTGCTGCGCCACGGCCGCGACATCGACCAGGAAATCGCCATGCGCAAAGGCAAATAAAGCAAAACGGCAGTTGCGCCCGACACGCATCGAGGGCAATCGAACGATTACTGTCCAGTAAAACTCCAAGGGATATTGCAGTTTTGTTTTTGGTGCGCTTCGATAGCCGCCTGTAGGGACGCACCATGGCGCGTCGTGCGTGATGAAAATGATGAAAAAAGGACCGTCCCCTTTTCATCCGGCATCAACCTTGTAGGGACGTGCCATGGCGAGTCCCTACAAATTGTCTGGAAACATTATCTCCATGGCACGTTCCTAAACCCTGGCCAGCCCAAAAGGGCTACAAAGCAAGCACATTATTTATGAACTTGATGTTTTTGCTTGACATTCAATGAATAGAGAGTTTTTAAAAAAGATTTATCGGACACCAATAAACAAAAAACGACAAACTAATCAAAAAAAGTCCCGAGCACGCCACTGAGGCGCCTCGGGACTCTTTTTACTAAGTTATGTGTTACTTACCGTCGGGGGTGATTACGAGACGTGAATCACGGCTCCCTCGCCCACGAGCAGGCTCTCGTCCTTGATGAGCCCGGCAAGGGCCATCTCGTTCTTGTTGCCTACGGTAAGAGTTTGATACTCACGCAATCCGGTGCCGGCGGGAATCAGGTGACCGCAAATCACGTTCTCCTTCATGCCCTGCAGCGTGTCGGTCTTGCCGTTGATGGCGGCCTCGTTGAGCACCTTGGTGGTCTCCTGGAACGAAGCAGCACTCATGAAACTCGACGTTTGCAGTGCGGCACGCGTGATACCTTGCAGAATCTGCTCGCTGGTGGCGGGCACGGCGTCGCGCACACTCACCAACTTCAGGTCGCGGCGCTTAAGCATCGAGTTGATGTCGCGCAACTTGCGGGCGGTGATAATCTGGCCCGGCTCCACGTCGGTGCTGTCGCCGGCGTCGGTAACCACCTTCTTGCCCCAGATGCGGTCGTTCTCGTCCATAAACTCGCGCTTGTCGACAACCTGTTGCTCCAGGAAGCGAGTGTCGCCCGGGTCGAGGATGTTGACCTTGCGCATCATTTGGCGCACAATCACCTCGAAGTGCTTGTCGTTGATCTTCACACCCTGCAGACGGTACACGTCTTGAACCTCGTTCACGATATAGTCCTGAACGGCCGTGGGGCCTTTGATGCGCAGGATGTCGGCGGGCGTCACAGCACCGTCCGACAGTGGCGTACCGGCACGCACGTAGTCGTTCTCCTGAACGAGAATCTGCTTGCTCAGCGGAACCAGGTACTTCTTCACCTCGCCCAAGCGGCTCGTAACCTCAATCTCGCGGTTACCGCGCTTGATGCGGCCGAATTTCACCTCACCGTCAATCTCGCTGACGATAGCGGGGTTCGACGGGTTGCGGGCCTCGAAGAGTTCGGTGACGCGGGGCAGACCACCGGTGATATCACCAGCGCCGCCAGCGCCCTGGCGCGGAATCTTCACAAACACCTCACCGGCGGTGATTTCCTCGCCCTCGTCCTTCATCAGGTGAGCGCCCACAGGAAGTGAGTAAGTCTTGACCAACTCGCCGTTGGCATCGTAAAGTTGAGCCTCGGGGATGCGGGTGTGGTCCTTGGTCTCGATGACAATCTTCTCGCTGTTGCCCGACGTCTCGTCAACCTCACGCAGATAGGTAACACCCTCCACCAGGTTGCTGAACTTCAAGGTACCACCCATCTCGCTCACAATCACAGCGTTGAAGGGGTCCCACGTGCAAATCACGTCGCCAGGCTTAACCATATCGCCAGGCTTGAAGAACAGGCGCGAGCCATAACTAATGTTGGCCGAAGTGAGAACCATGTTGGTATTGACGTCGATGATTTGCATCTCGCACATGCGGCCAATCACAATGTCAACGCCATCTTTATTCTTGACGGTGCGCAACTCTTCCATCTCGAGTCGGCCCTCATATTTACTTGTAAGGTTGCTCACAGCGGCAATGTTGCTTGCCACACCACCGACGTGGAAGGTTCGCAGCGTCAACTGTGTACCCGGCTCACCGATTGACTGAGCGGCAATCACGCCCACAGCCTCGCCCTTCTGCACCATGCGGTGCGATGCCAGATTGCGGCCGTAGCACTTAGCGCATACGCCATGCTTCGCCTCGCAGGTGAGGACCGAACGAATCTCAACCGACTCAATCGGCGATGCGTTGATGCGCTCGGCAGCAGCGTCGCTGATCTCCTCGCCAGCCTGGACGATAACCTCGTTGGTCGTGGGATCGACCACATCGTGAACCGACACGCGGCCAACAATGCGCTCGCCCAGCGTGGCGACGACATCGTCGTTGTTCTTCACCTCGCGGCATACGAGTCCGCGAAGCGTACCGCAGTCCTCCTCGGTGATGACCACGTCGTGAGCCACGTCGACCAATCGACGCGTCAGATAACCGGCGTCGGCGGTCTTCAGTGCCGTATCGGCAAGACCCTTACGGGCACCGTGCGTCGAGATGAAGTACTCCAGCACCGACAGACCCTCCTTGAAGTTTGCCAAGATGGGGTTCTCGATAATCTGGTGACCACCTTCGACACCCGACTTCTGAGGCTTCGCCATCAGACCACGCATACCCGACAACTGACGAATCTGGTCCTTCGAACCACGAGCGCCCGAGTCAAGCATCATGAATACTGAGTTAAAGCCTTGCTTGTCGTTCTGCATCTGCTCCATCAGCGTGCCGGTGAGGCGCTGGTTGACGTTGGTCCACACATCGATCACCTGGTTGTAACGCTCGTTGTTGGTGATGAAGCCCATGTTGTAGTTGTTCATGATGTCCTCGACCTGAGCATCGCCTTCCTTGATAAAGTCGGCCTTCTCAGCAGGCACGAGCACATCGTCGAGGTTAAACGACAAGCCACCCTTGAATGCCATGTAGTAACCCATGTTCTTCACGTCGTCGAGGAATTTTGCCGAGCGAGGCACACCACAGCGTCCAATCACGCTGGTGATGATGTCGCGCAGCGACTTCTTCGAGATCAGTTTGTTGATGTAACCCATCTCGCGTGGCACGCTGTTGTTGAAGATGATGCGTCCCACCGACGTCTCCTCGATGAGTTGCGGGTGCAGGTTGCCATCGGCATCGGCCACCTCGGCCATCACGCTGATGATGGCGTGCATGGCCACCTTGCCCTCGTTGTAGGCGATCAGGGCCTCCTCAGGACCGTAGAACTTGAGTCCCTCGCCCTTGTCGCCCTTGCGCAACTTGGTGATGTAGTATAAGCCGAGCACCATGTCCTGCGACGGCACGGTGATAGGCGCGCCGTTGGCGGGATTCAGGATGTTGTGAGGCTCGAGCATCAGCAGTTGGGCCTCAACGATAGCCTCGTTGCCCAGCGGCAGGTGAACAGCCATCTGGTCGCCGTCGAAGTCGGCATTGAATGCCGTACATGCCAGCGGGTGCAGTTGGCTTGCCTTGCCCTCGATGAGTTTGGGCTGGAAGGCCTGAATACCCAGACGGTGCAGTGTCGGTGCGCGGTTGAGCAGCACGGGGTGACCCTTCATCACGTTCTCCAGGATGTCCCACACCACGGG
>JAEEGL012761736.1_pt1 | contig 15163 bp, 7 predicted proteins | sample 9134231 | NCBI WGS metagenome assembly JAEEGL01 (sample SAMN16246548, study PRJNA631951) | gut metagenome | biome: gut microbiome; feature: rumen; material: fiber-attached | host: Bos | place: Iran: Karaj | collected 2018-10 | reverse complement strand
TCTGTGCCCGTCTTCGCCATATTATTGTTAATACGCAATGGGGCAGCGAGAAATATATGGACATGAAACATTTGGAGGAAATGGGCACATCTATCACTAACGATAAATAAACAAGTTCGCCAGAAACGGCAAAAAATTTTGCGCATAAAAGTTGACACTACCTGAAAGGATGAAGGCCATTATGGAAGGCGACATCAAAATTTCTGTCATCATACCGGTTTACAATGCTGAAAAATATTTGAAGCAATGTCTCGACAGCCTTTTTACGCAAACCTTCCAAAATTTTGAAGCCATAGCTGTGGATGACGGTTCTCTGGATGCCTCCCCTTCCCTTCTTCAAGAATATGCGGAACGTGAACACCGTCTGCATGTGTTCACCAAGGAGCACAGCAATGCCGGCGAGGCAAGAAATCTCGGCCTTGAGCATGCGAGGGGCAAGTATCTGGCCTTTCTGGATGCGGACGATTTTGTGGACCCCCAGTTTCTGTGGAAAGCCTACTCTGAAGCGCAGGAAAAGGATGCGGATATCGTCGCCTTCAGGTGCAACCAGTACGATGAGCCTTCCGGCTTTTTCCTGGAATGCCCCTGGACGCTGCATACCTGGGAAATGCCGGAACATCGCCCCTTCCCGGCTCAAGATGCTGCAGAAAAGATATTCAACATGGGCAGCTGCGTGCCATGGGACAAACTGTTCAAGCGGAGTTTCATTGTCGAAAACAATATCCGCTTCCAGAGTAATGAGAGCTGCAACAACATGCTCTTCACCTATGCCGCGCAAGCTCTGGCCGGAAGAATCAGCACAATTGAAGACATCCTCTATCATCAGCGTATTGGGCATCCGAAGCCTTTGGCAAAAGATATCGAATATCTGACTTCCTGTTCCTATAAGGCTCTGAAGGCCTTACAAAGCTTTCTCGTTGAGCATGGCATCTACGAGATTTTTAAAAAGAGCTTTGTCAACCGGGCGGTAGATTTCTCGCTTTCCAATCTGCATAACTTCCATGATGTGTTTCATGCACTGATCCGCCAGCAGTTGAAACGTGAATGGCTCAAGTCGCTGGATATCAGTGAAACACCGGAAACGGATTTTTACGTCCGTGAGCAGTATGAAGAGATGCGGGCGCTGGTGGCTGAACGTGAAGAGGAATTGAAACAGATTGCGGAGAATCCTTTAACGCAGCCCAAAGTGTCCATCATCATCCCTATCTACAATGTATCGCAGTACCTGCGCCTGTGTCTGGATTCCGCTGTCAATCAAACGCTGGAAGCGATCGAGATTATTGCCGTCAACGACGGTTCAACAGACGACTGCCTGGATATTATCAATGAATACGCTGCAAAAGATCCCCGCATTGTTGTCATTACGGGTCCGAATGGTGGTTATGGACGTGCCATGAACCAAGGCCTTGATCGGGCGACTGGCGAATATATTGGCATTATAGAGCCGGATGATTTCGTTGATGTGAGAATGTTTGACGAGCTGTATAGTACGGCTGTAGAAAATGATGTGGATTTTGTAAAGAGTGACTTCTATAGATTTACGCATGATAATGAAGGAAATATTGTACCTTCATATAATGGTGTGGCAAAATCAAAGAAGTATTATGATACCGTTCAATCTCCATATGAAGATCTCTTCCTGTTCAGATTTGTAAAGAATACATGGTCAGGCTTATATAAGAGTTTATTCATTGAAAAATATCATATTCGACATAATGAAACACCAGGGGCATCTTTTCAGGATAATGGTTTCTGGTTCCAAACATTCATTTATGCGGAAAAGGCATACTTTTTAAATAAACCATTTTATTACAATCGTAGGGATAACTTGGAATCATCTGTATACGATTCAAGCAAAATTTGGTGCATATCGGATGAATATGCATTTATTAGAGATATTATTTCAAGAGACACCGAATTATTCCAGCACTACATAGGTGTATTCCATGTTTGTAAATATAGAGATTATATATTTACTTTAAATCTCATTAATGATGAGCAAAAACCTATATATCTTGAAAAATTCGCTAAAGAGTATAATGAGGCCATAGAAAATAAGGAAATAGATCAAAATCTTTTTCTTGAAAAAGAGTGGGAATGCTTGCAATGGATTGTAAAGGATCCAACTTCTGTATGTGAAGCTTTACTGAGAAAGACACCTCTGATTTCTGTTATTGTCCCTGTATATGATAGTGAGCAATATTTAAGCGAATGTCTGGATAGTGTATTATCGCAAACATTAAAAAATATTGAGGTAATATGCATTAATGATGGTTCAACTGATCATTCATTGGATTTGTTGAACAAATATGCTGAGAGTGATGAAAGAATAATTATTATTAATCAAAGTAATTTGGGTGCTGGCGTAGCAAGAAATAATGGTATTTCTTGTGCCAAGGGAGAATTTCTTGCTTTCATGGATTCCGATGATTGGTATCCGCAAAAAGATATTCTTGAAAATCTATATATAGCTGCAAGAAATAATAACGTAATGATTTGCGGAGGATCGTTCAGCGCATACAAGAATGGTGAAGTTGTTGATAAATACTCAGGTGATTATACTCATTATACTTTTAAAAAAAATGAGATGATATCCTATAAGGACTATCAATTTGACTACGGATATCATAGATTTATTTACAATACTGAGTTTATTAAAAAGAAAAACATCCTTTTCCCTCCTTATTTAAGATATCATGATCTTCCATTTTTCGCAAATGCGATGATTCATGCTGAGCATTTCTACGCTATTAAGCAAGTTGTTTATAGACATAGAGAATATGACAATCAATCTGCATACGTAAAAGTTAACGATATTATACGAAGCATCATAGATAATCTTAGATATTCCAAAAGACACAAATTAGCTTATCTTCATTATTTAAATTATAATAGATTAAACGAATATTTTCGTAAAATTGCTACATATTCTTCATCTTATTTTAATATTGATAATATTGAATTATTAATACTATTAAATGTTGCATATTATAATTTGGACTTAGAATTATTAAATGAATATCATGGAATAGAAAATCTGAAATATTATATTGAACCATTACAAAAATTTTACAGGAACATACATTTTATTGATCATATTAAAATAAGTGTAATAATTCCTGTATTTAATGCTGAAAAACATATAAATCAGACACTGGAAAGCGTACTTAAACAGTCATTAAAAGATATAGAGGTCATCTGTGTTGACGATGGATCTACTGATGGCTCTTTAGAAATTATAAAAAAATTCGAGAAAAAAGATTCCCGAATCAGAGTTGTATGCCAACAGAATCTCCATGCAGGTGTTGCCAGGAATACGGGACTTCTGGAAGCGCGAGGTGAGTATGTTCATTTTTTAGATGCCGATGATTATGTCTTAGATTATGCATATGAATCAATTTATAATAAAGCTAAACGTTATGATTTAGATTGCTTAAAATTTTGTGGCATTGCTTTTGATGAATTACAGAAAATTACTGTTGATAATAAGCATTATCTGCATAGTGAATTAAGGGAAGGTGATTTCAACAGGCTGTTGCCATTAAATGATGAAGATACAAGATATAAATTATGCGTGACACCGTGGACTGGACTATATAGACGTAGATGGCTTCAAGAAAATTCCATACAATTTAATGATCTATTTTGCTGCAACGATAGATCGTTTTTTTGTCATGTCATCACAACCGCTCCACGTCTAATGGTTGCACGAGATCGATTAGTTGTTCATCGCGTATGTATGGAAGATTCACTGATTGCTAAACGTGCTTCTAATTTTTACTGTAATCTACAATCTGCAAAAATAATAGAGGAGCAACTGCTGTCAAATAAAATTAATACACATATTTTTGAAAATATTATGAAACAAGAATTTCATGATATTCTTGTATGGTGTAACAAACTTTATGCAGATAGAGAATATGGAAATGCAATTGTTGAGCAAACTGAGAAGTTCTTGAATCAATTTAACTACAGATTCATGCGAGATATAAGAAAAGAATTTCAAAAAATTAAAACTAGCTCAATTCAATATTTTGAACAATATAAGCTCATTGGGAAAGGAACGATCATAGATGGCAATAAGCTAAAAGCTCCTAAACCGACATTAAGTAATAATAAGATAGATATATTTTTTGAAGAATGTTCTTCTCCTAAAGTTTCTGTTATTATACCTATATATAATCAGGAAGAATATTTAAATGAAGCTCTTAATAGCCTAACGACTCAAACGCTTAAAGAGATGGAATTTATCTGTATCAACGATGGATCAACAGATAATTCAATGACTATTTTAAATGAGTATGCTAATATTGATAAGCGTATAAAGATTGTTGACAAGGAAAATACCGGATACGGCCATTCTATGAATATTGGCATCGATATGGCCCGAGGTGAATATCTTGGAATTCTTGAGCCTGATGATTTTGTTCTCAAGGATATGTTTAAGAAGCTCTATGATATCGCTTCAAAAAACAAACTTGATTTGGTCAAGGCTGATTTTAACCGCTTCTGGATTGCAGAAGATGGTTCAACAAAAAAGATGTTGTTTAGATTAAGTTCAGATAAAAGCTGGTATAATCGTCTTGTCAATACCAGTAAAGAACTTGGTGCGTTTAAGCTTGTTATGAATACTTGGAGCGGCATCTACAGCACGGCGTTTCTCAATCGGTGGCACATACGCCATAACGAAACTCCAGGCGCTTCCTTTCAGGACAACGGTTTCTGGTTCCAGACATTTTGTCATGCTCAACGAGCTTGGTTTATTGATACTCCTTTATATATGAATCGCCGTGATAATCCTAATTCATCTGTGCGAGATAAAGGAAAGATGTATGCAATAACGAATGAATATAAATATATATGGGATAAATTATCTGTAAATCAAGATTTCGCTTCCAAATATGAAGCAATATTTTGGCAAAAGAAATGGAGTAATTCTCTTGTCACCTATTATAGGCTGCGCTCAGATTCTAAAAACGAATATTTACACCATTTATATGAGGAATTTCGACCGGCATTATTAGAAGGAAAGCTGGATAAAACGCTATTTCTACCTTTGCAATGGAAGATTTTAAACCAGATTGTTGAAGATCCAGATGCTTTTAATAATGTGATTCGTGTGTCCGTTATTATCCCGGCGTATAATGCAGAAGCGTACGTCGGTCAGTGCCTGGATTCTATACTTTCAAGGGAAGAAATTAATTTTGAAGTTATTTGCGTAGATGATGGTTCGACTGATAATACCCTTGCCATTCTCAGAGAATACGAAGCCAAAGACAGACGCGTGCACGTGATGACGCAGGAGAATGCCGGGGCCGGCGCGGCAAGAAACAATGGCATGCGGCAAGCCAAGGGAGAGTATCTTGCGTTTCTGGACGCCGATGACTTTTTTGAGCCGGAGATGCTGCGTTCCGCCTGGGAGAAGGCGTATCTGGATGAAAGCGACATCGTCGTCTTCCGCAGCGACAACTATATAGAGGAATTACATCAGTACACAGGAAATTCTGCTACCATAAAAAAAGACCTTCTTCCTGTAAGCGAACCTTTTGCTGGTAACGAGATTAGAGAAGATATTTTTAAAGTTTTTATTGGATGGCCGTGGGATAAGATATTCCGTACGGAGTTTGTAAGAAATAATGCTCTGAAGTTCCAGGAGCAACGGACAACCAACGACCTGTTGTTTGTTTTTTCTGCTATCGTGAAAGCGGAACGCATATCCACTTTAGACAAGATACTTGCACATCACAGAAGATTGAAAGAAGGTCAAAGCCTTTCCGTTTCCAGGGAAAAAAGCTGGGATTGCTTTTATCGAGCCTTACGAGCGCTAAGAAAGCAACTGCAGGATTGGCGTGTCTATGAACGTTTTGAGCAGGATTTTGTCAACTATTCTCTGCATGCCTGTCTATGGAATATCAATTCGTTAGTAGGAGAGGCATATGCTGATCTGTATGAAACGTTCAAAAATTCTTTGGTTTATGAGTTCCACATTGTCGAACATGATGAGCTTTATTTTTATAACAAAGAAGAATATGAATTATATTTGATGATTATGCAGCTAGATAAAGATTCATATACATCATTTTATAAGAAACATATTCTTGCAAAACTCAGCAAAATAAATTCGGATTATACCAAAACTAAATATGATCTGAATAAAATTAAATCAGAACTAAATAGTATAAAAGCAAATTTAAATAAAAAATGATCTAAATAAAATAATACAAGAAATGTTTACAGAAAACATAAAAAAAACAGTTAGTGCAGAAAAGAGAATATGAGCTTTTTTACCAACTTAAAACAACACAATTAGGAACTAATCTGTTATGATAAATAATGATAATCAAGATGTAATTAAAGATTTAACCTTAAAAGCAGACAGTTTGCTATCACAAAATCAATGGAGTGAAGCGCTAAAATGTTATTTGGAAATTATTAGACGTGATATGTATTGTGCATATTCCAATATACAAAAGGCAAGAAAATGCATATCTCAATTAAATTTTTCAAGAGATCAAATTAAAGAAGTATTAAAGACTTGTTGTTTCAAAGAATCAAAATATGTCAACAAAATCAAAGATATTATTTTTGAGAAAGATACTAAACAAGTATCTGAAATATTTAGCAGTATTTTGTATAGATTTTTAGATGATCCTGATGCCATAAAATTATGGCAAGATTCATTTTATATGTTGTTAGAATCTATAAATTTTAGGAATAAGTTTGGATTTGATGGTGATGAAAATTATGAAATAAATAGTAGAACTATTATATTTGTATCAGGTATGGGTTGGTCTGGAAGCGGAGCTATTAATTGTTATCTCTCAGAATTTGATGAAATAAAGAAAATTTCTGGCGAATTTCCAATGTTTGAACAAGATTTTGGATTGAAAGATTTTGTTAAAAACATTAACTCAAGAGAAAAATTCATTTTTTCTGTTGTAGATTTTATTTTTCTCCATTTACTTGGTATTTTTCCATATATATCTTTAAGCAATATAATATCAGCAAGATTTTCTTCAAAAGCCGCAAAGAAAAATCAATTAGAATATGCAAAAAAATCGTACAAGATTATAAGAAAATTTGCTTATTTGATATGTAATTATGATAAGCTAGAAAAAATTGAGATACTGAAATATATAGGCAACGGAATATGCAATTTTATTATAGATGACAATAAAGATAAGATACTATTATTAGATAATGCAGTTCATATATATAATATCGAATTAATTAATTATATTGACAATGTAAATTTTTTTTGTGTAGTGCGAGATCCTCGCTCAAATTATGTAGCACAACAAAATGAAAATCCAGGATTTAATCTTACCTATGATTCTTATGCAGAGTGGTATAGAAACAAGTTTAACAAGCTTAATAAAAATATAAAAGAAATGTCAAATCCATTAAGTCATATATATGTTATACAGTTTGAAAGATTTATAACTTCGGAATCATATAGAAGAAATGAAATCATAAATAAAATAAACCCGAATTTAACTCATATAAGAAAGTACAGTAATTTTAAACCTTGGGAATCTTTGTTCAATGCTTTAAATTATGAAAAATATGAGAATAAAGAAGAAATTGATTTTCTACATAATGAGCTATCTGATTATTGTATTGATGTTGATCTCGATATGATTATGGACGTCATGTATGATTGCGCATCAGAAAATGCAAGATTGCAAAGTATTATCAATGAAAAAGGAGAAAAATCATCAGAGAGCAATTTTGGATTAAGAAAATATACTAAGACTTCAATTAGTATTTGGAATAAATCCATAGCATCAAATTAACTGTTAAACTTACATGAGAAAGGGAACGTTTCTATGAAACAAGTCTATGTCGGTATGTCTGCTGATCTCGTCCACCCTGGTCACTTGAACATCCTGCGCAAAGCTGCTGAACTGGGCGAGGTCACGGTAGGCCTGCTCACTGACGCGGCTATCGCCTCCTACAAGCGCCTGCCCTACATGCGCTTCGAGGAACGGCGTGAGGTCATCGCGGCCATCCGCGAAGTGGCCCATGTCGTGCCTCAAGAGACCTTGGACTACGTGCCCAATTTGGAACGGCTCAAACCTGACTTCGTAGTTCATGGCGACGACTGGAGAGACGGCGTGCAGAGCCGCACCCGTGAGCGGGTTATTGAGGCTTTGGCCCAGTGGGGCGGCAAGTTGGTGGAAGTGCCCTATACCCAGGGCATATCCTCCACCCGCCTTAACAATGCTCTCAGAGAAATCGGCACAACCCCGGAACGTCGCTTGAAGAGCCTGCGCCGTTTGTTGGATGTCAAGCCCCTCATAACGCTTTGCGAGGTGCATAATGGTCTGACCGGTTCCATTGTCGAGCACACCAAAGTTAAGGTAGGAGAGTGCGAACGCGAGTTTGACGGCATGTGGGGCAGCAGCCTGACAGAATCCACAGTTCGTGCACAACCGGACATTGAGAGAGTAGACATCTCCTCCCGTCTGACCACCTTGAATGAAATTCTTGAGGTCACCACCAAGCCCATCGTTGTCGACGGCGACAGCGGCGGCATTCCCGAGCATTTCGTTTTCACGGTTCGTTCTTTCGAGCGTTTGGGCATTTCGTCAATCATTATCGAGGATAAGATCGGGCTCAAAAAGAATTCTCTGTTTGGCACCGATGTGCCCCAAACCCAGGACAGCATCGAAAATTTCTGTCATAAAATTACGGCCGGCAAACAGGCACAAGTTACTGAGGACTTCATGATCATCGCCCGCGTTGAAAGCCTGATTCTGGAAAAGGGGCAGGAGGACGCTCTGAAACGTGCCCACGCCTACCTTGAAGCGGGTGCGGACGGCATCATGATCCATTCCCGCAAAAAGGATCCCGCGGAGATTTTCGCCTTCTGTCAGGAATACAACAAATTCGCCAACCGGCGGCCGGTGGTCATCGTTCCGACCACCTATAACAGCGTGACGGAAGAAGAGTTCGCCAGACATGGCATCAACGTGGTGATTTACGCCAACCATCTTATCCGGGCCGCCTATCCGGCCATGCTGGCGACGGCCAAGTCCATTCTGGAACATCAGAGAAGCCTTGAGGCGGGAAGCAATCTGATGAGCATCAAGGACATTCTGGAACTCGTACCGGGGACAAAGTGATGATCGAAACCAAAGCATTTATCGAGGCCCTGCGGGAGCGCGGGGTCTCGCTCTTCGCGGGGGTTCCGGATTCCCTGCTCAAGGAATTTTCCGGCTGTCTGATGCAAATGAGTGGGCAGACGGATAGCCCACGTCATGTAATTACGGCCAACGAGGGCAATGCCGTAGGCTTGGCCATTGGCCACTATCTGGCCACTGGTACACCGGCGGTGGTTTACATGCAGAATTCCGGATTGGGCAATATCGTCAATCCGGTCTGTTCCCTGGCCGATCCGGATGTGTACAGTGTGCCCATGCTCTGCGTCATCGGCTGGCGGGGCGAGCCGGGTATCAAGGACGAACCGCAGCACAAGAAGCAGGGACGGGTGACGCTAACGCAACTGGAGACACTGGAGATGCCCTACTTGGTGCTGGATGCGGAAAGCGATATCAACGCGGCTCTGGATGATATCTGGGCCAAAATGCTGGCACGTAGTGGCCCGGCCGCTGTGGTAATTCGCAAAAACAGCCTGGGGCCGGTGGACTATGCGCCAAGCAAGGAACCGACAGGCTGGCCAGAAGGCCTCGCCCCCCTTTACAGAGAAGAGGCCATCAAAACGATTGTCGAGCTGCTTCCAGAGGATGCCTGCGTTATCGCTACGACAGGCAAGGCAGGTCGTGAACTCTACGAGCTGCGGGTTGCGGCTAGGCAGCCACAGCAGGATTTTCTCACCGTGGGCGGAATGGGTCATGCCTCGTCCATTGCCCTGGGCATTGCCCTGAACCAGCCGAACCGTCAGGTCGTGTGCCTGGACGGTGACGGCGCGTTTTTGATGCATATGGGCGCAGCGGCCATTATCGGTACGGTCGGTTCGTCTTGTCCCCAGTTCCTGCACGTGGTTCTGAACAATCAGGCCCACGAGTCGGTGGGCGGGCAACCCACTGTGGCAGGCCAGGTGGACTTCAAGGCCATCGCGCTTGCCTGCGGGTACAGGGACTATGCGTCCGCCCGTTCTATCGACGAGATTCGCGCGGCAGTGTCGAACCTTTCCGGTAAACCTGGACCACATTTTCTGGAAATCCACCTCTGGAAAGGAGCCCGCAAAGATCTGGGGCGGCCCGCTTCTACGCCGGAAGAGAACAAAATGGCGGTCATGCGTCATCTGGGGAGTCTGCCATGACGTGGCGGCATTTCAATCCTGCGCAAGTTTTTGCCGGGCCTGGCGTACGCCGGAGACTGAATGAGTTTGTCAAGAACGGCCCGGCGCTTTTAATCACGAGTCCGGGCATGGTGAAACGGGGCACAGCGGCGGAACTTGCCGCCCTGTGCCCCGAAGTTGAATGGCAGGTACGTACGGTCGAATCCAATCCCGATCTGGATGCGCTGGACGGTGTGGCTGCTGAACTGCGGGGCGCGAACATTAAAACTGTTGTTGCACTGGGCGGCGGCAGCGCTTTGGATTCCGGCAAGGCGCTGGCCGCCTGTCTGGCGGAGGAAGCAACTTTGGCCGCCTGTTTGCGAGAAAAGACGTATACGCCGCAGGCCATGCTGCCGCTCATCTGCTTGCCCAGCACTTCCGGCACAGGTGCGGAAGTAACGCCTTTTGCCACCATCTGGGACAACGCCCAGCGGGTTAAACGTTCCTTGTCTGGTGATTTTCTTTATCCCCAAACCGCGCTTGTGGATCCGGAACTGACACTGTCCCTGCCTTGGACCACCACGCTCTACTGTGGTCTTGACGCGATTTCCCACGCACTGGAAAGCCTGTGGAACCGTAATGCTACGCCTGTCAGCGTCCTGCTTGCCAACGAGGCGCTGCGCCTGGCTTCAAAAGCCCTGCCTGCGCTGGAAGAGGATTTGGGTAATGTCGATTTGCGTGAAAACATGCAGAGGGCCAGCCTGCTTGCCGGTTTGGCCATCAGCCAAAATCGCACAGCCATTGCACACGCGATATCTTATCCGTTTACGTTGCGTTTTGGTGTTCCGCACGGTTTGGCCTGCTCATTTACCCTTCAGGCAGTTGGACGTCTTGTAGGTGATGCCTGGTCCTTGGGAACGGACAGGGATACCGTTGCCAAGACCATGATGATGCTTGAGCGCTTTAAGCTCAAACATGTCATGACTGGTTACTGCACGCTGGCTCAGGCATTGCAGCATATTGAAGAAATGTTCACCCCCGGCAGGGCGGATAACCTTGCTGTGCCTGTTGATGCCAATACTGTGGCATCGCTCTTGCGGCAAAGCCTGGCGGGAAAAGAATAAGGAGAACGAAGATGATCAGAAGATCGCTGAGCGAATTGGATAGCATAAATTGCACGAAGGAAACGCTGTCATTCGAAGCTGTTGAAAAAAAGATAATCAATTCAGCAATTAACAAGATATATGTACTCGATCACAAAAGAATGGTTGGTGAATTGTGCATCAGCGATCTTTATAAAAAAGAAATTGAAGATCTAAATAAAGATTTTCCTTTTGTATATGAAAATGAATATGTAAAGGCAAAGGAATTACTATACAATAATGATAATGAATTAGATAGTGTCGCTTGCCTTGATAAAAATATGAATATAACTGGCGATTACATTAAAAATTCTGAAACAGAATGGTGCATTTTGAACATGCATTTGCTTGAGAGGATAGATTTATTACAAACAAAGATATATACATTGTATGCGCCAAGATTTGAACATAATTATGAGTTATTTAAAAACGCGCATCAATATATACAGAATGTTGATTATGATTTTAATATAGTTAATGATTTTAAAATTTTTATGGATAAATTTGACATGCAGTGTTATTTATACGAATGCGATAAAAGAAATATAAAAACAGGAAATACAAGTACACTTTATGATTTTCTTCAAACAATACTTTTCGAATTTAAAAAAGAGAAATTAAAAAAAAGTCTTGCTGGTGTTAAGATATACACATTTAACTTTACTATGCGCAATATAAGCAAAACAGAATATATAAAAGAATATAAAGAAACTATGAAATATAGAAAAACTATTTGCGTAGGGAGAAATTTCTCCGTACCCGATGAATTAAAATACACTTTTCTAGATGACTTATATAGCGATGAATACTGGGATGCATTTAAGGGAAAGTCCTATCCTCAATATAAAAAAAATGGCATTACATATTTAAAAAATTGTAATTCAAAATACATAAACATAGAAAATGGTATACGAGTTACACTTGAACAACCTGCAACATATGAAAACAGTATTTATTTCATAGGAGCATGTGTATTTGTAGGGTCAAGAGTCGAAGATAAAAATACGATACCTAGTGTTATTCAGTCACTGGTCAATAAAGAAGGTAAACCATATAAAGTAATTAACTTAAGCAGTTGGGATGACATAAATGGACGTATTTGGAAAATAATAAATCATACTTTTAAACAAGGTGATATCGTTATCATTCATGCGATTGGCACAATTGATGGTGTTGAAGATATTAATGCTCCAGAAATCGCATTAAAAAATGCTATGCCATGGGAATGGTTTACTGATAGCTTTGCGCATTGCAATCATCATGCTGCTGAAACATATGCGAATGCAATTTATAATACAATAAAGAAAGATTTAACATTATGCGATAAAAAAAATGAAACGATACATGCAAGAAAAGAATATATAAAAGATACATATATTAATAGATTTTTTAATAATATAAATCTATTTGATTATGAAAAAGTTGGATGCATAGTAATGAATTGCAATCCATTTACAAATGGCCATCGTTATCTGATTGAAAGTTCTTTGAAGTATGTAGATTTTTTGATTATATTTGTTGTTGAAGAAGAAAAATCATATTTTAGATTTGAGGATAGGATCGCAATGGTTAAATTAGGTGTTGAAGATTTAAAAAACGTCATGGTTGTTCCATCTGGTGATTTTATTCTATCTTCTTCAACATTCCCTGAATACTTTATAAAAATTATGGATGAGGATATTACAAATAATGTTGATTTTGATATTGAATTATTCGCACAGTGCATTGCTCCTGAGCTTAATATCAAATATAGATTCGTAGGTACTGAACATCATGATATTGTTACTGCGCAATATAATGACGCCATGCGTAGAATCTTGCATGAATATGGTATTAATCTTATTGAAATCGAAAGAAAAACATCCAATGATGAGATCATTTCAGCTTCGAGAGTAAGAAAATTTTTTGAATATAACATGTACTATAAAATGTCTGACATGGTTCCTCAAACAACACTTGATTATTTAAAAATAAAAAAGAGAGAAAATACATATCATCAAGTATATGTTATTGATTCACGCTGCGAAGAAAATGGATGGTACAGAGTTTATAGTGATGGATTTTGCGAACAGTTTGGTGTTTTTGTAATAGAAAAACCAGTAGATGCTGGTGGGTATTTCAATTTCAGCATAAATCTGTATAAGGAATTTTATGATAATAACTATAGCATAATGCTTACCTTTTCAATGTCAAATATGACAGAGCAGGAATATTCTTCTGGTGAAGAAATAAATTACTTTAATAAGCAAAAAAAACAGTTTTCAGTTCATTATCATAATCGAAATGGGAGAAAATCTATACCAGCAAACGCATCAATAGAATGGCGTGCAGCTGGATATGTTTTTCATCTATAGGGAACCTTGCAAAATTATTGTAATAAAAAGTGAATATCAATCGATATTTTAACAATTTAATATTGTTAACTATTTGATATTACGATATAATGCTGTTTGTGATTGTTTGACCTTTCCAAGGAGCATTTATCATGTCACAGCCTGGACTTTTTGACCAACAGGAAATCTTGAGCAGACGAGACAAAAAAGGTGACGTTCTCGTCCGTTTGAACAATGCCGTCGAATGGAAAGTCTTCGAACCCATCATCAAGAAGGCTCTCTCCAAAGACCGGCGCTCCCAGGCAGGACGCAAGTCCTATAACCCTTTGCTTATGTTCAAAGTTCTCATCCTCCAATCGTTGTATAACATGTCTGATGATGCGGCTGAGGATATCATAGACGACCGGCTTACTTTCCGTCGTTTTGTTGGTCTTGAAGACAGCCAGAAATCTCCGGATGCCACAACCATCTGGAGATTCCGGGAGGCCCTTGTCGAAGCCGGAGTTATGAAGGAGCTGTTTGAAATCTTTAACCGACACCTGGAGGAACAGGGCTTTCGTGCGGAAAAAGGGCAAATCGTAGACGCAAGCATTGTGGAGGTTCCTAAACAACGGAACAAACCAGAGGAAAACAAAGCTATTAAGGAAGGCAATCCGCCTGACTGGCCCGAAGCGAAAAAACGGCAAAAGGATGTGGATGCCCGCTGGACGAAAAAGAACGGAACATCTCACTTTGGATACAAAAACCATATTTCTGTAGATGTGCAATACAAGCTGATTCGCAGTTTTGAGGTCACATCGGCTGAAGTGCATGACAGCCGGAAATTTGAGGAGCTGTTGAGCGAGAATACGAGCCGTGATGTTTATGCGGACTCGGCATACCGTTCAGAGGAAAGTCTGACAAAATTGAAAGAGTTGGAATACCGGGAACATCTCCAACGTAAGGGACAAAAAAATCACCCTTTGACCAAACTGGAAAAACAGGGAAACCGGACGCGGTCCAGGATTCGCAGCCGCGTGGAGCATGTATTTGGTGCGCAGTTACAACGAGCAGGTCAACTCGTGGTGCGGACAATTGGCCTTGCCCGGGCGACCGTGAAGATCGGTTTCAGAAATCTGGCCTATAACATGGACCGGTTGGGCTTTTTGCTGGGGGCCTGAGGGAGAAGTGCGCCCAGAGTTGGGGAAAAAGCAAGAAGAAAAAAAGAAAAAAAGCAAGTAAAATCATCAAGATAAATAATATAGCTTTTATAAGACCCATAATCAGCGAAACAATTACAAACAATCTGTTCAAAAAAATAAGCATAAAATTAAATAAAAGTTTCCCAATCTGCCGTACTATACAGTAACGGCAGATCCGGGATTCTTCCTTGGACGTCCTCTCGGACGCTTTGTTTTTTGCGCTGTTGGTTCCTTTCTGGGTCTGCCGCGTTTCTTCGGCTC
>JAEEGL010616892.1_pt1 | contig 15163 bp, 7 predicted proteins | sample 9134231 | NCBI WGS metagenome assembly JAEEGL01 (sample SAMN16246548, study PRJNA631951) | gut metagenome | biome: gut microbiome; feature: rumen; material: fiber-attached | host: Bos | place: Iran: Karaj | collected 2018-10 | reverse complement strand
CTGCTCATCATTAAGCGTTTCGCAGAAACGCGCAGCCACACGAAGTGTGATCAAAGGGTTTGGGAATCCCAACATGCAAGCGCATATTCGGAGGAATCTTACGAATATGCATTGCTTGCCAAGTAGTGAAGAAAAAAACACACGTTGATGTCTCTAACCGTCAACATGATAGATTCATGAAGGATTTGTGTTGAAAAAGTGCGTCATTTTGTGTATAATACAAAATGTTGAATTGTATCCTGATGGACCTGCAGGATTAATACTATTTTAGGTTACTACAGCAACGCCAACTTTGTTTTCAAAGAACAGGGGGTTGTCAATGGCAGTCAGTTATAACAAGCTCTGGAACCTTGTCAGACAAAACAAGATGAAGAAAGGTGATCTTGCCAGAGCAGCAGAAATCAGTCGCTATTGGATGTCCAAGTTGAACAAGGATGAACCAGTACAGATGGAGGTAATGCTTCGACTGTGCAAGGTATTCCATTGTGATATTGGAGATTTAATGGAAGTCATTGAGGAAGACTAAATAAGCGGATCCCAATAGAGTTTAACTAGCAATAAGTTATTTGGAGGGACAACATGCCACACTCTAATCTTTATATCGCAGACAATTCGAATGACCAGCAGACTGTCAAAACATATCTTCGCGAATGGTGCTCCATATCAAAACAGATGGATATTGCAACTGGCTATCTTGAGGTAGGCGGTTTGCTAGAATTAGACGATTGCTGGCAGAAGCTGGATAAAATTCGCATCATTTTAGGAAACGAGGTCACTAAGCGGACTCATGATGTCCTTTCCGCTGCTGTTGAAGCAATCCTATCGCATTTAAAGACGAGCATGGATTCTGAACAGGAAAAGAATGAATTTTTATTTGGCGTACCGGCTATTTTATGTGCACTTCAAACCGGAAAAATCGAATGCCGAGTGTTTGACAAGAGCAAGTTTCATGCAAAAGCATATATAACCTATTTTCGTGATGATTATCGCTCTCAGTTTATTCAGTCGATGAATGTACCAGCGGGCTATGCATTAGTAGGTTCCAGTAACTTTACAAAAGCGGGGCTTACCCAAAACATAGAACTTAATGTTCAGATCAAAGATGATGTTGAACAGCTTCAAGACTGGTTTGATGCTCACTGGGAAGAAGGTGTTGACATTACTGAAGCTATTCTATCTGTGATTGAGAAACATATAAAAGAGTACAGTCCATATGATGTATACCTGCGTTCCATGTATGAATACTTTAAGACCCGAGAGGAGACCATATCTGAATGGGAAAATCATGAATCGGTTATATATCCAATTCTTGCGCAATACCAAAGAGATGGATATAACAGCATGGTTGAAATCGCAAGTCGGTATAATGGAGCTTTTTGTTGTGATGGCGTTGGTTTGGGAAAGACGTTTATCGGAATGATGCTCATCGAGCGTTTTGTGAAAAAGGAACGCCGGAATGTTGTGCTGATTGTTCCCGCTGCTGCCAGAATTTCTGTTTGGGAGACAACGATTAAGAAATATATTCCGGAGATTCTTGATAGCTTTTATCCTTTCAAGATTATCAATCACACGGATCTTCTCTTAGAGAAGAATGAAAACTTAATGGATCAGATATCTCGATATGCGGAAGTTGTGATAATTGATGAAGCGCACCATTTTCGGAATCGAGGATCGAACAGATATCGTAAACTCTTTGATATGATGTGTGAAGGCCCTGAGAAGCAGATGTTTATGCTCACGGCAACTCCGATTAACAATAGCTTTCTTGACCTACAACACCTTATTGAACTCTTTACTCATCGGAGAGACGATTATTTCGCTGCTGCTCCTCTTGGTATTCATAGTCTCCAAGGTCACTTCAAAAAGATGGAGGCTAAACTATCGGATACTGTAGTTGATGGCGAACCTATTGAATTGTCCGATGACGTTTTCAGAGGAGATCCATTAGTTAATCAATTAGTCGTTCAACGTAGTCGTGCTTATGTAAAGAAAAGCCTATCAACATCCGAAGGGACGAAAGTGCTTTTTTCTGTTCGTCAAGCCCCTACGGTTGCAAACTATTCACTTAAACTTTCATACGGCAAACTGATTGATGATTTTATGCAGTCTTTTTACCGGACTGACAAAGAAACAGGAAGACCTATCACAATACTTTCTTTGCCGGTTTATTCTCCTTATGAAGAGGAGTACTTTATTGGCGATAGAACGAAGATTGACGATATGGCTTATGGTCGTCAGGCACAGATCGTTAATCTTATTCGCCAGCTGCTGCTAAAGCGATTCGAGAGCTCCATCGCGGCTTTTGAAGAGACGTGTATCAAAATCTATATTAGGTTGCGGAAGTTCTTACTCGATTACAAAGAATATGGAAACTCTCGTACTATCGACCGCCTCCTAACAATGCATTCCGATATTTGGGAGCACATCGAGGATTATATTGAGAATAACTCTCAAAAGACAACAGAGGATGTAGAAGACGAACTCCCCGACTATGTATGGGATGTAGAAGATAATCTCAATATCGATGACTTCGATATTCGCGCAATGCTTGATGATACCATCTTAGACATGGAGGTGTTGGCGGATTTCATAAAAGATATTATGAGTTTTACTCCAGAAAAGGACGATAAGCTACGAGAGTTAAAGAGAATCCTAAAAGAAGATCCGCGTGTTGCAGGGAAAAAGGTTATTGTTTTTTCTGAATACCGCGCTACTGCACTATATATTTTTAGGGAACTAAAAAAGGCTGGATTTGATCACATCTATGAAGTTGATGGCCAAACCAAAGAGGATCGCCATTCAATGATCCAGCGATTTGCTCCATACTATAACGATCTGTCTTCTTCGGAGATAGAAGACGAAATTCAAATACTGGTTGCGACGGATGTTCTTGCTGAAGGTCTCAACCTTCAGGATGCCTCTTGTCTGATTAACTATGAGCTTCACTGGAATCCTGTTAGGTTAATGCAGAGAATAGGTCGTATAGATCGTAGAAGGAGTGCGGATATAGAGGAAAAGCTTCTCAGAGACCATCCAAACCTTGCACCGGATAGAATGAATGCGTATTACTGGAACTTCCTTCCTCCCGAAGAACTCGAGAAACTTCTTGCACTATACAGGACAGTTTCCAAGAAGACGCTTCGTATTTCTAAAACCTTTGGTATAGAAGGAAAGAAGCTTCTTACTCCAGATGATGACTATGAAGCGTTGAAGGACTTTAACTCCCAGTACGAAGGAGAAGCGTCTGGAGATGAAATCATCGCTTTGGCATATCAACAACTGCTTTCAGATAATCCGAATTATGAGGATGAAGTTAGAGGACTGCCAAAGAAGATGTTTAGCGGAAGGCGATCTTCCGAAACAAAGGGCTACTTCTTCTGTTATGAACTGCCGACCAAACGAGTTGACGGCACATGGTCGAATGGAGACGGTTTGTACCGCTGGTATATTTTAGATGCAATTTCAGGAACGGTTATTCAGCAACCATTTGAAATATGGAATGCGATTAAGTGCGACAAAGAAGAGCCCAGAGTGTTTTATACCAGTGAAACAGAATTTGCTGAAAAGCGAAAAACAATTGAGGACTATATTAAGAAATCATATTTGCGCGCAGTTCAAGCTCCTGTTGGAGTAAAGCCCCGACTTGTAACTTGGATGCAGCTTGATTGATCGAGGCGAGACAGATGAAGGTTTTATCCCTATTTGCGAATATTGGAGTTGCTGAAGCCTACCTTTCCGAGATAGGCGTTGAGGTTGTTCTTGCAAATGAACTGATTGAACGACGGGCTTCTCTGTATTCAAGAATCTATCCAGATACAAAAATGATATGTGGAGACATTACGACAGATAAGATCTATTCATCTGTTGTTGAAGAAGCCAGACGTCTTCAGGTGGATACAGTTATGGCTACGCCACCTTGTCAAGGTATCAGTCGCGCTGGCAAACAATACAAGGATGACGTTCGTAACCTCCTAATCTTGCCAGTTATAAGCGTTATTCGTGATCTGGCTCCCAAATATGTGTTTATTGAGAATGTCCCACAATTTGTCGAAACATATATTACTGTTGACGGGAAGGATGTTCTCATCACCGACTATATTGATTCGGAGCTTTCTGGTAATTACAAGATTTCGGTTAATGTCATTGATACAAAAAACTATGGAGTACCTCAGACTCGTCAAAGGGCAATAATACTATTAACTCGAAAAGATGTCGAAAAACAATGGGGTATTCCTATGCCAGATCCTTTCTATGTAACACTGGCTGATGCTATATGGGACCTTCCATCCCTCGATCCGTTCGTCAAAGATGTAAACGAGGAAGAACTACTTCAATTATTCCCGGATTATTATAAGAAGTTGGAGATTGCGAAGCAGTGTTCCCCCTGGCACGTCCCGCCCGAACACATTAAACGTCAAGTTATTACTATGATTCATACACCGACAGGAAAAACGGCTTTTGACAACAAAAAGTATGTTCCTGTAAAAGCTGACGGGACTCCTGTTACAGGATATAAGAGCACATATCGTCGTCTACGTTGGAATGATCCTGCTAGTACAGTTACTATGGATAATCGGAAAATATCATCGCAAAACAACGTCCATCCCGGGCACTTTCTTGGGTATGATGAAGATGGAGATGTACTTTATTCTGATCCACGTGCATTGAGCTTATTTGAACTAATGAAGGTTATGTCTCTGCCTGACTCCTGGCCATTACCACTAGATGCGAATCCTGCGTTTGTTCGTTCGATTATCGGAGAAGGCATTCCTCCAATGTTTGTTAAAAAGGTGTTCGAAAACATAATTGATGAGGTGCAGCATGGTTGAAGTAAGGTGCCTTTCGCTTTTTGCGAATGTTGGAATAGCCGAGGCTATGTTTCATGAGATTGGTGTAAAGGTATTAATTGCAAATGAATTAGTTGAAGATCGAGCAAGGTTTTACCATGAAGTATATCCTGAGACACATATGATTTGTGGGGACATAACGGATACCTATGTCCGTGATTCTATTGTTTCTGAAGCAATTAACAAGAAGATAAACTTTATCATCGCCACTCCTCCCTGCCAAGGAATGAGTGTAGCTGGGAATCGAGATGATAAAGATCCCAGAAACCAATTAATCTATTATGCAATAGATGTGATAAAACGAGTTAATCCTGCTTTTGTCATGCTGGAAAACGTTCCTCGGCAGTTGACGACGAAGATTAAAATTGACGGTGAGATTATAAAAATCCCAGATTACATTAGGCGTGAGCTTGAAGGAAACTATCAATTCAATACAGAAACTTTAGCAAAAGCAAAAGACTTTTCAGTCCCGCAGTTACGTGAGCGTAACATCTTTCTTCTAGTTCGGAAAGATATTGGAATCGTATGGGAGTTTCCGCCGAAACAAAGAGAAATCTTTTTAGAAGAGGCTATTGGAAAGCTCCCGTCACTTGACCCACAATTACGAGAAGGCCTGGCTTTGACGAGAGAAAAATTCCCAGACTTCGACAAAAAAAGAGAAAAAGGGATGAAAGTCTCCAAGTGGCATCATCCTCCGATCCATCCGTGGCGCCATGTCGAGTGGATGATGCATACGCCGACAGGCAAATCAGCAATTTACAATGAGGTCTATTATCCAAAGAATAAAGATGGAAGCGAGATAAAAGCTCATCATAATCACTATCGTCGCATGCGTTGGGATATGCCGGCAAGAACAATCACGATGTTTAATAACTACATTTCAACGCTTGCCACGGTTCATCCAGGACGTCCTTACGAAAAAGACGGTGAAATACTATACAGCGATCCGCGTGCTCTGTCAGTTTATGAATTACTCATTGTGATGGCTATTCCCCTAAATTGGCCCATTCCAGACTGGGTAGACGATTCATTCCTTAGGTCAGTCATTGGCGAAGGGATTCCATCGAAGATGGCACGAGACATAGTGAAGGAATTACTTGATCGCCTTAATGCTATCGATTATTTGGACTAATGGGAGGTGGCTTCCTTGTCTATGCGTTTACAAGATGTTTTTAATCTAGAAACATTGCTAAAGTATTGTTCTATTAAGCTAAACTGGCCAATTGAAGAAGATTGGTTTGACGACGTCGAAGATCTTTTCTTTGACTTTACAGCAGCAGACCTAGGAATCAAGGACGATGAGTTTGCTAGAATTCGATCTCTTAAACAGCTTAGACCACTAGTTGATAATCAACCATGGGGGATATTTGCAGTTGATTTTTCCGGAGAAAGGCTTGAAGTATCTGCACTTCGCCGCATTATAAGAAGTCTTGTTCCTAGTCGTAACAATACTGAGTTTAAAACTTGGAACTATGATCAATTACTGTTTCTTTGTTTCTGGGGGGCTCCTGAATTTCCAACCATAGGATTTGTTGCTTTAGAAAACAACGAAAAAACATTACCTATACTCAAAGTTCTGTACTGCGCACCTCGATATGAGGACAGAGTGCATTTAGAGAGCTTTGAGAGTAGGATAAGTGTGCTTACATGGCCAAAAGATATTAGGGACAATGAAAGCTGGGTCAACAATTGGGGCCGTTTCTATGCCCCAGCAAGAGGCCAGATTATTCGTGATACAGTCTCACTAACTGAAGTATTGGCAAGTACTGCACTGAATATTTCCAATACTCTTAAAAATGCTTTTGATGTCGAGAATGAAAGCGGCTTTGTTCATCAACTGTATTATCGTTTTAATAGTGCTCTTAAGATAGATCTATCACAGCAAAACTTCATTGATATGTATGCTCAGACGATAGTTTATGGGCTTTTCTCAGCACGCTGTATGTGCCCTGAAGTTACTCCATTTACCATCGAGGCATCAATCAAATGTGTGCCAGAGACAAACCCGCTTCTTAAGGAGCTCCTGTTTGAGTATAGTTCACCGAACGGAACGATGCGATATGACGAATTCAATATTCGTGACCTTGTAGATGCGTTAAATCGTACAGACATGGCGAGTATTTTATTGAACTTTAATCGTCAAACGGGGTATGGGAAGGAAGATCCTGTTGTCTATTTTTATGAGAAGTTTTTGGATCTATATGAGCACGAAGAAAAAAAACGCCGAGGGGTCTATTATACGCCGACGCCAGCAGTAAACTTTATTGTCCGTGCTATTTCCTACATTCTCAAGATGGAATTCGGTTGTGAGGCTGGATTTCTTGATAAGAAAGTCTCTATTCTTGATCCTGCAACAGGTACAGGGACATTTCTCCGAAGTGTTATTCTCGCTTCACATACCGAATTCAGAAAGCGTAATGGGACTCGAGGTTGGAATGAATTCGTTTCAGACAATCTTTTAGCCCGTTTATTTGGCTTTGAGTTTATGATGGCTCCATATGCTGTTGCTCATATGAAGCTTGCAATGACCCTTAAAGATACAGGTTATAGTTTTCCTCCTGACCATCGCCTTCAGGTTTATCTTGCGAATTCCCTTGAAACCGGTGAACTGCTTGGATCTTCTGAGGAATCAAATGATCCGCTGATAAAAGAATCTACCAGCGCTTCAGTAGTTCGAAACAGTAAAATAAACGTAATCTTGGGGAATCCGCCTTATCGTACAGACAGCGTTAATAAAGGCGAGTGGATAATGCAGCTCATGGAGGATTATAAACATGAGCCCGGGCAGGATATTCGATTACAGGAACGGAATCCAAAAGTTATTAATGATGACTATGTAAAATTCATTCGTTTTGCTGAAGAGGTAATCGCAAAGGATGAAAATGCGATTATTGCATATGTCGTCCCACATAGTTTTACAGAAAACCTCACTTTTCGTGGAATGAGATGGAATCTTCTTCATTCATTCGATAGGCTCTATATTTTTGATTTGCACGGAAATGTCATGAGCCGTGAAGACACCGGAGCTGGAGAAAGAGATGAGAACATCTTTGATATCCAGCAAGGTATATGCATTTGCCTTTTTATCCGGAACAGCGGGGAGGGAGAAAGACTCGCAAAAATCTATTACAGTGATTTGTTCGGTAGTCGTGAAAAGAAATATCACTTTCTCTCAACAACGCAGTTTGAGAACATGCAGTGGGTAGAGGTTACTCCAACTGAACCATATTATTTCTTCAAGCCTAAGAACTTAGACCAAGCTGATTCTTATGATAACGGAATTCAGTTATCCGAACTGTTTCCTAGTTTTCTTGGAGGCATCAAAACACATAGTGACGAGACCCTTGTTTCAGATCTACCGTTTGATACTGGTTATGATCAGTATTATGATTATCGTCCGTTCGATATAAAACATATCAACTATGATTTAACCAAAGTTGAACGTCCTCGTTATGAAATTATGAAACATTTCATTGGTAGGGACAATATTGGCATTGTGATTGACCGGCAAGTAGTTACTGATAATTGGTCCCATATTCAGGTAGTGAAAAACATGATTGACAACCGACTCCACTATAGTCATAAGGGAATTCCAGTTTTATGTCCAATGCTCCTTTATGATGATAGCGGTGCTTCGTCACCGAATATCGCCCTTGACAAATTGCAGCAGTTCAGCATGAATCTTGTTGAAGAGTTTTCCTCTTGTCTTACTGATGAACCAGGCAAATTTGATATACTTGACATCTTTGATTATTGTTATGGCATTTTGCATAGTTCAGCATATCGGACAAAATACGCTGAACTGCTTTCAATTGATTTTCCAAAGGTCCCTGTACCAGTAGATTCAGAGATGTTTCATAGAGTTACTTCCATTGGTTCTCATCTTAGACAACTGCACCTTTTTGAGATTCCAATAGAAAACTCGCTAGGCATAGAGTTGGTAGGTGTCGGAGATAATGTGGTGGCTAGATTCCGCTATGCAAATGAGAGAGCGTATATCAATGCTACACAGTATTTTTCAAATGTTAGAGAAGACCTTTGGGACTTTTGTTTTGCAGGATATCACGGACTCCAAAAATGGCTTAAGGATCGCCGGCAGAAGGTGCTCTCAGCAGATGATATTCAACATATTATCAATGTATTCAACGTGTTTGATCTTACAGAAACAGATATGTCTGAAATGGATGTAATTCTAGAAGCATATGGTATTGTGTGATGGCAGACGTATTTAACAAAGAAAAAAGATCAGACATTATGAGACATGTCCGGTCTAAAGGAAACAAAACAACGGAGCTTAAACTGATAAAGGTATTTAAGTCGTTTGATATTACTGGGTGGCGTCGAAATTACCCGGTCATTGGTCATCCTGATTTCGTGTTTCCCGATAAGCATATTGCTATTTTTGTTGATGGCTGCTTTTGGCATGGTCACGATTGTAGAAATACACGTCCAGAAGATAATAAAGAGTATTGGGAGAAAAAAAGGCAGCGGAATATAGAACATGACATCCAAATCAACAAGCGCTTTCTAAGCAGAGGGTGGACAGTCATTAGAATATGGGAGTGCGAGTTGCAAAAGAAAAACCAGGAAAAGTTACTGTCAAAAATCGCGGTATTAATGAATTAGATTATTATAGTATTTGCTCAGTTTATTTGTAAGAAAAGAAGGGTTAACGATGGCAATTCGCTTATGGCCTCAGGATTACGAACGAAAAGACCATATTACAAAGGCTGAAAAGTCTTTGTTAAGAAATGCTGCTCGAAATTTCAAAAGCGGCCATATTGCAGTCAGCATAGATCCCGTGGGCATGAGTACGGCAACTGTAAAAATGGGCATGTATATCTCGCCAGAGGAGGGACTCATTACCTTCTCCATTTACCAGGGTTCTCTTGATGCAAATCTTATCAGCACATACAAGATGTACGTTGGTATGGTGGAAGATAAGATTTATGATCGCTTGCTGGATTCAAAGATGCTCATCGTACGTAATGGGAGCTATAAAACTCTCAAGTTCCCATATAAACACATTATTATCTTCCCTGATGAGAAGGTTGGAAATGTTGCTGCATCTCGTGACCAGATTGAGCAATTGAAAAACTATGCTACTCTCGGCTTCTTCAGACCAATTTCATCAAAAGGCCAGGAGAAAACAATTGCGGAACTTGGCATCTTTGAAGGTATCCGAAAATCCTATGATTCATCGTTTACTCAATTGACTGACCAGGAATGTCGTGCGATTTTTGAGCGTCTGGCCCCAGAATATACTGTGGTCATGTCGGAAACAGAGCATATCCAAGTTGTTGAAAAGAAAAATGCTGCAACGGAACGTAATTTGCGCATTACGGGAAAAGAATTAGAGTATAAAACCTTTTTCCTTGATGAGTATCAGGTTGCCCAAGTGAATGACATGGGCACTGGTCATAGAGTTATTCTTGCAAATCCGGGTGCCGGAAAGAGTGTTCTTCTTCTCTCAAAAGCTTTTAAATATGCAAGCCTTTACAAAGACTCAAAGGTTTTGCTTACATGCTACAATAGCAATCTTGCGGATTCATATAACTTCAAGCGTGCCTGCGCAAACTATGGAAACAACAACAATCTTTACATCATGACATTCCATAAGTTTGTAAAGAAGATATATGACGAGTGTCTGCATATCAGAACTGAATCCAATATTGTTACAGACGAAGAAGTCCAAACGTGTATTGAAATGATACGCGGAGGGAAAGTTGACTTGAGCTTCAAGGCCATTTTTATAGACGAAGTTCAAAACTTTGATCCTCTCTATCTCGAACTTTGCTATTTGCTTTTAGAAAAGGGGGAAGACACGACTTTCTTAATGGCTGGAGATCTGAACCAAGCGGTTAGAGCTCAAAGTAGAAGGGGCGACGTTCCTTGGAAACGAATAAACGGAGTAAAGCTGGATTTTACCGGTCGTGTAAGATACATTGAGAAGAATTATCGCAATAGTCGCGAAATTGGTGAGTATATCTATGGAATGCTCAACCTGATGAATAATCGCTTCTCTATGTTGGGGATGATTAATACATTGGAATATGAGTATAATTCGTTCACGATGGGGCAAAATCCGACCGTTGCGCTGAAGATCAAAACAGGCATTGATCGGATGAAGATCAAACAGGAGCTTGCCTCGGCAATAAAGGAAATAGTCGAGACGTATAAAGTTAGCTATTCTGATATTGCGATTCTATTCCCGGTAAGAAAAAAAGCCTACCTTAGGTATTACTTTTTGCGCTGGCTTGAAGATGCGCTTAAGGAGGCAGATATCCCTTATTCGATGATAATTTCCAGTGATGACAATCCTACCGGACGAACGAGATACAGCAATACTAATGGAGTTGTGATTTCCACAATAGAATCATCTCTCGGTCTGGATTTTAAAGCTGTTATTCTTGCGGGACTATATCCATATAACTACATTTTTCCAAGTGAAACCAGCTCAAAAGAGATACGCTCCTGGAGTAGCATAAAATCAATGTCCGAGGAAGAACAAAACCTTGTCCAAAGCCAAATGCGTTCAATCTACACGGCCTGTTCACGCGCTCGTGATATTTTATATGTTCTCAGCGATCTGAAAAGTGGAACTCCCATGGATGAGATTATCAGCAAAGCGGCCGGAAAAAAGGCAATACAAGAGAACCAAGCGAAGTCACCTAAGAAGGCTTTAGATAGTACCGCCAGGGAAAAGGCAATAACTAAAGCGGCTAAAACTGTCGGAGCTGTTAAGCCGAAACTGGTGGCTGATCATATGCAAATAAAGGCTGTAATTTTAGAAACGGGCAAAGAAACTACGTTTATTATTGACTTAGCCAAGTACCCGTTGCAAAAAAAGCTTATTGGCAAAAAGGTTGGAGATTTATTTCAGTTTGGTCCGAAAAGCACTACTTACAAGATTTCTGCAATAGAGAGTAACCACTCCGGAAAAAAGTGAGTCAAACAGACGCAAGGAGAAACGGTATGGCAAACAATTATAATGTCATGGCCCAGTATATCGTTGAGAAATTCATTGCAAGGGTTTCTGGCGATGATATTGAAGAAACATTCGTAGAAGAAGCTCCTGAAGAAAGAGTCATGGTTGGCATGCTCGCAGAAGATCGCATGGAGCAGAGCTTAACTGGTGGATATGTCGAGAACAACAAAACCAGATTCGAGAGCGTTCCCTCGATGAGCGTCTCGTTTGTTGTAAAGCAGCAGCCAACAGGGATATTACATGTCATTCCCAAAGGCCTGCTTTTTTACACAGTTGAGCCAGACTATGAAAAGACTGTCGAATACATACTCAAGAAATACTCAGAGAAAGACAATATCTCTTACACGGCTATTTCGCAATTGTGTGAGGCATATCCCGAAGCAAAGTTTCCGGTGCCATTAACATATAAAAAAGTACGTATCGAAGATGCCATCTCTGAAGGTGTGACGATTCAGTTAGACTCGATTACTCAATCACGTTTTCATCTGGAAGAGCAGATAAACAGTAAGCTCACATTTTTAGTCAGCCAGATTACAAGAGATATCCGTATTGTGAAAGTAGACAGATTATCGTTCTTTGATTTGTTGGATCCTGCTCGTTTTCACGCCATGGTTGGCATTAGCGATGAGAAAGCAATGCCGAGATGGAATATTGATGTCTTTTGTACAGTGACCGAGGAAGCCGATTGCTTTAGATTTTTGCTGCAGATGGTGAACAAAACAGCGATGGATGGAAGTAACGCTGTTGGGTATCTCCCCAGGATTTTTAATGCTGGTCTCCGGGTTGTTGGCAATGAAGATATACAGTATCAAGAGATAGAACTTGACTATTTTAGCTCCAGTTATAAGAATCGTGAGCCTGTGTATGCTGTGGCTGAGAACGTATCAGTTTCGGTTGATCTTAAGACAAAGACCATTGAGACAGCAAACGTTCCTCTGTTTACCCAATTCCGGCTAAAAACGAAAAACGACTTTAACGAGTATGTTTGTTTTGAAAAACTGATTGAGGATCCTATTGCAAATCTTACGCATATATATGAGGCAATGCTTGCTGACTATAGAAAGTGTGATAAAGAAAAAAGAGAGTCATCATTTAAGACCAAAGCTGCGGAAGAAAAGTTTTCGGATGCGTTGGACAGCTATAAACACGAGATTAATCGCTTTAAACTTGGTGTCGACCAAATCAAATACAAAGAATATGTCAAGAAAGCCTTTATTCTTATGAACAAGACCTTTCAAAAAAAGCTTGTTGAGGAGTCTCGAGCAATTGTTGGCTGGCGTCTTTTCCAGATAGTTTTTATTGTCTCTCTGATTCCAGAAATGGTCAGAAGTGAATATCCCGATGACGTGACCATGGCTGAAGCAGACTTGGAGATGGCCAATCTTCTTTACTTCCCTACTGGTGGTGGTAAAACAGAAGCTTTCCTCGGAGCTTGTGTATTTGATATGTTCTTTGATCGTCTAAGAGGAAAGAACGAGGGTATTACGGCGTTCCTAAAGTATCCTCTGCGTTTGCTCGCTGTTCAGCAGTTAGATCGCGTCCTGACAATCGTAATCAAGGCGAATGCTATTCGTGAAGAGGAAAACGAGTTAAGAGATACTACACCTTTTAAGGTAGGATTCTTTGTAGGAAAAGAAAACACTCCAAACCGTATCGATAGCAAAGAGACTCTCAGTAAGCGTGGACAAAAGAACGGCTCTCAAGATCTGATCCTCGAAAGTGACCAGGATACTCTTAATGAATACTATCGGTTCATTGATACATGTCCTTGTTGTGGCAAAAAGATGATCAACGTTAGATTCAATAGAGATTTGTGGACACTTGAACATATTTGTGATAATCCGGAATGCGAAATCAAAACGCTTCCGCTGATGATCGTTGATAGTGAGGTCTTCCGTTACTTACCTTCACTTGTAGTCAGTGTCGTAGACAAAATGGCTCTATTGGGCACGACAAATGAATTTCGGATGCTTTTCGGACAAGTGAAAGCGAAGTGTCCGGTCCATGGGTTCAGCGTAAAGAAAAAATGCACCTGCTCAGAATGCTCATTAGGCGAGAACATTCCTGCTGTAGGACTTTTAAAAGATCCCGCGCCAACTCTGTTTATTCAAGATGAGATGCATCTGATGACGGAGAGCTTGGGCACTTTTGATGCCCATTATGAGTCGTTTATCAACTATTATGCGAAAGAATTACTTCCTCCTGCTCAAAGAAAACAGATTCGTTTTGTAGGTGCAACTGCAACTATTTCAATGTACAAAGCCCATATCCGGGAGCTATACCACATGGAAGGGCGCAGATTCCCTTGTGAGTATCCTTCAGCAATAACAGGCGAAGACTTTTATTCATACACAGATACAGATGAGATCTCAAGACTTTTGCTCGGATATGCTCCATATGGCCGTTCTATAACAGACGGGATGTGGCAGTCAGTGTATATAATGCGGCTCATCTGCTACCGCATGGCTCAATACGCTGAAGAGAATTATGAGGCTCTTTGCAAGAGGGGGTTTGAAGGAAGCTTAGATGACTATAAGGAGATGCTCTATAACTACTGGATTGAGCTGGTGTACAACAACCGAAAGAGTGATGTTGTAGATTTAGCCAATGCTTTTCAGAACCAGGGCAACAACCTGTTAGAAGCACAAGGTGTCCCCAAATTTGTATCCCAGCAAATGACCAGTGACGAGGATTTTCAGACAGTTCGGCAGACCCTGTTTGATATCCAGGCCAATCGCAAAAACGTTGAAAGCACAAATCTTATTCTGGCAACAAAGACTATCTCCCACGGGGTTGACGAGGACTCCTTTAATCTTATGTACTTCTTTGGAATGCCTAACAACAATGCGGAGTACATTCAGGCGTATTCCCGCGTCGGACGTAAATATGCCGGCATTGTAGTTGACATAATTCGTCTTATGCGGGTCAGAGACAGGTCGTACCTTAAAAACTTCCTTGTTTTCCACCAGAATAAGGACGATTTAGTAGAGTCGGTCCCGGTGAATCGTTGGGCAAAGAATGCGATTTACAGCACACTGCCAGGGCTTTTATCCGGACTATTTATGCAGTTCTATACTGTAAAAACCGATTCGGATGACTTCTATCATGCGTATAAGGTGAAGAAACTGCTTATGAATGGGACCATCGACATAGATGAAGCGGTGTCCATCCTTGTTAATCTGTATGGCTGCAATACCCAGGAGAAGCTGTCAGAGGGCTATAAGGAAATAATAGAACATGAAACGAAGGCAATCCTGAATGGCATCAAAAACAATGATTTCAATAAAGATGTATTCTTCTCTGATGCTATTGGCCAATTTTCAAAGGG
>JAEEGL014131516.1_pt1 | contig 15164 bp, 3 predicted proteins | sample 9134231 | NCBI WGS metagenome assembly JAEEGL01 (sample SAMN16246548, study PRJNA631951) | gut metagenome | biome: gut microbiome; feature: rumen; material: fiber-attached | host: Bos | place: Iran: Karaj | collected 2018-10 | reverse complement strand
GAACGACTGCCACATTACCCATAACTTTTATGGAGGAGGCCATTTAGGCAAGGTTGACGGTAATGTAACATCTTCACTCAATGGATGTACTATTGATGGTGAGGTGTTTGGAGCAGGCTATTCTGCAAATAGACCTACTGTTCCCTATAGAAATGGAGGCTTTACAGCCGAAGGAGTTCCTGATATAGATACTAATGCAGGTGTATTTGCCGATGGTGAAAAAGTTGCTATTACTGCTAACGATTACTTGACCTTGGAGTCGGGAAAGACTCTTACTAACAATACTAATGCATTAGGTTCCGGCACTATGTATACTAATTACACGGAGGCTCAACTTAATAGCTTAGGAACTGTTGCAGGTAAAGTTACGTTGACCATCGATAATTACGCAATCAATAGTACAACAACAAAAGAAACAACAATTACTGGTAATGTTTATGGTGGTGGAGAGTCAAGTGATGTCTACGGTGTAAACTCTTCGAGTGTAGTTACCAGTGAGGTTGAGATAAATGTTAAAGGAGGTTCGATGGCTGATGTCTACGGTGGTGGTAAAGGTCAGACCACAATTGTAGGCGGTGATGTAACGGTGAACATCGGTAAGCAAGAAGGAACTACATATAAAGGAGATGCTACAATAACAGGCTCAGTCTATGGTGGTAGTGCACTTGGTACAGTAAACGCCAAAAAGGATGATGATTGGGATAAAGAGACAAATCCTGATGATTTGTTGGCTATTGATGGAAAAGAGACAAAGGTCAATATTCTCAAAGGTACAGTTAATGGTAGTGTGTTTGGTGGCGGTTTAGGTGACCTTGCCACTTTAGGTACAGGACACACCGATATTGCAGCAAAGGTATTTGGTGATGTGACAGTCACAGTAGGTGTAGCATCGTCGTCAGCAGCTACAACTGTACCCATTATTGAGGGCAGTGTCTATGGCGGTAGCAACGTGAATGGTATTTTGGAAAAAGCTGCTCGTTTGAATGTTATCAGTGGTACTATAGGAACTGAAACAACGTCTGGTAACAATACAGTCATTTCTGGTGGTAATGTTCATGGTGGCGGCTTTGGTCAGCCCACCCTTGTGATAGGCAGTGTGGAGGTGACTATTGGTGAAAGGACTGGGACGTCACCAAACTATGCTTATTCAGGTTATGCAACCATTAAGGGCGATGTTTATGGTGGTTCAGCCATGGGTAATGTGAATACTGCGGATAAAACGTCAGCTACTACAGACGCTGTGACCAACGTCAACCTCTATGGATGCGCAAGTGTTAATAATATCTATGGCGGTGGCCTTGGTGATAATACCTCTGACAATGAAGTTGCAGCTAACGTTTATGGTCCTGTTACGGTGACAGTTGAAGGCGGAAAGGCTGGAAATGTGTTCGGTTGTAATAACAAGTATGGTACACCAAAGAGTACTGTTGTCGTGTTAGTAAATGGTACAGATGCCACCGATGTCAATTCAGAAAGCGGTGCAAAGACCTATGCTCTGCAAGGTGTGTATGGTGGAGGTAATTTGGCTCACTATGATCCGACAACTCCTGGTAACTATCCCACTGTGACTGTCAACGGATGCGAGACGAGTATCAAGGATGTCTTCGGAGGTGGTAATGCTGCTGCTGTGCCTTATACTAGTGTTACTATCAACGGTGGTGACATCAAGCGAGTATTCGCTGGTGGTAATGGTTCTAGTGCTGCTGCCAATGTTGGTTACAAGAATGATGCACAGACTCCGGAGGCAGGGACTGATGAATATGGTGCTGGTTCCGCTAACGTTACTATCGCTGGTGGTACGATATTGCAGGTGTTTGGAGGAAGTAATAGTAAGGGTACTGTGCGTACGAGTGGTATTTTTAGTATCGCTAAACCTACTTCCGGTGATAACCTTTGTGAAATGAAGATAGGCGAAGTGTATGGTGGTGGAAACTTAGCTGCAGGTGCTGCTAGCACTATCACGATTGGCTGTACGGGTTCAATTGTTGAAGGTGAAAATGGCCATGAAGCCCATCCGGAAAATATTGGTACAACACTTGAAGGTATCGGTGCTGTTTATGGCGGTGCCAATCAGGCTGACGTGTCTGGGGATATTTCACTTTCTATCAATAGCGGTATCATTGCGAATGTGTTTGGTGGTAACAATACCAGCGGTTCCATCTCTGGAACGATTACTGTTAATATTGAAAAGAACGATAAAACATGTGGCTGGTACGTTGGCAACGTATACGGCGGTGGTAATCAGGCTGCGTATACTGCTCCTACGGCAACTCCGAATTATCCACAGGTAAACATCCTCGCTGGTAATGTCAGTGGTGATGTTTATGGTGGTGGTTTGGGTAATGTTGCCGATGCGTCGAAGGGCGTTGTTACTGGTAATCCAATAGTCACTCTCACTAACGGTTCGGTTAGAAATATATATGGTGGTGGTTCGGCAGCAAGTATCGATGGATCCACACTCGTAAAGGTTGAGGGCGGTAGCGTTACTACTGACGTCTATAGTGGTGGTGAAGGTTCGACGACCAATGTCACAGGCAATGTAGAGGTGAGAATCGGTAAGGATGAAAGTGGTACTTATTCTGGCACAGCAACCATCGGTGGTGATGTCTATGGCGGTTCTGCATTTGGTAAGGTTAATGATGATGGCACTACAACTCCAACAGGAACTACTAGTGTAAACTTATATGCAGGTAGTATTACTGGAAAGGTGTTCGGTGGTGGTAAGGGCGTGGCTTCTACTCCTGCCATAGGCACAACACCAGCAGATCCAGGTGTTGAGGCTAAGGTATATGGCGCTACTACTGTGAAGCTCTATGGCGATGTGGTCACAGGCGGTATTTATGGCGGTTGTAACCTGAATGGTACCATGAAGGGCAATACTCAGTTGGATCTCCTTGGAGGAACGGTAGGTGTTTCAGGGTTGTCAACAACTCCAGACATCGTATTCGGCGGTGGTCTTGGACCTGATACAAAAGTCGACGGAAATGTGACGGTGAATATCGGTGATGCAGATAATGCGGGTACTACTATATATAGTAATGTATATGGCGGTAGTGCTAAGGGTACTGTCAATTCCAGCACGAGTAACACGACAACGGTAAATCTGTTTAAGGGCACGATTTATGGTAACGTGTTTGGTGGCGGACTTGGCGATGTCGACAATGCTGCAGGAGTGAAAGGCAATGTCCTAGTGAAACTGAACGAAAACGATGGAACTTGTGTCGTGACTGGTAGTATCTTCGGATGTAACAATACGAAGGGCTCACCTGATGGACATGTGACAGTACATGTCTACAATACCTCTCCTCGTCCTGGTCAGGGTGAGGGCGAATATGACTTGGCTGCTGTGTATGGCGGTGGTAATAACGCTGACTATGATCCGACTGATACTGAGCAAAGTGCAGAGGTAATCATTGAAGGCTGTACTAATACAAGCATTCAGAACGTATATGGCGGTGGTAATGCTGCTGCCGTACCTGCTACTGTGGTGTGGATATTGGGTGCTAAGCAAATTGATGAAGTCTTTGGTGGTGGTAATGGTGAAGCGGGTGCAGCCTATGCAGCGCATGTAGGATTCCATCGCACCTCCGCAACTACAAAGACTGACTATGCAAGCGGTAACGGTAAAACCTATGTCAAGTTGGTAGGCGGTACAATCAATACCGTTTATGGTGGTAGTAACAGTAATGGTGATATTCGTGGCGGTTCAGACATCTCAATGCCAACAGTAGATGAGTATAAAGCTACTCATACTGACACACCTAATTGCTGTAGTACTCTGACCACAACGAATATTTATGGTGGTGGTAAGAATGCCGACATGAGTGGTGGTACTACCATAAAACTGGGTTGTATTGATGGTCTTGACAATGTGTTTGGTGGTGCCAAGGCTGCAAACATCAAGGGTGGCGTAAATTTGGTTATTACTGGCGGAACCTTTGCAAATGTGTTTGGTGGAAACGATACCAGTGGCACCATTCAAGGTCCCATCAAGCTTTATATTGAGGAATCTTGTGCTGCACTCAATATCACGAATTTGTATCTTGGTGGTAATCTGGCGCCATATTCAGTTTATGGCTATAAACAGGGAACTTCAGGACTTGAACCAAGAATAAATTCTACTGATGAGTCCCCTGCGGAAGGTACTGTTGCTCCTGGTTCTACAGGAAAATATGCTGATCCTGAACTCTATGTGACAAAGTTTACCAGCATTGGAAATGTGTATGGTGGAGGCTATGGTTCTACTGCTGTGATGTACGGCAGTCCGACAGTTAACATCAACGAGGTAGAGAACCTTGCCAATGGAATTGGTGAGATTGGGAAGGTCTTTGGCGGCGGAAACGAGGCTAGCGTTATTGGTAACACCACAGTAAATATTGGTACGGAAACGTCAGTATATATGAAGACTGATGAAACGAACCATGATGTTAAAGGCGTCAACATTACAGACAACGTGTATGGTGGTGGTAATTTGGCCGATGTAACTGGAAATACACAGGTGAATATCTGTGCGAAATATGATGCTACCAATGACGTATATGATGCTGTTGCAGAGAATACAGACAAAGTGACAATAGCTGGTAACGTGTTTGGTGCCGGTATGGGCGTGGCCACCGATGTCAATAAGGCGCTGGTATCTGGTAGCAGCACCATCGTGATGAAGGGTGGCTCGGTGAAGAAGAGCGTCTATGGCGGTGGTCAGCTGTCGCAATTGGCAGGTAATACAAATATTACAGTCAGTGCAGGTACCATCGGTACGGCCAAAGAGGACCTTCCTTCTGGCGTCACTATGGGTGCGATATATGGTAACATCTATGGTGGTGGTTTTGGTACTGCAGATGCGACTATCACTAATTACAAGCTGTTCGGCCTCATCAAGGGTGACACCCATGTGACGGTTAGCGGTGGTGATATTCTCCATAATGTATATGGTGGCGGTGCGTATGGCTCAGTGGGTGATTTCACCTTTGACGATGGAACTACAGCGAACACTGGCATGCCAACAGGTCGGAAGGCCAACACTACTGGTGGTAACACCTATGTGACTATCACAGGTGGTAATATTGGTACTACGGGTCAGGAGAATGGTATGGTGTTTGGTTCGTCACGTGGTGACGTGGATAAACTGGGCGCTGATGGCATCGACCCCAACGACCGTTTGGCATGGGTTTATGACACCCATGTGACTATCGGTACCTCTGGTGTTACGACAGGTCCGCAGATTAATGGCTCTGTCTATGGTAGTGGTGAGAATGGTCACACATGGAATGATACTGAGGTAAGAGTTTATAGCGGTACCATTGGTGTTCCCACAGGAACGCCAATAGGAGAATTATCTGGTGCAGCCTATCCTTATCGCGGTAACCTATATGGTGGTGGTTGCGGTACGGACAAATATGACTCTGATAATGATAATGTGAAGGATGCTTACAACCCGTTGGCCGGTATTGTATATGGCAATACCACGGTTACCATTGATGGTGGAACTGTAGTCCACAATGTCTATGGTGCTGGTGCAATGGGTTCGGTGGGTAAGACAACTGGTGGTACAACGACTGGTGGTAAGACAACCATTAATATCAGTGGCGGTACGATTGGTGTCAGCGGCACTGTTGGTGATGGTAATGTCTATGGTGCAGCCCGTGGCGACCTCGATGACAATACAGACGGTCTCTCTGAGGTTCAGGAAACTGAGGTGAACATCAAACCTAATACGATTGATGGTAAGTCTGAAGCAACTATCAAAGGCTCTGTCTTCGGTGGTGGTGAGGCTGGTATCGTCAAGGGTAGTGTAGCTGTCAGTGTGTCTGGTGGAAATGTTCTGCAGGATGTCTATGGCGGCGGTGCATTGGCCAATACTCAGACGAGCAATTGGGATGCGACCAATGCGACTTGGGCAACAGGCAAGAATGATGCCACAAATGGTACAACTTACAAGACTTCAGTCAGTCTGACTGGCGGAAAAGTGCGCGACGCTTATGGCGGTGCATTAGGAAGGGCGAATTCCACAAATACTTCTACTGATGGTATTGCTGCCTACGTCTATGGCGATGTGAAGGTTGAGTTGAATAACAATAATAACGGTAATACTGCTGATGGCGAGAAGACTGGTTGCATAGTCAACCGTATATTCGGCTGTAATAATTTGAATGGTACCCCGAAGGGTAAGGTTCAGGTTTATGTTTATGCTACTCAACAGGATGGTGAGAACTTGAAACTCAAGGACAAGAAAGCCCTCCACGATGGCTTTGAAACGGGTGATGCAACGACTTATGACGTGACAGCCGTCTATGGCGGTGGTAACCTGTCGCCTTACGAACCGGTTGATGCATACTCTGATGATGAAGCAAAGAAAAATGCTGCCCAAACGGAAGTCTATATTAACGGCTGCGGCCTGACGAGTATTAAGTATGTCTATGGTGGCGGTAATGCGGCCTCAGCACCAGCAACCAATGTCCTTGTGACGGGTGCCTACGAGATTGAGGAATTGTTTGCCGGTGGTAATGGTAAGGATGAATACGTAATCAACGGTAAATACTATGTGAATCCGGGTGCCAATGTGGGATATACGAACTATACGCATCTTGACGGTAATGGAGATGGATCAGCTACCTCTCCGTATAATTGTGTAGAGAATGCCGATGCCACGACCAAGGAACAACGACAAACAGCAGCCAATGGCTATATGTATGGTTCGGGTATTGCTCGTATCGAGGTTTTAGGTGGTTATATTCACGCAGCCTATGGCGGTAGTAACGAGAAAGGTAATGTCCGATATCAAGCATGGTCGAAGTATGAGGAAGGCAGTGATTGTGCCCTCCAGGTACAAGAGACCTATGGTGGCGGTAAGAACTCGGAAATCGACGGTGAAATCAAACTGAATCTGGGCTGTACGACGTACATGCCGGAAATCTTTGGTGGATCGAAGAATGCCGATGTGTTTAGTGATATTGAACTGAACATTGCCAATGGACGCTATGACAGGGTATTCGGCGGTAACAATACCAGTGGTAATATTCACGGATCTATCACCGTCAATATTAAAGAGAATGGTTGTGTACCTATCAATATCACTGATTTGTATCTCGGTGGCTATCTGGCAGGATATTCTATCTATGGATACAAGGATGACGGATCGGTAAGAACAAAAGCTGAATACGATGCTCTCTCTGACACAGAAAAAGCTGCGATTACAGTCAGAAAGAATCCTCGTATCAATGTGATCTCTGCTACAAGCATTGGAAACATCTTTGGTGGTGGTTATCAGGCAACGGTTGTTGGTGACCCGCACATCAACGTGAATATGGAGCAGGGTAAGGTAGAAGTGACGAAGAAGGAGAAGGCAGCAGACGATCCTGATTCGTATGCTTTCGATGAGGATAGTAAGAAATATGTATATAAGGATGGTGGTAATAACCCATACCGCAAAGATCAGGTGTCTCAAGATCCTGATAATAATAAGTATTATGCCATCCTTCCTCTCGGAACCATCGGCAATGTCTATGGTGGTGGTAACGAAGCCAACATCGTTGGTAATACGTATGTGGAGATTGGTACTGGTACCTATCATGATACCAATGGTACCGAGGTTGCAATAACTCCATCCCGCAAGGCTGCCCATATTACCGGTAACGTATTCGGTGGAGGTAATGGTCTTGCAACGGATATAACGCTGGGAAGTGTGAGTGGCAATACCAATGTGACCATCGGTGACGGAACAGCCAATGATAACCTCTATATACAAGGCTCTGTCTATGGTGGTGGTAACCTGGGTACGGTGGGCCTTTATACTACTGATGCTGACGGCAATAATATTTTCCCAGAAGGTACGGGTGTTTGTAATGTGGCTATCGCAGGAGGTACGATAGGCCCCGAGACCGCGGATCCGACAAAGACTAAGGGCAATGTGTTCGGTGCGGGCAAGGGTGACGAAAATACCTTCAAGTGTGAGCATGCGATGGTGTACAGCACGAATGTCAATATTAGTAATGGCACAGTAAAAGGTACAGTCTATGGCGGCGGTCAGATAGGCCGTGTAGAACATAACACGGATGTGACGATTGGACTCGTGTCAGGAACAAGTGCACCCATCATTGAAGGTGACGTGTTTGGTGCCGGAAAGGGTTTAAGTACACATGGATATGCAGCATTGGTTCGTGGCAGTAGTTCTGTTATTGTACAGGGCGACGCCAAAGTAAAAGAGAGCGTCTATGGTGGCGGTGAGATTGCTTCGGTGGGAAAATATAAGATTGCCGACGCCGCTTACCATACAGCACATCCTGAAGTAGAAATTGGTCTTCCGTATTCATTGGCGAATCCAGATAATCCTGAAAGTGGAAGATGTGCCGTCATCATCCGAGGCAATGCCGTCATAGGTCCTGACTACAAGATGCAGATGACGAAGGATGGTGGCCCCGATGATACAGGACACGTCTTTGGTGCTGGTAAGGGCGTTTTGCCATATGAAGGTTATGAGGCTTCTGAAAAAGCTTGGCGTATGTCGCCTCCAGATGAAACTCATCCTGCCGATTGGAAGGAATATTATTTGTCATTGGATGAAGCAACCGATACAAATGAGGACGATTATCTTAAGTTCATTGAATCGATGGCCTTGGCTACCGAGACTTATGTGACCATCGGCGGAAACGCTCTTGTCAAGGGTTCTGTTTACGGTGGTAGTATGAACGGTCACGTGCAGTTCAGCACGAATGTCTCTATTGAAGAGAATTGCCAAATAGGTTGCGGTAAGAACACAACGGAGAGTCATCCTGCTGAGGTGTGGGCTGCTGACTATGAGGTTCCAGCAGGAACAGACTTGCAATGCGCCAGCTGGACCTATGCTGTTGAGACCGATGCTCCTTATGATATGTTTGCTGATAAATATGATTCCAAAGGTGGTGCATTGATTGCTACTGATGGTCACACCTACTACGGCAACGTGTTTGGTGGTGGCAGTGGCGTTATTCCGTATCGCCCAGGGAAATGGCACCGTGAGTCGGGTTCTGTAGGACGTAACTCAAGGGTGAATATAACTGGCGGACACATTCTTACAAGCGTCTATGGCGGTAATGAACAGACAGATGTGGGTGCATATACGCTGGACACTAGTAACTATCCAACTATACCTGCACATGATGGAAAGTGTACCATCAATATGACAGGTGGTACAGTCGGTGTGCCGCGTACTGAAGCGCAGAGATTAGCTCATCCCGTCATATGTAACGTCTTTGGAGCCGGAAAGGGTGATAAGCGTATTCTCTTTAATACTTGGACGAATGTCATTGAAACCGAGGTTAATATCACCGGCAATGCTCGTGTATATGGATCGGTGTTTGGTGGTGGAGAAGATGGTCACGTGATGGGTAATGCCATAACAAATATTGCTGGTTCTGTCACCATTGGTGAAACAACCTATTCGCATCCTGCTAAGCTGACAACTGAGAATCCTGGCGTAATCATCGATGAGGATGTCTTCGGCGGTGGTCGAGGATCTGTAACAGCACTGACGGCTGGTGTCGTTGGCGGTAATGTCAACCTGAACATCAATGGCGGAACTGTGAAGGGTTCTGTCTATGGTGGCGGACGACTGGCTTCGGTGGGAACCTTCTTTGCAACGGCATCAGATCCGAACTACGGAAGATTGCAGGCTGATGACAGCAATGAAACGCATGGCCATATTAAGGTCAACCTGATAGGTGGCACCATTCACCAAAACGTCTTCGGCGGCTGTATGGGCTCAACAACAAACGATGCACTGGGTGTGTCGAAAAATGTCATTGTGAACCTGAACGGCTATGAGACGACGACCGGTGAAACCACCACGACCACGATAGTAGCTGACAACGAGAAGGGTTGTGTCGTCAAGGGTAGCGTCTTCGGATGTAACAACCTGAACAGTTCGCCGCTTGGAAGTGTGTTGGTACACGTCTATGGTACACAGAAAGATGGGGCTACGCAGATAGCCAATACGGGCGAAGTGACAACAGCTAAGGTATCTGCTACGAAGAAGGAAGATGGTGACTATGACCTTAGCTCGTTCGACGTGAAGGCGGTATACGGAGGTGGTAACCTGGCGGCCTATAAGCCACAGGGCCCCAATGTAACGGCTACTGACTATGACTATGCACACACCACGCATGTTGCCCGGGTGATTATCGATGGCTGCGGGCGTACCAGCATTGGACAGGTGTATGGCGGTGGTAATGCAGCATCAACTCCGGCTACAGAGGTGACGGTTAACGGTACTTACGAAATCGGTGAACTGTTCGGCGGTGGTAATGGTAAGGATGACATCACAATAAATGGTGTCACAAGACCTAACCCGGGTGCGAATGTCGGATACTACAATTATTCTCAATACGTGGAAAAGGACGGCAAGACGATAGTCGAGGATATGCCCGCTTATGACACGAAAGCGAAACGAATTGGTAGCGATATTCAATATGGTACTGGTAAGGCTGCTGTGAATATCTTCGGTGGTACGATTCACCGCGTATTTGGTGGTTCGAACACGAAGGGTAATGTGTGTCAGAGTGCTATCACCCTGCTGGAGGAAGCCGGAGGTTGTACGTTCTGCGTAGACGAGGCATACGGCGGCGGTAAGAGCGCTCCGATGGATGCGGAGGCTAAGTTGCTGATGGCTTGTATCCCTGGTCTGAAGGAGGTCTATGGCGGTGCTCAGGCTGCCGACGTCTATGATGACGTGACAGTGACGGTGACCAATGGTAACTTCGACCGTGTATTCGGTGGTAACAACCTGAGTGGTACGATTCGTGGTAAGATTACCGTGAATGTCGAAGAAACGGGCTGTCGTCCTGTAATCATCGGCGAACTGTATGGCGGCGGTAACCAGGCTGGATACTCGGTCTATGGCTATAACGCCGACGGAACCATCATAGAGTCTGGTGAAAATCCGCTTTACGCTGATCCGCAGGTCAACGTCCGCTCGTTCACCAGTATCGGTACCATCTATGGCGGTGGCTATGGTGCTGGTGCTACGATGGTCGGTAATCCGACGGTCAACATCAATGAGTCGGTAGGTTCGCCAACGACTTATCCAAGCACAGGCGATTATGACGAGAAGGGCTTCAAGGGTAAGACAATAACCGTTGATGGCCACGAAGTAACTCTCCCGTCGCATACCAAGGGCAAGATTGGTGCTATCAACAATGTCTTCGGTGGCGGTAACGCCGCTAAGGTCATTGGTAATACTAACGTGAATATCGGTACGGAGGCTACGCAGACTTATGTCTCGATTGACGACGACCCGGCAACAGAGGCCAAGGAGAATGTCAAGGAGGTCACGGGTGCCGACATCCGAGGCAACGTCTACGGCGGCGGTAACAACGCCGAAGTGACGGGTAACACGAATGTCCAGATTGGTCAGAAAAAGTAATAACCAACAAGAAAGAAGGAGGGCGAGCAACCCTCCTTCTTTCTTAGTATTCTTCTCGTCTTGCTATCGTCTCGCTACCCTAACGCTACTGTCTCGCTACCCTAACGCTACTGTCTTGCTACCCTAACGCTATCGTCTTCCTACCTCAACCTACTTTTACCTACTCTTACCTACTCAAACCTACCTTTACCTACTTACCCTACTTCCCCTTCTTAAAAAACAGCAAGTTGACTACCAGCCCAAACACTGCCCCTAAGGTGACACCTACAGAGTTGGCGGCGAAGTCGAGCCAGTCGCCATTGCGATGACCACCGGTGCAGTAGGCTTGTAGCAGTTCTAATAGTCCGCTCATCAGAATGGGCATCAGGAAGGCCCAAAAGAACAGCTTCTCGTAATCGAGACGGGTATGGCTGCGCAAGTACTCTATCCAGATGACGCTACACGTGCCGCCATACATCACCAGGTGGGTCCACTTGTCGATAAACGCCACATCGTCGAACGGCGTCTCAGGAAAGATAGGGGTCAGCGACAGGATCCAGATAAGGACGATACAGCAGATAGAAAGTGGGTACTTTCTAAATGTGGAATGAGGAATGAGGAATGAGAAATGAGGCATGATTCTTACGTTTTTGCGTGCAAAAGTACAAAATAAAATTCATTTCTTCATTTTTTCATTTACATTTCTTTCATTTCTTTCATTTCTTTCATTCCTTTCATTTCTTTTTATTACTTTTGCAAGCGATTATGAGCAAGAATGAGATGTCAAAACTGAAAAGGGCCAAGTTCGGAAGCCAGCTGGGTGTCATCCTGGCAACGGCGGGTTCGGCAGTGGGCCTAGGGAACGTATGGCGCTTCCCGTATATGACGGGACAGAATGGTGGCGCCGTGTTCATCATCATCTATGTGGTGTGTGTGCTGCTGTTAGGCATACCTTGTATGATCAGCGAATTCATCGTGGGACGTCACGGACGGGCCAATACGGCACGGGCCTATCGCAAGATGGCGGGGGGCACACCATGGGCTATCATCGGCTATATGGGCGTATTGACGGGATTCCTCATCACGGGCTACTATGCCGTGGTGGCAGGATGGTGCGGACAGTATATCTGGGCATCGCTCATCGGTCACATGACGGGTTCACCGGAGTACTTTAAGGAGTATTTCGTCAGCCTGAGCAGCGACCCGGTGAAACCGGTGCTATGGACGGTCATCATGCTGGGACTGACGTACCTGATCATCGAAAAGGGCGTGCGCGACGGCATCGAGCGGGCCTCGAAGGTGATGATGCCTACCTTATTTATATTATTACTGGTCATCGTGGTGGCATCGTGCATGCTCCCCGGAGCCGAGAAGGGCATCGACTTCCTCTTCAAACCGGACTTCTCGAAAATCAATAGTGATGTGTTCCTGGGCGCCCTGGGACAGGCGTTCTACTCGCTGAGCATCGCCATGGGGTGCCTGTGTACGTATGCTAGCTACTTCGCAAGGGAAACGAACCTGACAAAATCGGCATCGCAGATTGCCATCATCGACTGTCTGGTGGCTATCCTCGCTGGCCTGATGATATTCCCTGCAGCATTCTCCGTAGGGGTGAACCCCGACTCGGGGGCCTCGCTGGTATTTATCACGCTGCCAAACGTGTTCCAACAGGCCTTTGCAGGTGTTCCGGCATTGGGGTACATCATCTCGCTGGTGTTCTTTGCCCTGCTGACGTTGGCAGCACTGACCTCGCTCATCTCGCTGCACGAGGTGTCGACGGCATTCCTCCACGAGGAACTGGTCATCACCCGTAAAAAGGCGGCCTTTATCGTGACGGTAACTACCATCATCATCGGAACACTCTGCTCGCTGTCGCTGGGCGCTGTCGACGGACTGACGGCATGGGGCAAGACACTGTTCGACTGCTTCGACTTCGTCACAGGACAGATATTCCTGCCCATCGTGGGATTCCTGACGTGTATCTTTATAGGCTGGTCGGTGCCGCATCAGGTGGTGCGCGACGAGTTCACCAACTGGGGAACACTGCGCGGACGATTCTTCCACCTCTACATCTTCCTCGTGAAGTACATCTGCCCCCTGGCCATCCTGTTCATCTTCCTACATCAACTTGGACTGCTGAATTAAATGAGCAATGAACAGGAACGACCGTAGGATAGCATTGGGAGCAGTGTGTGTCGGACTGCTGGCCCTGATTGGCTTTTGGCTGGGTGGGGAAGGAATGGAAACAACGAATGCGGTCGGTTCTGGTGATTCTAGTCTTACTAGTCTAACTAATCGGACTAGTCATACTAGTGAGACTAGTGAGACTAGTGAACCTAGCTACTACGCTGTCCCTTCGCAAGCCGTCGAGCGATTCCCCTTCGATCCCAACACTGCTGACAGCACGCAACTGCTGCGCCTGGGCCTGCAACCCTGGCAGGTAAGGAACATCTATAAATACCGTGCCCATGGCGGCATCTATCGCAAAAAGGAGGACTTTGCCCAACTCTACGGACTGACCGTCAAGCAATACCGCGAGCTGGAACCCTATATCCGAATCTCGAAGGACTACCTGCCCGCATCGACACTGGTAGAAAGGAATCATGGGAGTGATGGGAGAAATGGGAGTGCAGGGAATGATGTAACCCGAGGAGATACGACACTGCGTTATCCCGTTAAAATCGGCGAAAATGAACACATTGCCCTCAATACCGCCGATACGACGGAGCTGCGGCGGGTGCCTGGCATCGGACCATACTACGCCAAAGAGATCATCCGTCGCGGAAAGTGGCTGGGAGGCTATGTCAGCGTCGACCAACTGGACGAGATCGAGAACTTCCCACAGGAAGCCAAGAAGTATTTCGTAATACAAGGTGCCTCACCCAAGAAGTTGAATGTCAACCGTCTCAGTCTGCAGGACTTGCGCAAGCACCCGTACATCAACTATTACATGGCAAAGACCATCGTGGACTATCGCCGGTTGCACGGCCCTATCAAGAGTCTAGAGGACTTGCGCCTCTCGAAGGACTTCCCGCCAGAGGTCATAAAGAGACTGACACCATACGTTGAATATTGAATGCTAAATAAGGTAATCATAATTACTCATTACTAATTACTCATTGCTAATTAAAAGAACGATATATGATGGATTGGAAAAAACTGATATCGAACAAGCGGTTGGGACAGGAGTCTCGACATATAGAACGACACGACGACCGAACGGAGTTTAAACGCGACTACGACCGCATGATATTCTCGGCACCGTTCCGCCGACTGCAGAACAAGACGCAGGTGTTCCCATTGCCGGGCAGCGTTTTTGTGCACAACCGACTGACGCATTCGCTCGAGGTGGCCAGCGTGGGTATGTCGCTGGGTAATGACGTGGCCCGCCGACTGATGAAGGAACGCCATCCGGAACTGCGTGGTACGCTGTTCGAGGAAATCGGACAAATCGTGTCTACGGCCTGTCTGGCCCACGATCTGGGCAATCCGCCCTTCGGGCACTCAGGCGAAAAGGCCATCCAGACGTTCTTTACTGAAGGCGCCGGGCGCTTCCTGCAAGAGAAGGTATCACCGGCATTCTGGTCGGACATCACGCACTTCGAGGGTAATGCCAATGCGTTCCGTCTGCTGACACACCAGTTCCGAGGACGCCGCCCAGGGGGCTTCGTGATGACGTATTCTACCATCGCCAGCATCGTGAAGTATCCTTATTCGTCGATGGCGCCCAGCAAGAAGGGGAAGTTCGGCTTCTTTATCAGCGAACAGGAGAACTACCAGCGTATTGCCG
>JAEEGL012508294.1_pt1 | contig 15164 bp, 13 predicted proteins | sample 9134231 | NCBI WGS metagenome assembly JAEEGL01 (sample SAMN16246548, study PRJNA631951) | gut metagenome | biome: gut microbiome; feature: rumen; material: fiber-attached | host: Bos | place: Iran: Karaj | collected 2018-10 | reverse complement strand
CATAAAATCACGATCGATATTAGCGTAGATAACCTGCGAAATCTTCGTGCCGCCATATTGTGAATTTGCTGGGTCGCCACCAAAGCGATATTCAAGACCTTTGGCTTGAATTGCTGGCAGTTGCGCGTCAGCATATTCTTTAACTACACTAACAAGCTCGACTGGCTCCATGTGCGTATGGGTTAAGCCATCATCTAGCTTTGTCGTATCAAGCAAATCCTGGAAAAGATGACCAAGATGTTGCGACGATTCATGTGCTTTGTTCAGATATTGCATAGCCCGCTCATCAATCGTTGCTGTTGCAGGGTTCATCGCGAGACCTAGGTAGCCCTCGATACTTGCGACTGGCGTACGCATCTCGTGGCTTGCGGTTGAAATAAAATCGGTTCGTTCTTGTTCTTCTTTGAGCTCTTGGGCAATATCGCGAAATGTTACAATTACGCTCGAGCCAGGACCATCCGTAGGCACGACGATAATCGAAATCGGGGTCGATTTGTTATTGGCTGATACTAAAGTTAAATCGCGTTGCTCGGATACTTGGCCAGATTTTAGGCTACTGATAATCGGATTATGGTTGTCGTCGATTGGTGTACCAGATTTATCGACGAGCTTAACGCAGGTATCATAGCTAAGGCCAACGATTTCTTCGGTGCTACGACCGAGCATAACGCTCGCCATTGGGTTTGCGAGCAGGACTTTGTTGTCGCCACCAATAATCATCACGCCCTCGCGAATTGATTTGAGCACTAATTCGTTCAAATTCGAACCCTGCTCCGATACGGCAGGAGTTCCAGCGAGAGTCAAAGGGGTCTCATTTGTTGTAGTTTTTTTCTTGAAAAAGCCCATCACTTCTATTTTACCACAAGCGCATTTCTCTGATATAATGTTTTTATGAATAAAGACGTCATCTATATCGAGCCAGAGCAAGATATTACGGATATTCTGGCCGAAATTAAGGCTGCGAAGCACAAGATTATTGCGCTCGTTCCGCCGAAAAAAGCCAGCGTCTTACGTAGCGCTGTCAACTTTAAACTAATCGACAAAACCGCTCGCAAAAACGAGAAGACTGTTGTCTTAATTACGGCTGACCAATCATTGCGTCGCCTCGCCGCAAGCGTTAAAATGCCTGTCGCAAAGACTCTTCAGAGCAAGCCGCAACTTCCCGAGGATCCAGATGCGGAAGAATTTGGCGAAGACGACAAAAACAGTGATGTTATTGAAGCAAAAGACGAAGAAAAAACTCCTGCTAAAAAAGTTCCTGTCGCAACTGCCGTAAAAGTTGCCAAGAAAAAGCCGGAAGCTCCGGTCGCCAAAGATGAAGAGGTGATTGAGGGCAAAGCCGCTCCAAAAGAAGATGACGAACCAAAAACCAAATCCGAGAAAAAAGTCGCCAAGATGAAGGGAACTAAAATCCCGAATTTTGCTAAATATCGCAAATTCATTATCGCTGGCGCGATCGCTCTAGTCATAATCATTGGTTTCAGCATTTGGGCAACCGCTATCGCTCCACGCGTCAAAATTGACGTCACTGTCAAGGCAACCTCGTCGAACTTTAACGAAAAAGTTACCTTTACCTCTGACGAATCTAAAGCCGATCCAAAGACTGGAGTACTCTTCATTGAACAGAAGTCTGTGACCAAGAAATACGAGGGTGAGTTCAAGGCTACGGGTAAGGTTGATAAAGGTACGAAAGCGACTGGTACCATTACGGTAGTTCGTCCTAAAGGTGAAGAAGTTAGCACGCAGAATAAAAATTACTCGATTCCGAAAGACGCAACGGTTACTATTAATGGCAAAGTCTTCGTCGTGACGGAAGGCGGTTCGGCAAATATTACGAAAGATGATCAATACCATTGTGACGCCAATCTTGAAGGGAAAACGTGTAAGACTGTCGCCGATATAAGCTCTGGCGCAATCAAGGTTGTAGCAAAAGACGTCGGCGAAGACTATAATGTCGCCGCGGCGAATAGTAATATTTCGGCTAGCTTTACGATTCCTAAGAGCTATAAGGTCGCGAGCTCCGCTATGACTGGCGGCTCGAGCAAGATGGTCACCATCGTTTCAAAAGAAGACGTCGAGACTGCAACGAGCGACCTTAGCGGTTCCGGTGATAGTGAAGCGCGCGAGGAGCTCGCGTCGCAATTCGGCACAAACTACATTCTCCTCGGCAATATGACTCAGAGCGATCCAAAGATTACCACTTCTCCAGCTCTCAATGAAGAAGTTGGCGACAATATTACGCCAAAGATCGTCAAAGAGGTTACTTATACGATGTTTGCCGTCGAGCGCGAATCAGTCAGCACCTACATAACCGCCGTCACGAAGGCCAACCTTGGTGACGATACGCAAATCATCTACGATACTGGTATTGATAATGCCTTCTTTGAGGCCTTCAAGAATACCGCCGAAGACAACTCTGCTAAGCTTAAATCCACCGTCAAGACCGGTCCAAGCGTAACTGAAGAGATGGTTAAGGAAAAGAGCCTCGGCAAGAAAACTGGCGAAGTTCAAACGCAGCTCAAATCCATCAATGGTGTCTCGAATGTCAAAATTACGCCAAACTTCTTCTGGGTATCTCGTGTTCCAGATGATATCAATAAAGTCGAAATTAACATCTCTTTTGAGGAATAATGCGCGTTTTAGCACTTGATGTTGGCATGAAACGTATCGGCGTTGCTTTCGCCGATACTGCCGTACGCATCGCGGTACCACGTGGTGCTGTTATGGTTGATGGCGACGAACTAGCTGAGATCGCGAAACTCTATCGCCTCGATAAAGCCGACCTAATCGTATCTGGTAACCCTCGTAATAATAGTGGTGAAGAGACCCGCCAAACTGAAGCGGTACATAACTTTATTATATCACTTCAGGACTATTTTGTCAAGGTAGGACAAAAGGCGCCAAAGGTCATTTATCAGGACGAATCTTATACTTCCGTGACAGCCGAGGAGCGTATCAATCCTAATCGCTCAGATAAAAAAGCTGGCAAAGTTGACGAGGAAGCTGCTACAATAATCCTACAAGATTTTCTCGAGCGCTCAGACTTGGCGCAAATCGAGCAGGAGTTATTACATGAAGAAAACCACTAAACGTATCCTTATTATCGTATCTGCATTTGTATTAGTGCTCATCATTTTGGCGATTTCGGCCCTTATCTGGTATAACATTAATATTTCGGCGATAAACGGCGAGAAATGTAACGGCGACAACTGCCCAAAGAAGACCATTACCGTTTCAAAAGGCTCCGTTGCCGACATTGCTGACCAGCTCGAAAAAGAGGGTATTATTCGCTCGGCGCTCGCCTTTCGCATCTATATGGCGCTAAATGGTAAGAGCGCCACGCTCAAAACTGGTGAATACGAATTCCGCCTCGATATGAGCGTCGAAGAGATTATTAAGGCTCTTTCCGAGGGCGCCGCCGCGAAGACGATTCGCATCACCTTCCTCCCGGGCGATACTGCTGTTAGCGCTAAGCAGCGTATTGTTAAGGCCGGCTATTCTGAAGCAGATGTCGAAGCCGCTTTCGCAAAACAATACGATCATGAACTCCTGAAAACTAAGCCGGCTTCTGCCTCGCTCGAGGGCTATATTTGGGGTGAAACGTATGACTTTTATGCTACTGCAACTGTTGAGGATATCCTAACCCGTATCTTCGACGAGATGCTCAAGGTTGTCAAAAAAGAAGACCTTGTCGCGCGTTATCAAGCGCATGGACTAAGTCTCCATGAGGGCATTACGCTCGCTTCGATTATTCAGCGTGAATCGCCAGATAATTATGATGAGAAGCGCCATGTCGCTCAGGTCTTTCAGACTCGCATTAAAGATGGCATCCCGCTCGGTTCTGACGCTGTAATTGCCTACGCCGCCGACCAGATTAACCCAGATCGTGATAAAAACGACATGTCTTATCTTACTTCGATTCAATGCCCATGGAATTCGCGCCGCTGCAAAGGACTCCCGCCGACGCCAATTGCGACGCCGGGCCTCAATTCGCTCAAGGCCGCTGCTGATCCAACCGATACGAATGATTACTATTTCTTAACTGGTGATGACGGCAAGATGTACTATGCCAAAACAGAGGCGGAGCATAACGCTAACGCCCGCAAATATTGCCAGAAAATGTGCCAGATACTCTAGTTAAGACCAAGCAAGATTTATATAAAGATGGTATAATGGTTATGCGGGGGAATAGGCCGGTGGGAGCTTATTAATTTATCTATGAAACGATTTCAATTATTATTAAAGAAACTTTTGCCATACATATTGGCTGCTGCCGTGATTTACGCAGTAATGTTTTTTGGCTCACGTCATGATGACGGTAGTATCAAGTCGCCACTCGCGGCTGCCTTTAGTGATACTGCCTTTACGGTGACGGCTGACCAGATTTCTGAGACTTATACAGTGGCAAATATCGCTAGCTCAATCTCGCTCCCGTCGACGGCGACTATCTCGGAGAACTATGTTACGGTCAACGCTATCTACGAAAGTACTGGTACGACTAATACTGCCGATGCGGTTATCGATAAACCGACCATTATCGATACATCTGACCTTACTCGTGGCGTCATTACGCATACCATCGAGGAGGGCGATACGATTCAATCTATACTTAAGAAATACAATATCACCGGAGTCTCGAACGACCAGGTTCGTTGGAGCAATGGCATGAAGACTGAGGAATTAACGGTTGGCAATAAGATTTACCTTCCAAGCGTTCCTGGTATCGTTTATGTTGTCAAGGAAGGCGACAATTATCAGGGAATTGCCGAGAAATTCGGCTCTAACTACGACGAGATCATTGCTCGTAACGACCTTGAGAATACCGAGATTCGCGCTGGACTAGTATTACTACTTCCTAACGGTACGCTTCCGGAGACGGAGCGTCCAGAATATGTCGCGCCGAAGCCAAGGCAGCGCCAGAATACGAATACTAACAATAACAATAATAACCGCGCATCGAGTGGCTATAGCTACATTAGTAGCGGTGCTGGCATTCGCAAGAATCTCTTCATGGTTGGCAACTACGCCTACTGGCGCAATATGTACAATTCGACGAAGGATTGGGGCAACCCTGGCGCCTTTGGTAACTGTACTTGGTTTGCATGGTACTGGCGTCGTGCGAATATGCCAAGCAATTACTGGCTGCCAGGCGGCGTGCTCGGTAATGCTCGTAGCTGGAATACTACGCTTGCTGCCCGCGGTTTCCCAGTTGGCAAGACTCCAGCCTATGGCGCTGTCGTTCAAACTGCGACGAGTGGTTACGGCCACGTTGGTGTTGTTGTTGGCGTCAATGAAGGTGTTAGTATTACAATCCAAGAGATGAACTTTGCTGGCCCTAACGGTAAGTTTAATATTGTTTATCAATCTGAGATTGATTGGGGCAATGCGCTCCGCTTCAACTATATCTATGGCCGATGATATACTAGTAGTATGTCAGAGATAAAATGTCCAAAATGCGGCACAACCTTCAAGGTTGACGACGCAAGCTATGCAGATATTTTAAGTCAGGTGCGCGGCGCCGAATTTGAGGCCGAACTACACGCGCGTCTCAAGGATTCCGAAAAACAGGCTGTTGCCGACCGCGAGCTAGCTCTCGCGAAGCGTGAGGCTGAATTCGAGAAGCGCCAAGCTAGCGCCAAGGCTGAAATTGCCGAACTTAAAAGTAAGCTCGAAAAAGCTAATACCGAAAGAGAACTTGCTGTCGCAAAAGCGATTGCTCCAGTCGAGAAAGAGTGTGACCGCCTTGCGAGCGACCTTGAGAATAAAGCCTCCGAGGCAAAGCTTCGCGAGACGGCGATTGTTGCTCAATATAAGGGCGCGCTCAAGCTTAAAGATGACGAGATTCAGCAGCTCAAAGACCTCAAGGCCAAGCTTAGTACTAAGATGGTCGGCGAGACACTCGAGCAACATTGTCGCACCGAGTTCGATCGTATTCGCATGGCCGCCTTCCCAAACGCCTATTTCGAGAAGGATAACGATGCGCGCACTGGCAGTAAGGGCGATTTTATCTTCCGCGAATGCGACGAGCAGGGTAACGAAATTATCTCAATTATGTTTGAGATGAAGAACGAGAACGAAACTACTGCCACTAAGCACAAGAATGAGGATTTCTTTAAAGAGCTCGACAAGGATCGTCGCGAGAAAAATTGCGAATATGCTGTGCTTGTGTCGCTTCTCGAGGCCGACAGTGAACTTTATAATACCGGCATCGTCGACGTCTCTTATAAGTATGAAAAGATGTATGTAATTCGTCCGCAATTCTTTATTCCAATCATTACTCTCCTTAGGAATGCTGCCATGAATTCGATGAAATATAAGGCTGAGCTCGCCGTCGTGCGCGAGCAAAATATCGACATTACGCATTTTGAAGAGAATATTGAGGCCTTTAAGACTGCTTTTGCGAGAAATTATGACCTTGCTAGTCGCAAGTTTCAATCTGCTATAGAAGAAATCGATAAGACTATCTCGCATCTGCAAAAAACTAAAGAGGCCTTGCTTAGTAGCGAGAATAATCTTCGTCTCGCTAATAATAAAGCCGAGGAGCTGACGGTCAAGCGTCTTACGCGCGGCAATCCGACCATGCGCGCCAAATTCAATGAACTAGACAAATCCTAAGCATAAGTACTACAATTATCTTGATGTACGACAATGGCTATAAATCTGGTGCCCACAAAGTTATGGTAGTAGTTTTTACTATTATAACGATTGTTGCTATCGGCGCCTGCGCCAAAGTGATTCTTGATCATGTTGACAGCGACGGTACGGTTACTAGCTCGAGCGACTCTTGTGCAAATGAAGAAGCGATGTCTGACCTCGAAAAAGCTGGTATTTACGGCGCTGCGAAGCCACGTTGCAAGAAAACCGACGAATAGTCTATAGACAAAAACAATGCCCCGGGCGTAATGCTCGGGGCTTTTTGTTAACAGATTGATAGCTGCGGTTTTTAGAGAGTGGATTCTTGCAGCTAAAGATTATTCTTCGCCTAAATCGGTTGTCGACTCGTCGTCGGCCTCATCGATTGCGGAGAGAAGATCGTCTTCGACGTTCTTTTTCTTCTTTTTCTCTGGAGCCTTAGCTACTTCTACGTTGATTTCGTAACCAGTGAGCTTCGAAGCAAGGCGGACATTCTGACCGACCTTACCGATAGCGATAGACTGTTGTTCCTTTGAGACATAAACCGTTGCGGTCTTATCTTTGATTTCGACCTTTTGAATCTCGGCTGGGCTGAGTGCCTCGCGGATATACTCGGAAACATTGTCGCTCCAGTTCACGATATCGATTTTCTCACGTTCACCAATCTCGTTCATAACGGCTTGGACGCGAATACCGCGGCCACCAACGAAGGTGCCGACTGGGTCAATGCCCGGCATGACGGCAGCGACGGCAATCTTAGTGCGACGACCAGCTTCGCGAGCGCTAGCTTTGATTTCGACAGAACCGTTGTCGATTTCTGGAACTTCCTGACGGAAGAGATATTCGACGAACTCAGAGCAACCACGGCTGAGGATAAGCTGTGCGCCACGCTCATTGCGCTCAATTTCTTTGATGAAGACCTTGATGCGGGAACCGACGGCATAATATTCGCCCTCGATTTGCTCGGACTTTGGCATAATGCCAGTAGCCTTACCGAGGTCAATGCGTACGACGCGTGGCTCAACGCGCACGATGGTGCCGTTAACTACTTCGCCGATACGGTCTTCGTAGGCAGCAAGAACAGCGTCGCGTTCGGCTTCGCGTAGGCGCTGAGTAACGACCTGCTTAGCAGTCTGCGATGCGACGCGACCGAAGCCGGTTACTTTGACCTTTTCCTCGACTACGTCACCAAGTTCCTTGCCTTTAGCTTCGGAAAGAGGGATTTCGGTTGCTGGAATATATGCAACATCGTCTTCAACGACAGTGCGTGAGATATAAACGTATGCTTCGCCAGTATTAAGGTCGAGCTCGCAACGGACATCCATATCTTTGTCGCCGTTATCCTTGCGCCAAGCGGCAGCAATCGACTGCTCAATTACGTCGATAACAACCTCTTTCGGAAGGTTCTTTTCTTCGGCTACGACGTCAACCATCGCAACCATCTGTTTGATATCTAATTCCATTTTGGAATCCTTTCTGCGCCACTATCTGCCCGGACGCAAGGCTTAAAAACACCGCCTCTTTTCGAGCCGGTCTGTATCTGTATGTCTATATAATAACAAATATCTCCCAAAAAGACAATAACATTGACATCTATAATAAATATGTTAAAATAATAATCAGAAACATTTGGTCTATATAGAAGGGGGTGTTCTTATGTCAGATGTAGTTGTTTATGAGTTCTATAGCTCGATAATTAAGCTCTGTTATGACGTTGGAATATACGTCGAGAGTAATTCGTTATTGAAGAACATCAGGAGCGGTTGTCCGTCACCCGATTCGCTCCGTGTCATGGTTAAATCGCATGACGCAGATATTGTTCTACTGGAAAAGAAAGTAGCAAAAAAATTCGAGAAATATCGAGACTCATGGTGCACAGTCATGGATCAATCGATAATACTCGGCATTTACGAGCAATCGGAAGCGAAGTGTTTTGTTAAAAAACTAGAACAAGTCGAAAGCGTGGATGACTTTCGCGGAAAAGTTCGCTGCTGGTGTGACAAAGAACTCGAAATTTTCAAAAGAGATGGTTGTTGGACAACGGATAGTCCATTGAGCTTTGGCGAGTTTATAGAACTTCATCAAGAAGGAAAGCTCAATCATAAAGATTGGCCCAGCCGGCGCAGAAAAATCATGTCGTCTAAAAAAGACCCGGTCAGTTGACCGGGTTTTTCAAGCGAACATCTTCGAAGCCTGTTATTACCTCAAGTCTTCGTGATCGTTGCGAGTATTGCTAGAGACATTACGGAGTTTTAGCGCCTTAAGTCCTAATGGCTATCGCAAGTGTACGCAGAGACCTTACGGAATTTTATCGCCTCAAGCCCTCGTGATCGTTGCGAGTATTGCCAGAGACATTACGGAGTTTTAGCGCCTTAAGTCCTAATGGCTATCGCAAGTGTACGCAGAGACCTTACGGAGCCTACGGGCGAGTACGAGGCGCCAGTCGCCCGTGACGACGGGCCGACTGGACGCCGTTGTCTCTGCGTACACTTGCAATAATCACTAGTCCTTGATATAATAAAACCACTAATTATTACTTTTAGCGCAACAATCTTTCCTCTAGCCACTCTGGCTATTTGAGCGCTTTTAGTGTGGGAATTCAATATTATTTATAAAAACAGAAGGAATCAATGAACGATAAATCAAAACTAGAGGCCGAACGCCGCGCCAAACTGCTAAAATCGCGCGCCGAACGCCTTCCAGATATTAAGAAACAGTTCGAAGAGAACCAAAAACGCAATTTCAATGCAAATTTCGCGCCTGGCGGCAAGGATGAAAAATTAGTGGCAAAATCCCATAAACATGCCAAAAATGCGCCAAAAGGCCAGAAAAAGGCCTCAAACGGCAAAAAATCCACCAAAAACCAGGCAAACGCCAAAAATGCCACAAATCAGACAGATAAGCATAGCGAAGTAAAACTTCTCGTTAGCACGCGTAAAGGGGAGATGGTTCACCATCAGCGCATGCTTAGCCAGGACGTGAATGCTCAGGCAACTCAGCATATTGTCGGTATTCCAGTTAATAAATCTCGCTACAACGGTTTTAATGGTAATCAGCTTACTTTGAGCCAGATTCGTACTGCTCGTCCTTCGAGAGACGCAGTTCGCATTATTCCAGTTGGCGGTCTCGGCGAGTTCGGCATCGGCAAGAATATGACCGCTATCGAATATCAGGGCGAGATTATCCTTATCGATATGGGCACGCTCTTTGCGAACGCCGATTATCCAGGCGTCAATTACATGGTTCCAGATAGTAAGTGGCTCGACGATAACCGCGATAAGGTCAAGGCAATTCTATTTACGCACGCACACCTTGATCACATCGGCGCCTGCCGTCATCTCTTGCCATACTTTGGACCGCTTGTACCAATTTACGGCTCAGCCTTCACGATCGGCATGATTAAGAAGCAGATGTCTGAGGTTCCAGATGTTCCAGAGATGAACTATCAGGTTGTTAATCCGATGGAGCACAAAGATATCCGTCTCACGCCACACTTATCGGCCGAGTTTATTCATATGCTTCACTCAATTCCGGGTAACTGCGCAATCGCTGTACGTACACCGAACGGCACAATCATGCTTTCAGGCGACTGGCGTTTTGAAGATAATCCGATGGATATTCCGGCCGACTATGACCGCATGAAAGAAATCGCAAACACAGAAGGAATCGCGGTTCTCCTCAACGAATCTACGAACATCGACGTCCCAGGTACGCATCCTCATAGCGAATATGATGTCGGCGATAATATTGGCAAAGTTATGGACAATTATGCTACTGGCCGCATTATTATTAGCTGCTTCTCGAGTCAAGTTAAACGCATCGAATGTGTTCTTCGTGAGGCTGCCGCGCGTGGCCGCAAGGTTGCTTTCGCCGGTTTCTCGATGATTAATAACGTCGAAGTCGCACTTCGCGCTAAGGCTATCAAGGTACCAAAAGACACCATTATGAAGATGGAAGATATCGTGAAGCTTCCAGATGAAAAGGTGACGATTGTCTGTACTGGTTCGCAGGGCGAAATGAACGCTGTTCTTAACCGTATGGTTACTGGCGCGCATCGCCATATCAAGGTTAAGGCAAGTGATACGATTGTGTTTTGTTCGAGCCCAATTCCGGGCAATGAGCCAAAGATTATGGGCACGGTCGATGGTCTCCTTCGCGAGGGTGCACAGGTAATTCAGCACAACAAGACTCATCTTACGAATATTGGCCCACTTCATCTCTCTGGCCACGCCTATTACGAAGACCACGTCAAATACGTCACCGACCTTCATCCGAAGAATTATATGCCATATCACGGCGAATTTTATATGCTCGAGCATAATGCCGAGATGGCGGAGAATGTTGTCGGCATTCCACGTGACCACATCCTAGTTGCTGACGATGGCGATATTGTCGAGCTGATGCCAGATCAGACGATTCGCAAAAACGGCCGCATTCCAGTCGGCAATAAGCTTTATGATGATGCCGATCAGCAGGTCAATGAGGCTGTCGTCAAGGATCGTATCCATATCTCGCGCGAAGGCATCTTCGTCGTCATTCTTACTATCAGTAAGAAGACTGGCCGCCTCATTAAGACACCGGATATCGTTTCGCGCGCTTTCATTTATCTCGATAACTCCGAGGAGCTAATTGGCAAAATTCGCCACTATCTCCGCGCTAAGACCGACCATACCGTAAATAGCGATGCTGACTTAAAGACTCTCAAGGACGAGATCAAAGAAGATGTCACGCATATCCTGTATGATGCTACTGGTCATACGCCTATTGTGATTCCAGTTATCAACAAAGTGTAATCTTCGAGAAAGCGCCCTCACCAACAGATAGGAAAGGGCGCTTTTTGATAGTCTATCGCTTGACAAAAATGACTAAGCGTGGTATAATATCAAGCGTTGCATTATTAAAACAATGTTCTTTGAAAGGAAAGGTGATTCTTATGAAAAAGAAGACTAAAATGTCCCTCGTTGTTGTAATGCTCGTTATGAGCATTATGTTCACTACCGTTGCGGCCTATGCTGCACCGCCTCCGGCATATGATGGAGACGGTAATCCCGTCTCTGGTCCGACCTGGACTTACGAGATAACCGAGATGGAACTTCCGGACACTACTGAGCTTGACCGGCGTGCCAATCAGCATTTAGCGGCTATCCGCAAAATGGCCGAAAGACTCGGTTTTACGGTAACGCACGTTGAATGGACAATTCAGAATCAAGAGCCGCGGGAATCAGATATTCCAACCAGGTATTACAAGTTCGAGAAAGAAGTCGAACCCTGGCATACCCAGGAGTTCTATCTGTCGCAGCGCGTATATGATACCTATAGTGCATATAGTTTCGTGGACTACGGCGAGACATTTGGAGAAAAATATCATACGAGCCTGTACGCAATGATCATGTTATATATAGGCACTCCGATACTCGACATGGTCTATTAAAACCTTTCTCCTCCCCTTCGGGGGAGTATTTTTTTGGCAACGAAAATCCCCCGTGCATAAACGGGGGATTTAAAGAATTATAGCCAATCCGAACTTGAGCGACCATCACTCTGAAGAGTATTAATCTCGAGCTCTAGGTGATACTTTGCGCTACTGTATTCGTTAGGTGCATCGCAACTGAATGTAACAGATTCAATAAAGCTTGGCGCAGTCTCGCCTGGTCTTAGACTGTTCGCATAATAGTACCAACCATCAGACTTGAGCTCCCACTTATCGGTATTGATGAGGTTAGTTATAGTAGCCTCCGTAGTATGATCGACCGTGGCCGTAGTGTCGGTTTTTGGAATGAAATTACCATTGGCGTCAAAACGGATCGTATCGTCGAGCTCGACCGTATGCGCTACGCCTTCGTTATCATACCAAGTACCATCTTCCCAACGTTCCGACTTAATGCGAACGCGGACATCGGTATTAAATGTACTCTCGTTCTTAAACTCGAGCGTCTTTGGCGTTCTGGTGCATGGGGTCCAGTTGTCTGGGCTATCGAAGTGCTCAGTAATTACAGCTTTTTCGGTCGCTAGATGAAATTGGTTAGGAATTGACTCGGTGTATTTAAAATATGCAAACGTTCCACCGACTACAACGACTGCTAATAAACATGCTAATGCGATAAGAGTTTTTTTGTTCTTCATGCTTTAAGGATAAGCGAAAACAGGGCTATTTGTCAAGTGGGCCTAATAAACATAACCGTGTTATAATAAAGATATGTCAGCACAGAAGAAGAATACAAAGAAGACCAACAAAGCAAAAACTAAATCTGCGCCTAAAACTGCGCCAAAGGTAGAATCGCCAGTGAAATGCTGCGATTGCCAATGTGGTTGCAATAGCCATCATAATAGTGGCGTATATGTTCTGATTGCCTCTCTCGTAGCGGTACTAATTGTACTCGTTATGGCCTGCGCCGTTAATGTCGGCGTTAATAGCAGCACTTCGAAGTATGCCGTCTATAAGGGTAAATTCCTCTCCGAATCAACTGGCGAGACTAAGGATGAGAGCAATATTACGATTCTCTCTGCTGGTGCTGTTATAGATATGATTATGGCTAATAAAACTGGCTTCCTTATTATTGGCCAAGAAAACTGCCTTGGTTGCGACGCTTTCGCTCGCCGCGTTGGTAATGCTGTTGAGTCTACTGACAATATCTATCGCTACAATCTTAAACTAGAAGCCGACAAAGACGACAAGCGTGCAATTAATCTCTTAGGCCTCGGCGACGATACGCCAGACTTTCTTTATATTTCCGAAGGCGAAGTATATGATCGTATTGATGACGTGAAGAGTGTCGACGATCTAAATACCTTCCTTACGAAGTACGGTATAACCCTCAAGACAACAGAGTAGATGATACAATAGTCCTATGGACGAGATGATTTTTGTCGACAAGCCGTCGGGTATGACGAGTTTTGGTGCCGTTGCGCGCGTGCGACGTATTTTGTCGGAGCGGGAAGGACATAAAGTCAAAGTGGGCCATACTGGTACACTCGACCCCTTTGCGACTGGCCTCTTGATTTTGCTCGCCGGTAAGGCGACAAAGCGTGCTATGTCTCTTACGAAGCTCGATAAAGTATATGAAGCAACAATTCGTCTCGGCGAGACATCGACGACTGGCGATCCTGAAGGCGAAATTACAAAAACGAATAATCCTCTCCCAAACAGAGCGGACGTCGAGCAAGTTCTTCGGCATTTTATTGGAAAGATTGAACAAACGCCGCCGTCTTTTTCAGCTATTAAGATTAACGGTCAGCGTGCCTATAAACTTGCGCGTGCCGGTAAAGCGGTTGAAATGCCAAAACGAATCGTCGAAATCTATTCAATTGAACTTCTAGATTACGATGCTCCAGAGCTAAAAATCCGTGCGAATGTTAGTAGTGGTACCTATATTCGCACACTCGCCGAAGATATCGGTGCAGCGCTCGGTTGCGGCGCCTATTGTTCAGAGCTCCGTCGCACGCAAATTGCCGAGTATAAACTCGACGAACTCCCCCTCTTTGAGTTGCCGGATTAGGCGCCCTTCTTTTCGTCGGGGGTTTTTAGGCGGAACCTCTGGTCGGTTAGGCCGTATTTTTGCTTAAATGATTTATTAAAGCTTCCGTAGTTACTATATTTTATCTTATCTTTGCGCTCAGTCTTCGCATATGAAGTATATGCGCCACTATCGCAAGTCTGAAGAATCTGCATCAAAACCATTAAACCCTGACGATCTTCGAAAGTAACCGGTCGGCCAGAGCCTTCATAGAATTTTTCTAGCAATTGATCACAGTATGCACCGAGTTTGCGTCGTGCGCCCGGTTCGTTCTTGACGAATAATTTCGTGCTGAGATCTGCGCCCTCGCCAATCATGCCGGTCACGAGCCCGATTGTCTTCGAGTCGTAATTATTGCGCTTCATGAATTCTTCGGCGTAGGCGACGTTATACTTTTTTTGTTCGCTCTTACGGCCATCGCGCGCAGCGACCCCCTTGCCAATATCATGCACAAGTAGTGTTGTACGCATTAGCGGGAGCAGGGTGACGGGGATTTTATCAGCGAAATTTTCCTCAAAAATCCGAAGTGTTGTCTCGGTATGCTCACGCACTGTGTAGCCTTCCCAGTTGCCAGCATCGAGGTCGAAGATTTTTTCAAAACCTGGCGTCTTCTTTGCTTCATCGAGTATTTCGCGCGGTGTCGCATAAGCCTTCTTTGCGATAGTCTCGGCAACATTACCGCGGCGTTTTGGCGTGCCGAGAATTTCAGCCATGCGCATCGCGGTTTTACCGAACTGCTGGCTGCGCTCAGTTCGCTCACGAGCTATTTCTTTGCTATCATCGACATCATCGAGCTCGTAAATAAGGATGTTATCGATTGTCTTACCGAGTGTGGCACTATCCACGACAGTCTTAGTCCCAATTGCGCCCATTTTGCGCATCCAGGCTCTAGTATAAGCTGGGCTAATCGGGTAGCCATGCTGTCCAATTACGAAAGATGTTTTGTCGCGCATAACTTTTGAAAGTGTCATCTTATCCGGGCCGCTCGCAAGCAGTCTATACGTATTGCTTGCTGTG